>Ga0153972_1000190_pt1 | contig 18460 bp, 17 predicted proteins | sample TSGA056MetaG_FD_104732 | JGI IMG/M metagenome (GOLD analysis project Ga0153972, IMG submission 104732) | Attine ant fungus gardens microbial communities from Georgia, USA - TSGA056 MetaG | ecosystem: Host-associated > Fungi > Mycelium > Unclassified | place: USA: Georgia, George L Smith State...
AGTTGGTGCTGATTGCCACGAGGGTCCACCCGTTCCCATCCCGAACACGGTAGTTAAGCTCGTGCGCGCTGAAAATACTTGTCTGGCGACGGACTGGGAAAATAAGTAGTGCCAACATCAAAAATGGACTGCCGCACAATGAAAGTTGTGCGGCAGTCCATTTTCTCTTTCGTTGACAAAATACCGGCAGGTACGCCCCTGTTTCATTGGCAAAAGGGACGAAAATGCAAGAGGCTACTTGACATCTTGCAAATGATGGGGTACACTGTATACATCAAGCAATGGCGCTCGATTCACCGAGGAAGGTGAACCGAGCGTCTATTTGCGTTTTGGGAGGAATGTGTGATGGACTACTCAGCGGTAAATACAATTTGGGTTCTGGTAGGGGCGGCGCTTGTCTTTTTCATGCAGGCGGGGTTTGCCATGTGTGAGGCGGGCTTCACCCGGGCGAAGAACACGGGCAATATTATCATGAAGAATCTGATGGATTTTTCTATCGGTACCCCTGTGTTCTGGATCTTAGGGTTTGGTCTGATGTTTGGCGGGGCAAGCGGCTTCATTGGAGGGCTGGATCTATTCGCACTAGGGGATTACAGCTCTGTGCTTCCGGAGGGGGTGCCCTTCTTTGCGTACTTTATTTTCCAGACTGTGTTCTGCGCTACGGCGGCCACCATTGTCTCCGGCTCCATGGCGGAGCGGACAAAGTTCTCCTCGTACTGTATCTATTCTCTGGTGATCTCCGCCGTCATTTACCCCATTTCCGGGCACTGGATCTGGGGCGGCGGCTGGCTCTCTGAGCTTGGCTTTCACGATTTTGCCGGCTCCACCGCGGTACATATGCTGGGGGGCGTCGCGGCGCTGGTGGGCGCGAAAATCCTTGGCCCCCGCATCGGCAAGTACGGGAAGGACGGCAAGCCCCGTGCAATTTTAGGACACAATCTTGCAATTGGAGCGCTGGGGGTATTTATCCTCTGGTTTTGCTGGTTTGGGTTCAACGGCGCCTCCACCGTATCCATGACGGGGGACGAGAACATCTTCGCGGCTGGCTCCATTTTCTTTAACACCAATATGGCGGCGGCGGTGGCGGCGCTGGTCACTATGATCTTCACCTGGGTGCGCTATGGAAAACCGGATGTCGCCCTGAGCCTGAACGGCGCGCTGGGCGGTCTGGTGGCGATCACCGCGGGGTGTGATTTAGTGTCCCCTGTGGGCGCTGCAATCATCGGTATTTGTGCCGGAATTGTACTTCCGCTGTCCATTGAGGCTTTTGATAAAATATTTAAAATTGACGACCCGGTGGGCGCCATTTCAGTGCACGGGGTGTGCGGCGCCATGGGTACGATTCTGACCGGCCTGCTGGCTGTGGACGGAGGCCTTTTTTACGGCGGGGGAGGCCATTTCCTTGGGGTACAGTGTATTGGAGTGCTTGCGGTCATCGCTTGGGTTGGCGTGCTCATGACCATCGTATTTCAGGTCATCAAGCGTACCGTCGGCCTGCGGGTAACGGAAACGGAGGAGCTGGAGGGGCTGGATCTCCATGAGCACGGACTGCCCTCCGCCTACGCCGATTTTGTCCCCGCCACCAGCATGACCGCCGTGGAGGATACGGAGCAGTACGCGGGGACGGAGCGCGCGCCCGCGCCGGTAGACGCGCCGATAGACGCGGCGGTACCGATACAGGTGGTCGCCGCGCCGTCGGGGGTAGCTGCGTCGGATGTAAAGCTCTCCAAGGTGACTATTGTGTGCAACCAGGCGAAATTTGAGGCGCTGAAGGAGGCGATGAATGCCATCGGCGTAAGCGGTATGACAGTGACGCAGGTTCTGGGGTGTGGGATTCAAAAGGGCAGGACGGAGTATTACCGCGGCGTGGCGCTCGCTGTAAATCTGTTGCCCAAGATTCAGGTGGATCTTGTGGTGTGTAAGGTGCCGGTGGCCGAGGTCATTGCCGCGGCACGGAAGGTGCTCTACACCGGGAACATCGGTGACGGCAAGATCTTTATCTATGACGTGGAAAATGTGGTGAAAATCCGCACCGGTGAGCAGGGCTGTATTGCCTTGCAGGGGGCGGAATAGGGGGGCGCTTCGGGGCGCGCGGTTTCCTGAAAGGGGGAGCCGCGCGCCCATTTTTCCATTGGAGGGAATCCTTTTATGAAGTATGATTCATAGCAGGGGGGAATTGGGATAGATTGTGGTCAGATTAAATTTGTCTTTTCCCGTAAAATGTGCTATTGTTTTATATCATAGCGTTACATCGCGGGGGTAGGATAGAAAATGGTTGATCAGGAGAAAATCAGGAAAGCGGTAGGACTGCTTTTGGAGGGGATCGGCGAGGATCCAACCCGCCCCGGACTGGTGGAGACCCCGGAGCGGATCGCAAAGATGTACGAAGAGATTTTTGCCGGAATGGAGCAGGATCCGGCAGAGCACCTGAAAAAGACGTTCCCGGTGAATGACAATACCATTGTTCTGGAAAAGGACATCACCTTTTATTCCACCTGCGAGCATCATCTCATGCCATTTTTCGGGCAAGCGCACATCGCCTATGTCCCCAACGGACGGGTGGTGGGGCTGAGTAAGCTGGCTCGCACGGTGGAGGTGTACGCCCGCCGGGCGCAGATTCAGGAGCAGATGGGGGCGCAGATCGCCGATGCGCTGATGCAGTATTTGCAGCCGGAGGGCGTGATGGTGATGCTGGAGGCGGAGCACCTGTGTATGACCATGCGCGGGGTGAAGAAGCCCAATTCACGCACGGTCTCCATTGTGACCCGGGGCAGCTTTGAAACGGACAGCGAGCTGAGGCAGATGTTTCATATGATGGTGAGAAAATAATGGAGCGGATTGCGCGGCTCGTGGCGCATCCGGACTATATCCGCTATTGCAGTGAGACGGAGCGGCTGGAGCGTAAGCGCATCTACTGCAAGCATGATATGGAGCATTTCCTCAGTGTGGCGCGGATCGCCGCCCTTCTCAATTGGGAGGAGGGCGAGGGGGTTGCGAAGGAGCAGATTTACGCCGCCGCACTGGTACACGATATCGGGCGGTTTCAGCAGTATCTGGACGGAACCCCCCACGAGCTGGAGAGCGCCCGGCTGGCGGAGCCGCTGCTGCGGGACGCGGGGTATGCCCCGGCAGAGCGGGAGGAAATTCTCACCGCGGTTGCCCTCCACCGCAAAGGCGGCGGCGTGGGACTTTCCGACCTGCTCTTTCGGGCAGACAAGCTCTCAAGGCCGTGCTATGCCTGTCCCGCGGAGCCATCCTGCAACTGGGACGCGGCGAAGAAGAACAGGAATATCCTGTACTAATCTCAATCACAGAGAGAACGCGGGGAGGCGGGCGGCTTGAAGATTGGAGCCAAACACTTTGACACGGCGGCGCACACCTACGTGATGGGAATTCTGAATGTGACCCCGGACTCTTTTTCCGACGGCGGGCAGTGGAACCGTATCGACGCCGCGCTGCGCCATGTGGACGCCATGCTGGCGGCGGGGATGGACCTTCTTGACATTGGAGGGGAGTCCACCCGCCCCGGCTACGAAAAAATTCCCGATGAGGAGGAAATCTCCCGTGTGGCGCCGGTTATCCATGCGGTCAAGGCGCGGTGGGAGGTACCGGTCTGCGTGGATACCTATAAGGGCGCGGTAGCCCGCGCGGCGGTGGAGGCCGGGGCGGATATGGTGAACGATATCTGGGGGCTGAAACACGACGGGGACATGGCCGCTGTCGTCGCGCAATCCGGCATAGCCTGCTGCCTGATGCACAACCGGGACAACGCAGCTTATGGGGACTTTTGGGGTGAGCTGACCGCGGATCTTATGCAGAGCGTGGACATCGCGCGGCGGGCGGGCATTTCCGACGATAAGATCATACTGGATCCCGGCGTGGGGTTTGCCAAAAATCAGGCGCAGAATTTGCAGGCGGCGGCGCAGGCGGGGCGCCTGGGCGCGCTGGGCTTCCCCGTGCTGCTGGGCACCTCCAGAAAGTCCATGATTGGGCAGGTGCTCCAGCGCCCCGCCGGGGAGCGGCTGGAGGGCACGCTGGCCACGTCTGTGCTGGCGGTGCTGGGGGGCTGCGCCTTTGTCCGGGTACACGATGTGGCGGAGAACAAGCGGATCATTCAAATGACGGAAGCGATGCGGCCGTTTTGGAAAGAGGGGCGCGGGTATGGCGGATAAGATCCATATCAAGGACCTGGAGGTATTCTGCAACCACGGTGTTTATCCGGAGGAGACCACGCTGGGGCAGAAGTTTCTCATCTCTGCGGCACTGTATACGGACACCAGGGAGGCGGGGCTCACCGATGACCTGGAGAAGTCCATTGACTACGGGAAGATCAGCCATCAGATCCATGATTTTCTCAAGGAGAACACCTACCTGCTCATTGAGCGGGCGGTGGAGGAGCTGGCCGCCCATCTGCTGATTACCAACCCACAGCTGGAGTGTATTCGGCTGGAGATCAAAAAGCCATGGGCGCCCATCGGCCTTCCCCTGGCCTATGCCTCGGTGGAGATCAAGCGCGGGTGGCATACGGCCTATGTGGGGCTTGGCTCCAATCTGGGGGATACCCACGGGCATCTCCACAGTGCCATTGAGGGGCTTGCCGCCATGGAGGACTGCGTGGTGGAGCGGATCTCGGAGTTTGTCGTCACAGAGCCCTACGGTATGGAGGATCAGGATGATTTCTTAAACGGCTGCCTGAAGCTGAAAACCCTTCTCCCCCCGGTGGAGCTGCTGGGACGCCTCCGTGAGCTGGAGCGCGCGGCAAAACGCGAGCGCACGCTGCGCTGGGGACCGCGTACGCTGGATCTGGATATCCTGCTCTATGACGATTTGATTCTAGCCACCCCGGAGCTGACCATTCCCCATATGGATATGCATAACCGCGCCTTTGTACTGGAGCCCATGGCGGAGATCGCGCCCTATGTGTATCATCCGCTTTTAAAAAAGACGATGCTACAGCTTCGGGAAGAACTATGACAGATAAGCTGACCGCCCTGCTCTGCTAGAAAGCGGAGCAGGGCGGTTTGGCGGCGGACGTGTTCACACGACCTGTTATTGTTCCGCAACCATACGCCGTTTGCCGGTCATGGATACCACTGTTAATTTATAAACAGTGGTGTGGGGGACGGCCGCTGGGCTAAACTTGAACTCCTCTTTGTGGTAATGCTTCATTAAAACCTGGAGCGCGTCCATTTTTTCTTCCTCAGACAAGAGCTCCACGGTGCCCTGCCCGATCACGCTCTCGTATTCCATTGTGCAGCATCCCGTTTCCTCCATCGTGACCAGGCGGTGGGCACAATCCATCTCAAAGGCTGCCTTGTTGTTGTGGGCAATGAGCGCGTATTTTTTCCCCTCCGTTGCCCCGTGAAAGTATAGGATTACGGTTTCCTTCTCCACTCGCATACCAAAGTTCAGCGGCAGGATATACGGGTATTCTTCATCATGAAGGGCAAGCCTGCATACGTCGCATGTCTCCATAATTTTGACAATGTCCTGAAACTCTTTGACCTGTCTATCTTTTTTGCGCATTTTCATCGGCCCCTTTTCTGTTGATTGGAACGGCTGACCATTATTATACTGCACGTTTGCGGGGAGGGCAATGATGGGTATAAAAGCGAGCTTACTAATTAGCAGATTGCCGGCAGTACAAGAGTCTCTATCACCGGCGCCTTTGTACCGATGGCGTCAGAGGGCAGCGGAAAAGTATGTGTCACAGCCCGGCTTGGTACAGCCGGGGGGCGCGTAGCGCCAGTGCTCCAGCTGGCCGGAAGTGATAAAGTAGGAGAGCGGAGCCGGTGTGGAGGGGGCAGGGGAGAGCTTGTCGATGGCAAGGAGCTTGATCTTCATCCGCTCCGGCACAATGGCCTTGATGTAGACGGAGACGCGATCCCCCTCCTCCAGGGTTTCCTGAATCTCGGCGAGCCCGGATAGGTTGGCGGTGAGCTCAATGAAGATGCCGTACTCCTGGATGCCGCGCACGGTGCCGGGTACGGTGATGCCGGGGGAGAAGCGGGCGGCGTTTTCCTGCCAGGTGCCCAGCAGCTCTTTGTGCGTGAGGTAAATTCGACGCAGGCTCTGATCCACCGCGAGGACGGCGGCATAGATCTCCTGTCCGGGGGTAAAGCGGCATTTGGGGTGGGGGATGCGGGAAATAGAGATATTTTCAATCCCGATCATGGAGGCAACCCCGCAGGCCACGTCCACAAACACGCCGAAATTTTCCAGATGGGTGACGGTGGCCGGAATGACCATGCCGGGCTGGAGGGTTTGGAGGAGATAGGTAAGGGCGCGCTGCTGAGCCTTGCGCCGGGAGAGAATGGGGGTAAGTACGCCGTCCTGTTCGGCCAGATCCGTTACGACAAAGCAGACCGGCTTGCCCACTCTGGACAGAATGGCGATTTCCCGGGTGCTACCGTCCTTGATGCCCAGGGCGGCCTCCTCCCGGGGAATGACGCCGGTGAAGGGGCCGAGGGATACCTTGAGATTATGCCCTTCGTCGCACAGGAGGGCGATCCCCTCTAACACCTGCTGACCTTCCATAGCGCGGCGCAGCGCGGACTGAGAGGCGCAGGCGGCGGTATTTTCCGATGTAAGCAAAAGACGTCCTTCCGGCATAAACGAGTTTGTCACTGTGACCAATCCTTTCGGGGAAATTCCCTGCTTTTTTCTGGATAAAATAATATATGCGCCAGGGCGCTGCGAATTGACAGGGAGGATTGGGACGGCTATAATAATATTATTGTGAAGGGCGGCGGGGGGATGAACATGGACGTCCGGGTGGGCGATGTTTTGGAGATGAAAAAGGCGCATCCATGCGGCGCGCGGCGCTGGAAGGTGCTGCGGGTGGGGATGGACTTTCGCCTGCGCTGCGAGGGCTGCGGCCATGAGGTGATGCTCCCCCGGGCAAAGGCGGAGAAAAATATCAAAAAGATTGCGCGGATACAGGAGGAGACCTTGTGAAAGAATTTTGGAGCAAGCGGATTCAAACGATGACACCCTATACCCCCGGCGAGCAGCCGAAGGATCAGACCTTCATTAAGCTCAACACCAATGAAAACCCGTACCCGCCGTCGCAGCAGGCGCAGCAGGCCATGCAGGGAGCGGTGGGGACGGCGCTGCGGCTCTATCCAGACCCTGACGGGGACGCCCTGCGGGAGGCCATCTGCGGGGTGTATGGCCTGAAAAAGACCCAGGTATTTGTTGGGAATGGGTCGGATGAGGTGTTGGCCTTCGCTGTTCAGGCCTTCTTTGACGGGATACCCCCGGTGGTCTTTCCCGACATCACCTACAGCTTTTATGAGGTATACGCGGCGCTGTTCGGGGTGGATTGCCGTACGATCCCTCTGGATGAGAAGTTTACCATCCACCCGGAGGACTACAGGGGGGGGAATGGCGGAGTGCTTCTGGCAAACCCCAACGCCCCCACGGGGATCGGGCTGACGCGGGAGGAGATTCGCGCGCTTCTGGAGGGGAACCCTGACGTGGTGGTGCTGGTGGATGAGGCGTATGTGGAGTTTGGCGGGGAGACAGCGCTGCCCCTCATCGACGCGTATCCCAACCTGCTGGTGGTGCGCACCCTCTCTAAATCTCACGGCCTCGCCGGGCTGCGTGTGGGCTGGGCGGCGGGGAACGAAAATCTGATCGCGGGACTCAACTGCTTGAAAAATTCCTTCAACTCCTACACCCTTGACCGGCTCGCCCTTGCGGGGGCGCAGGCCGCTATTCGTGACGAGGGCTATATGAGAGAGATTGTGTCACGGATTATCCGCACCCGGGAAAAAACCGCCGCGCGGCTTGCTGAGATGGGCTTTTCCGTCTGCCCGTCTCAGGCGAACTTCCTCTTTGCCGCCCACCCCAAGGCTTCCGGCAAGGCCTTGCAGGACGGACTGCGCACCCGGGGGATTCTGGTGCGCCGGTGGGACAGGCCCCGTATCTCCGATTACCTGCGCATTACCATCGGAACCGATGCGGAGATGGACGCGCTGTGCGCCGCGCTGAAGGAGCTGATACCATGAGGTTTATGAGAGAGGAGAATACTATATGAAATGTCCATTTTGCGCCAGTGTGGAGAGCAAGGTTGTGGATTCCCGACCCTCTGAGGAGAGCGCAAGCATCCGCAGGCGGCGGGAATGCCTGTCCTGCGGGAAGCGGTTTACGACATATGAGACGGTGGAACGCCTGCCGATGATGGTGGTGAAGAAGGACGGCAGCCGCCAGACCTTCGACAAGAGCAAGATCCTCAACGGGATGATCCGCGCCTGTGAAAAGCGGCGCGTCTCGTTTGAAACCCTGCACGCTATCACTGATGAAATTGAGCAGGTGCTGCAAAACGGAATGGAGCAGGAAATCTCTACCACCTATATCGGAGAGCTGGTGATGGAGCGCCTGCGGGAGGTGGATGAGGTAGCGTACGTTCGCTTCGCGTCCGTCTACCGGCAGTTTAAGGATATTGGCAGCTTCATGTCGGAGCTGGACAAGCTGCTCAAGGATAAATAGAACGTACGGAAAACCGGCGCGTGCAGCCCTGCTTTTGGGGCTGCACGCGCCGGTTACTCGTTGTAAGCGCTTATAGGTTGTTACTCCGCCACTAGGAAGCGGTAGAGGGTTTCGTAAAGGGCGGTCATTTCCACAGGCTTGGAGATATGTGCGGTCATGCCGAAGGAGAGCGCCTTTTGAATGTCATCCTGGAAGGCGAAGGCGGTCTGGGCGATGATGGGGACGGCTTTGGCGTCGGCGCGGTCCAGTGTGCGGATGGCGGCGCAGGCGTCGTAGCCGTTCATGTTGGGCATTTGGATATCCATGAGAATGATATCGTAATACCCCTCGGGGGAGCTTTTGAACTTCTCCAGCGCCTCTGCGCCGTCGGCGGCCTCGTCGATGGCAATCCCTGATTTGGAGAGCATGGAGGCGACGACGATGCGGTTTACCGTGACGTCATCGGTGAGGAGCAGGCGCTTGCCGGTAAATTTATCGGTAACATCGGTGACACGCACCGTTTCCGGGATCGGCGCCTGCGTCTCTTTGAGCCACACGGCGAAGCGGAAGGTGCTGCCCTCGCCCAGCTGGCTCTCCACCTCGATATCACCGCCGAAGAGCTGAACAATACTCCGGCTGATGGCAAGGCCGAGGCCGGTGCCGCCGTGGCTTTTGGAAATGCCGCTGCCGCCCTGCTCGAAGGACTCAAACACCTTATTCAGATAGTCCGGGGCGATGCCGATGCCGGTGTCGGTGACGACGAATTCGGTGAGGGTTTTTCCGTCCTTTCGTTCCTTACAGAAGACGGAAAAGTCGATGCGCCCATGCTCGGGGGTAAATTTGACGGAGTTACCGAGAAGATTGATGAGCACCTGGCGCAGGCGCAGGGCGTCCAGGCTGAAGACCTCCGCGGCGAAGGGGTCGCGGTGGGTTTCAAACTGGATGCTTTTTTCGGCGCAGCGGGGGCGGATGATACTCTGTACGGTCTCCACGAGCTTGGGCAGGGAGGAGACCTCTTCCGCCAGCTCAATTTTGCCCGCCTCAATTTTAGAGAGATCCAGGATGTCGTTGAGCAGACCGAGCAGATGCTGGGAGGATGCCTCAATCTGATCGATATTCCGCTTGACCCCGTCCAGCTCCGCGTGCTGGAGAAGCTGCTCCTCCAGCTCCTTCCGGGCAATGGAGGCCAGGCCGATAATGGCATTCATGGGGGTGCGGATTTCGTGGCTCATGCGCGCGAGGAAGTCTCCCTTGTGCTGGTTGGCGCGGTTGGCGTCCTCCACGGCACGCTCCAGCTCCATCTGCGTGGTGCGCAGCTCATCGTCAATTTTGACGCGTATGGTGACATCACGCGCAAAGCCAAGGATGCCGGAGAGCTGGCCGTTGGTGTCATACAGCGGCGTGCGCACCGAATCGAGCACCTCCTCGTGCCCATCGGCAAAGACGATATGCTCCTCGGAGTAAACCGGGGAGGAGGCCTCAATGGCCTTGCGGTCATTGAGGTTAAAGCCGTTTGCGATGTAAGAGGGGAGGATATCCAGCGCGGTTTTCCCCACAAATTCCTCCGGATCCTTTCCGCAGATGGAGGCAAAGCGGGGGTTGACCGTGTAATATGCGCCTTTTTCGTCCATATACCAGATCAGGTCGGGCGAGAAGCCAAAGACACTGTCCAGCAGGGATTTTTGACGCTCGACGCGCAGCTGCTCCCGCACCATGTCGGTGACGTCTGTCGTTTCAATAATATACCCGATGCGGTTTGCGTTTTTGTCCAGCAGGTAATTGGCCTGCCCCTTCATATAGCGGTCGATTTTCTCCAGATAACAGATGTCGCTCTCCCGACCCTCCTTCAGGGCGCGGATGGGGTCGTATGGGGAATCGGTGGGGTATACGCTGGTCAGAGCATAGTCGGTACCCGCCACAGCCTCCAGGGTGGTGTTGCAGAACTCCAGGCTCTTATCATTCATGTAGATAATCTTTTTGTCCATATCGGTGATGCTCAATGCGTTTTTCACACTGTCCACAATACTGTCCGCCATATCGTCAAAGCAGTCGGAGAGTGCGCCAAATTCATCCTTTACCGGGTCATGGTAGCGGAACTGCCGTTCCCCGGAGCGGAAGCGGGAGATACCGGCGATCATTTTGGTGAGCTTCCCGGTGATACTGCTCGCCACCCATATGGCGATGAGTACAACGATGACAATGAGTATCGACGTGACACTGACCAGGCGCATGACGATGTTGTACTGGCTCTCCTCCGCGGCGTCGATCAGCCTGCCCTCCATCAGGGTGGCGGGCGCCGTGAAGTCCTCCAGCCCCGCGCCGATAGCGACAAAGCCAAAGCCCCTTTTGGAATAGTTATTGTCCTCCGAGGGGGCATACTGCCCGGTGTAGTACGGAATGGCGGCAGCAGTGTTGAGCTTATAGATCCCGCTCCATAGGATGTAGAAGGAGCCGGAGCCGCCATCGCCGGTGAGATCCATCCATCCGGTACACTGGGGGGCATTATTGAGGTAGCGCCCGTCCAGCCCCACAAGTCCCGCCTGAGTTAGCTCCGCGGTGGGGGTTTTGGAACGCGATTGCATGAAGAAGGTGGGGATATTGGCCACATAGTCCAGCCAGCTGGACAGGCCGCTCTCCTGCCAGCCCTCATAGATGGAGGACTCCAGCCATGGCACCTGCGCCAGCCCGGTCTCAGGGTCGTATCCCACGATGGAATGGTGGCGCGGGTGGCAGATGTTCCGGCACTGGTAGTCCCAGATAAACGCGTAGTTGCCCTCGTACGCGCTGGGCAGGTCGGTATAGCGCTCGTTCATGGGTGTAATATGATCCACAAATTCCATGATATGGTCATGGTTGAGGGCAAAGGTGACATAGCCAACCACGTTGCCGGCGTCGTCGGCCACGGGTGTGGCCCAGCGGACGATTCCCTCAAAGCGCTGGCCATCGGGGTTTTCTTTTCCGGCATAGGCCTGCGCCTCCGGGTCGTATGTAATCTCGTAGCCGCGCGCATCCGCCGCCTCAGCCACCACATCGGGGGTGTACATGCCGATATAGTTGGAGCCAACATACGCGCCGATGACGTCGGAGACATAGATATCCCCGGGGGCGAGGTCGCCCAGCGCCGCAAAATAGGTTTCCGCTTTCACATATGTATTTTCTCTGTTGGAGACGTCACGCTTCTCCTGACTGAACGGGTAATTGACCTTAGAGGAGTTGGGGGTAACGTATTTTACCAGCTCCACACCGTCCAGCCCGACAAAGGTGATCTCGTCATACAGGGGCAGGCTGGAATAGGTATAGGATTCCGGCTCACGATAGTGAAACCCGTCCATATCGGTGTTTTCGATGTTGGTGGACACCCCGGCGTAGCTGGAAACAGTTTCCTCACTATCGGTGCGTACCCAGCTGCTGCCGTCTTCAGAAAGAGCCCATTCGCCGCGGTCCATCACCAGTCCAAGGCGATTCTCGCAAAAATACCGATAATTTTCCAAGGTTGGCTCCATGGTGGCAAGGTAGAGGATATCATCGTCCCGCTCATAGAGGAACGTTGCCACCTGCTGCGCCGTATCGGTGGACATGCGCTCAATATTTTCCACCGCACTGTCGTTGAGTGCCGCGGACGCGTCCTCCACCGAGATATCGCGCAGAAGGGAGCTGAGCATTTGAACCTGCTGCCAGGCCATGACGGTCAGCAAAACCAGCGGGAGAACCTGTACGCAAAGGAATATCATAATCAGCTTTGCCCGCATATTGATACCCATCTGCACCAGGCGTTGATTTATCCTGACGCCAAGCGTTTCTTTTTCATGTTTCATACCGGCAGATCCCACCACCTTTATCCAATTCTTTTCCACTGGAGATTATTATACATGAATCTGCCATATAAATCAAATAAATTGTAAGTCTTACATAAGATTTTCGCCTTTTTTTTGGCGCGAGCCTGCCTGCATGGGACAGACCCGGAAGGAGGGGATGTAATATGGAGGAGGCGAAAACGCCTCCTCCATACCTAACTGCAGAAGCAGTTTTTACTTGCTCAGTCCGTTCTCATAGGCCTCGATCATCTTTTTGACCATCTGGCCGCCCACGGAACCTGCCTCGCGGGAAGTCAGGTCGCCGTTGTAACCCTGCTTGAGGTTAACACCCACCTGGCTGGCGGCTTCCATCTTGAACTTATTCAGGGCCTCACGGGCGCTGGGGACGACAGGCTGATTAGAACTATTAGCCATTGTTAGCATCTCCTTGTCTTTACTTAAAAAATATTGGATTAGTGAATCCAGACATATCTTTACCCGTATCAAAACGTTATATTCCTGAAAATCATTGTCAGTTTATCCCTTGCAATTTTTTCGCCGCAAAAACGTTAAAAAGGGAAAGATACCACTCAGGCTGTCGATAAAGCCCAGCGAAGCGGGTTTTTCGACAGCCTGACCACTGTGGATCACTCCGCCTGCGTAAAGACGCGGGTCTGCGTATTTAAATAGTATTCTCCCGTATCGGTGACAATCCGCCAGACCGGCTGGAGAGAAGACGGGCGGCCGGTTTGCAGAAGATAGCCGGTTGACATTTGCCGCACCTCTGTGCAAACGCTGATCGTACCGTCGTTAAGGCCGGAGAGAAAGCAGACCAGCGCCGTGGTGGTGGAAAAGGGCTGCGTTTCGTCAGCTTTTTCCGCGGTTGCGTTCAAATAGATCCCCTCAATGCCGGTGAGAAAGTCCCCGGTGTAGGTAAAGACAATCTTGCAGGTATAGACCGGCGAATTGCCCCACAGCTGGTAGTATACTAACTGTGTGGTGTCCGCCTCGGTATCGGACACGTCAAACGCAGCGCGGAGGTTGAGCTTGTTCAGGCAATCCTCCGCCTGCTGCCGCCGGGATTGCTGGTTGAGCGGCCAGGCGTCTTCGGAAAAGGTGAACAAAAATTTCCCCGTGTTAAAAAAATCGGCCGTGCCCTTCTCGCCCCGGTAGCTTATGCTCACGCCGCCCGTTTTATCCTCTTTTTCCACCGTGCCCAGCAGGGCGGCGGCCATGGCGTCCTCGCCGTCCTGGGTCTGACTGAGCTCCAGCACAGGCAGGGTAATGTCATCCGGGACGGCTTCCGGCAGGAAGGAGATCCCGTTTTTTTGCAGCAGGGCGACGGTTTGTTCCTTGGACTGCGCCTCATGCCGGATGGAGTTTCCCTGCCTGGTCAGGAAGAGAAACAGAAAAAAGACGTTTACCAGAACCAGCATAATAATTATAATGTTTTTTAGTTTAGACCATTCCATTATTTCGTCCTATCCGCCGCCAAGCCGTGATTGGGCGATCCAGCCCACGCGCGTCGTTGCGCTGCCTGTGTCCTCATAGCAGAGTACCAGGGTATTCCCCTCCAGATTCATCGCCCCCATGGCCGCGGCAGCCTGACGTTCCCAAAGAACCACGGTTTCCTCGCCGGTATCCTCATAGACGCGGCAGCGAAGGGTGAACTCCGTGATGGCGTTATTTTGCACGATAAATTCCGCCGCTGTGCTGCCGTTGGTCAGGTGTACCGCCGCGCCGCCGATGGCGTAGCCGAAGGATACGGTCACCGTGCCGTCCTCGCGCGTCGTGATCTCCGACAGGTAGAGGCGTGCCGCGCCGCTCTCCTCGCCCAGCGCTGCCTGTGCCAGAAGGTAGGTCGCCTCCACCAGAGAGATGTAGTCATCGCGTTCCACCGGGTATCGGCGGCTCTCCTCCCCGGCGCTGAAGTGTATTGTCCCGTCTGCGTCAATGCGCAGGGTGTCCTCCAGATTGCGTACCACGGTGGATTCCGCCATTTCCAGCACTGAGCTGGCCTGCGGCTGGAAGCCGATGGCGCGCTGGAGCTGTGACAGGCTTGTCTCGTCCGACAGTATCGCGGGTACGGCGCAGGTATAGCGGTGCGGTGTGAGCGGAGCGGAGCCAAGCAGCATATAAGGGTCCAGCACGTCATAGCCCTCCTCCGCCGCGTACTCAAACGCGAAGGAGGCGCTGTTTCCGTTATAGCTGCGCAGGATATTCGCCAGATGACTCGTATAGGAGAGATCTGTCATACAGGTATAATACTTCCCGTCAATGGCGCTGTTATAGTAGAGTGTGACGGCGTCTCCATCGCCTTGCGCGAGAAGGAGCTGCCCTGTACTGCCGGAGAGGGGGAGACCGCCCGTAGAGGACGTTGACCATGTGCGCAGCGCGTCCAGCGGTACGGCGCACATCAGCTCCACGTATATGCCGGGGGATTGCAGCGCGGCGCGCCATGCCGCCTCCGACGTCTCCGCAGGCGCCTGTATGCTTGCCATTGCGCCCTGAAGCAGGGAGCTGAAGGTTTCAAAGAGGGGATCGAGCTGCTGGGTATCATAGCGCACCCCATACCGCCCCGTTTCGTTGTAAACCGCAATTACCGACGGCTGTATGGCGGAAAAGGCGTCCGATTGCGCGGGTGTCTGCGCCGGGTCTTCATCGGAGCGGTCAAACGCAGCCGCGACGCGCTGGAGGAGCCCATCTTCCCCCAACCGATAGCTGCTGATGCCGGAGCGATACCCCAAATAGAGCGCCGAGCAGATCAGGGCAATGATAAGCAGATTTTTACTCCACTCCAGACGGCTGATCCGCTGCCGCGTTTTTTTCTCATTCATGGCGCGGCCCCTCGATCAGCAGGCGGATCCGGATGCTCAGACCCGGCCCCTCCTTGTCCACCAGCGCGAGCTCGCCCTGATGGCGGTCAACGATTTCCTTGGCGATGGAGAGCCCCAGCCCGGTGCCGCCCGATTCCCGGGAGCGCGCCTTGTCCACGCGGTAAAACCGGTCAAAGATGCGCTCGCGGCTCTCGCGGGGGATGCCGATGCCGTTGTCGGAAACCAGCAGCCAAACCCAGTCGCCATCTCGTCCGCCCTTCAGCTCGATTTCCCCCCCGTCGGGGGTATATTTAATGGCGTTGGCCACGACGTTCATCATCACCTGCACCACCCGCTCCCGGTCGCCCACAATGTCGGGAATGTCCGGGTCGAGTGAGAAGGTGATGGTGTGCTTGTGGCGCTGGATCTCCATCAGTGTGGCCTGATAGACATCCTTTACCGCGCCGGAGAAGGAAAAGCGCGCCAGCTTCAGCTCGCTGTAGCCCGAATCAAAACGGGAGAGGGTGAGAAGATCCTGCACAATATTGGCCATTCGATCGGATTCGTTGAGAATAACGCCCAGGAAGCTCAGCTCGGTCTCCGCGGGGAGTTGGCCGCTGTGCTCCGACAGAGTTTCGGCGTAGGAGCGGATGTTGGTCAGCGGAGTGCGCAGCTCGTGAGAGACGTTGGCGACAAATTCCCGCCGCATGGTCTCGGTTTTGCGCTGCTCGGTGACATCGTGGATTACGATCATCACGCCGCCCAGGCGCTCCTTATCAAAGGGTACCATAATCAGCTCCAGATGCCGCCCGTCTAATTCCCGGATTCCGTCCAGATAGCCCGACTCCTCTACGTCCAGCACGCCCTGAATGGGCGCGATATCGCCAAAGAGGGTGTCATAATTTTCCTCCCCACCTATGGGAATCCGCCGCCCGAGCATCGCCTCCGCGGCAGGGTTTGCGTGAATGACCGCCCCGTCGGGGGAGAAGGCCACCACGCCGTCCTTCATATGAAGGAAGAGGGTGTTGAGCTTAATGCGCTCATTTTCCACGTTGCGCAGCGTCTCCTGCAATCGCTGTGCCATGGTATTAAAGGTCTTGGTCAGTACGCCGATCTCATCCTTTGCCGCCACCTCCAGCTTGTGGGAGAAATCGCCTGCCGCCACCCGCTCCGCGCCCTCGGTGAGCTTTTCAATGGGGGTGGTCAGCGTTTTGGAGAGCAGGAAGGAGAGAAGCACGGAGATGGCAAGGCCAAACAAAAGCGCCCCCATAATCAGCGTAATAAATTCGTTGTTGAGGTTTGTGACCGTATCCTTGCTGTCGTAGATATAAATGATATACTGCGTATCGCCCCGGGTGATGGGGATAGCCAGATCCATATAGATTTCGGCCGGGGCGCTGTCGGAACCGTTTTGCCCGTCCATCGCGGTCAGGAGGTTATGGGTGGTATCCATCACGCTGTCCAGATATGGGCTTTGCGTATCGGAGGAGGCGAGGCACAGTAAGTTCTTATCGAGCACATAGTACCAGCGGCTGATGTTGTCGGCGCCAAGGGAGCGGTTATACAGCTCCATGACGGAGGCAATCCGTTCCGCGCCATTCTCCTCTCCCTCCTCCGCCGTTTGCAGGTCGGAGAGAAAGGAGGTGTCTGTAAACGCGGTATTCATTTGAGTATAAAAATCCCGCAAATAGTAGCCTATCACGGAGTTGATGAGAAACGCGCCCACCACTGTCATCAGCGATACGATCAGCAGCGTCATGATGAGCATCAGCTTCATATGTAAACTGCGAAACAAATCGGGTAGCTCCCTTCCCCCATCGGATATCGTGCCAATCTGCCGTTGAATCGATGGAAGCATTCGACGGCAGAGCGCTTGTCAGATTGCGGGGTCAGGCGTGGAACAGATAGCCCAGTCCCCGCCGCGTAACGATAAAGCACGGCTGCGCGGGGTCGTCCTCAATCTTCTCCCGCAGCCGGCGGATGGCGACGTCAACCGCCCGCACATCGCCCACATAGCCCTCGTAATTCCAGACGCGTTCCATGAGCACCTCCCGGGAGAACACCTTCTCCGGCGAGGCCGTCAGGAAATGCAGCAGCTCATATTCCCGCTGTGTCAGGTCGAGGGGATGTCCATCCTTATAGACGGTGAGCAGTGCCGGATCAATGGTGATCCGACCCAGGGTAACCAGTTTCCCGGGCGTGGCCGGCTCCGGGGGCTGGCTTCCCATCTCCTGCATTCCGGTGCGCCGGATGTTGGCCTTGATCCGCGCCAGCAGCTCCCGTATGGAAAAGGGCTTTGTAATGTAGTCGTCCGCCCCGACCTCCAGGCCGAGCACCTTGTCCTCTTCATCCTCCCGCGCGGTGAGCATGATGACCGGCGTAAACCGGCTCTCCTTGCGCAGACGGGCGCAGACATCAAAGCCGTGCATCTTTGGCAGCATCACGTCCAGCAGCACCAGATCGGGCTTTTCCTCCAGCGCCAGCTTCAGCCCCTTCTCTCCGTCGTAGGCCTCCAACGTCTCGTAGCCCTCTTTTTTCAGGTTAAAGCTCAATATATCGACGATATTCTTCTCGTCTTCCACAATCAGAATTCGCTTACCCAATGCCTTCGCCCCCCGTGTTTTGTGTTGGCTCCGCCGCCAAAAAGTGGTCTGTTTTCAGCGCCAGCGCTACGTTTTTCGCGTCTTGTATCCTGCCAGCCATACAGTCGGCCAGAAGCGTTGTCAGCGGCAGACGAACCAGCTCGAGCAGCTCATCCTCGTCGGGGTGAAGCGCCGCCTGTCGCAATCCCCGCGCCAGATACAGGTGCAGGATCTCCGCGCTGATGCCCGGCGAGGGATACAGGCAGCCCATATATTGCAGTGTCTCCGGGATGAGACCCGTCTCCTCCTCCAGCTCGCGCAGAGCGCTCAGGCGGTGGTCTTCCCCCGGGTCCAGCTTACCCGCGGGCAGCTCGGTTACCGTCTGACGCAAGGCATAGCGGTACTGCCGCACCAGCGTGACACACCCGTCCGCGTGGAGGGGAAGAATCGCCACACCCCCCGGATGCTCCACCACCTCGCGGCTTGCGGCGTGTCCGTTGGAGAGCGTCACCTTGTCCACGCGTACCGTGACGATGTGCCCGCGGAATACCACGCTGCCCGAGCATTTCCGTTCCGTCAAATCCATCCGTTTTCCCCGCTTTCGTACCATAAAACGTCAAGTGTGGCTATTGTATCATAAAATACGTGGCTTTTCTACCACCAACTTTTCGGAGGAGCGGACAATAGCGCAGATTATAAAAAATCCAGCACAGAGAAAGGGATTTCGCCTTTCTCGTGCAAGGCGCGGTAACGCATTTTAGCCTTGCCGAAACTGTTATACGCCTCGACAAAGACA
>Ga0153972_1000191_pt1 | contig 18343 bp, 14 predicted proteins | sample TSGA056MetaG_FD_104732 | JGI IMG/M metagenome (GOLD analysis project Ga0153972, IMG submission 104732) | Attine ant fungus gardens microbial communities from Georgia, USA - TSGA056 MetaG | ecosystem: Host-associated > Fungi > Mycelium > Unclassified | place: USA: Georgia, George L Smith State...
GGAATCTATTGTTGAAAGCAGCAAGGTGGTTTCCGATGATAACCGTATTCGCGTGTATTTTTCCATTACCGAAGAAGGCCGGAAGCAATTGGATATCATGACCAACGAGTACCGTGCTGTTTTATCCGATATAGAGAAGGCGTTTGGTGCGCCAAAAGCGCTTGCGCGGATTTACTTGGACACCTTGGATGAATCGGAAGTCGCGAAATTCACAAGGAAAAAACGGATAAAAGCTTTCCTCTGCATTGCGGTTCCGGTAGTTATTATCGGCCTGCTGTGTTTGAAGATCTTCCTTTTCAGCGGCAATGTGGTTGATGTGGATTTTGAGGGGAAAACCACAATCATTATTTATGAAAGTCAAGAAGAGAGTGATTCATTTATGAAAAAAAGCATAAGAACAATCTCGGCGATATTCATCGTAATTCTTTCGCTTACCATGTCCGGTTTTACCTATGCGGCGGACGCTGCGCAAGTGACACAAACTGAAATCATTTTATTCTCAGATGACCTTCAAATTATTGTGGAAACCATAGAATATCAAGTCTCCGCCAGCGGAGCCATATCATAAATCTCAATATATACACATAAGTGAGCGGTTCGCCCGTGTTAGCTACTAACACGGGCGAACCGCTCACTTATTATACCCTCAGCCTTACTCCAGCAGGCCGGTTCCGTCCGGCAGGGTAAATATCTCGGTGGAAACCGCGCCGGTGTCAACGGCGGCGTTGGCCTGCAATTCATAGACCAGCGTGTCCCCCTCGTAGGTGCGCGCTCCGACTAAAAGTCCGGTTTCCACCGAAATATAGTACAGCTCCGTGCTTTCCAATACGCCGGAGTCTGTTTTCACATAAACGCAGCTTACCTCCGCGCCCCCAAGGGCGTAGCTGTCATAGCCCGCCTCCGTAATGCTTTCAGATGGCAGTGCCAGGATTGTCTCGTAATTAGGGATCCCGGAAAATTCGTCCGCTGCCTGCTGATACGCACCGAAAATATCCGACCGGGGCATTTCCACCCAGGTACGATCCCCGTCGTACCAGATGTAATAGGTTTCTTCCGTCAGGATCATATGCTTCCCGCTCCTGCCGTTTTCGTCCGTTCGGTACAGATGCGACGCGCCGGGAATGGACCAGACTTCAATCAGCTCCACTCTGCTCCCGCCGGACCAAAAGGTTTCCGCCGTCAGTGACAGATGATACTGCTCCGGCCGGACCAGTGTATCGATAACCGCTTGTACGTTTTTGGCGGTTACCTCCACCGTCTGGGCTCGCGCGCCGCCCGGCGCCTCCGTGACCTCCTCGGCGGAAGTGTCCGGCAGCTCCACCTGGGCTGTGTTCACGTCGCTTAAAAAGTACAGGACCAAAAGCACCAGCCCCAGTACGACCGGAACAGTAACCATCAGCGTTGTCCGCCGCATTTTTATAAACCTCCGGTAATATCAAAAGTTGTCCGCCGCATTTTGAAAGCTTCCGGCAACATCAGAAATCGGCGTACCGGGAAGCCGGGGCCGTCAGCCAAACGGTTCCGGCGCTGTATCCCGGCGGCCAAAAGCATACAGGATGGCCTGGGCGATCCGGCGGCTGGCGGCGCCGTCCCCATAGGGGCTTTTCGCCGTAGCCATTTTTTCATAGGCGGCGGGATCCGTTAGCAGCTCCGCCGCCAGGGCTGTGATGTCCGCTCGGCGGATGCCTGCCAGCTTCACCGTCCCCGCCGCGACGGCCTCGGGCCGCTCCGTTTCCCGGCGCAGGACAAGCACCGGCTTCCCTAGGGCGGGGGCCTCTTCCTGGATCCCGCCGGAGTCGGTCAGGACCAAATAGGAGCGGGCCATCAAATTGTGCATCTGCAACGGATCCAGCGGCTCCGTCAGACAGACCCGGGGCGTTTTTCCCAAAATCCGCCGCGCCGTCTCTTGCACATAGGGGCTCAGGTGAACCGGATAGACCAGAACCGTGTCCGGGAACTGCGCAAGAATGTCCCGGGCAGCCAGCATGATCTCCTCCATCGGCACGCCGTAATTTTCACGGCGGTGACAGGTCAGGGTGATCACGCGCCTGTTTTCAAAATCAATATTGTCCAGGGCGGGGCTACCTAGGCTATTCGCACCCACCGTATAGCTCATGGCGTCAATAACGGTGTTCCCGGTGACGAAAATATCGCCAAGGATTCCCTCCAGGCGGAGGTTTTCCGCGTTTTCCGCCGTAGGCGCGAAATGGAGGGTGGCAATCTGCCCTGTGAGCCGCCGATTCATTTCCTCCGGATAGGGGGAATACCGATCCCGGGAGCGCAGCCCCGCCTCCACATGGCCAACCGGGATTTTCTGATAAAATGCCGCCAACGCACCGGAAAACGTGGTGGTGGTATCCCCGTGGACAAGCACTAGATCCGGCCCCGCCGCCTCCAGTACGGAGGCGAGCCCGTCCAGTGCCTTTGTGGTGATGGTGCCAAGGCTCTGGCTCGGCTCCATGATATCCAGGTCATAGTCGGCGGCCAGCCCGAACAAGGCCATGACCGGATCCAGCATCTCCCGGTGCTGAGCGGTGAGGCAGATCTTGATTTCGATTTCCGGATGCTTGTCCAGCTCCAGTATCAGCGGGGCCATTTTGATTGCCTCTGGCCGTGTGCCAAAGATCGATAGTATCTTAAGCTTCTCCATTTTGCGCCCCCCTTTGTCAGGCTTCCTACTCTTCCCGGCCATCCTCCGGAAGCGTCCCGTCCGGTATCTCCGACTCGGCTTCTTTTGCAGCGTCGGTCTCGTTTTTTCCCTTCCCCGGCTGCAGTATTTTCCCCTTCATGATCAAAATACCCATCACCGCCGCGGCGCAGACGGCTAAAATAATAAACAGAATCCGAACCTCGCCCGGGGCGCTGATAACCAGCGCCAAAAGGCCCAAAAGCCCGCTGACCACATAGATGAAAAACACCGCCTGCTTTTGATTCAGGCCCCTATCCAGAAGCCTGTGATGCAGATGGCCCCTGTCGGCCTGCATGGGATTCTGCCCGTTTTTGATCCTGCGCAAAACGGCGAAGGCGGTGTCAAACAAAGGCATGGCCAGCGCCAGAACCGGCACCACGAAGGAAATAATGGCGTAAAACTTGAATAGGCCGATAACGGATAATGTAGCCAGCAGATAGCCCAAAAGCAGGGCGCCCGTGTCCCCCATAAAGATCTTGGCCGGATTTTTGTTGTAGGGAATGAAGCCCAGGCAGGCCCCCGCCAGCGCCGCCAAAATAACCGCGACATTGACGTCCGACACCATAAGGGCGATAAAGAGCATGGTGAATGAGGCGATGGTGGATACCCCCGCCGCCAGCCCGTCCAGTCCATCAATCAGGTTTACGGAGTTTGTAACCGCTACAATCCATAAAATCGTAATGGGAATGGAAAAGAAACGCAGGTTAATATAGTCTACTTCCGAAAAAATATTCGGATTGGAAAGAAGCTGGATAACGACCCCGTGATATACTGCTACCGCTGCTGCAAGGATCTGCACGATGAACTTCTGCCAGGCCCGCAGAGGGGAAATATCGTCGATTACGCCCAGAACGACAATCACAATTGCCCCCAGCAAAATACCCTGCACCTGCCGGTCGATCTCTGCGAACAGCACCACGCTGAGGAGAAAGCCTAGAAAAATCGCCAGGCCCCCTAGGCGTGGAATAGGCTCGCTGTGAACCCTTCTGCCATCCGTCGGCACATCGATGGCCCCCACCCGTTTGGCAAAGGCCTTCACCGGCGGCGTGGCCAAAAAGCTGATGATAAGCGCCGCCGCCAGGGCCGCGCATAATTGAATAATATCCTGTTTGGCTATTATTGGCATGATTTGAACCTGATTTCCCTTTATCCTTATCCTATTTTCACATAAGCTAGTGCTCCATCCGGCAAGAACTTGGCGTATGTCTCCGGCTAGCACATTCCACCGCTTCGTTGTCCTCAATCGGAATACACAAAGTATTCCTCAATCGTCCGCATTGCGCTGAAAAGCGCTAGCGTGGGCACATACGCCAAAACCTCACCGGATGGGGCACTAGGCTCTTTTTATGTGAAAGCTTTCTTTTCCACAAACCCGATTTTCTTGTATACGCGCCGCAATGTCCGATTCGCCCGGTACGCGGCCTTTTCCGCGCCCGCCCGGTAGACGGATTCCAGATAGGACTTGTCGCCCAGGAGCCTTGTGGTTTCCTCACGTACCGGACGGAGCATCTCCACGACGGCTTCCCCTACGGCGGATTTAAAGTCCCCATAGCCCTTGCCCGCGAATTCCTGCCCGATCGCGTCGAGGCCCCGCCCCGTGGCGGCGGCATAGATTGTCATCAGATTGGATATCCCCTTTTTATCTTCCGGATCATAGCGCACCTCTTCGCCGCTGTCCGTAACGGCTCGCTTGAAGGCGCGCATAATGTCCTCCGGTTTGTCCATGAGATAGATGCAGCCGCCGGGACGGTCGTCGGATTTGGACATTTTCTTCTCCGGTGCGGCCAGATCCATGATCCTTGCGCCAACAGGCGGAATAAAGGGCTCCGGCACGGTAAAAACATCCCCATAGACGCCGTTAAACCGACCCGCAATATCCCGCGTCAGCTCCACATGCTGCTTCTGATCCTGTCCGACCGGTACCAGGTCCGCCTGATACAAAAGGATATCCGCCGCCATTAGAACCGGATAGGTAAACAGCCCCGCGTTCACGTTTTCCGTATGATTGGCAGACTTGTCCTTGAACTGGGTCATACGGCCAAGCTCCCCGAACATGGCATAACAGCTTAAGACCCAAGCCAGCTCGGCGTGGGCGGACACATGGCTCTGAATGAATATGGTGTTTTCCTCCGGATCCAGTCCGCAGGCGATATATTGGGCCAGCTGCTCCAGCGTCCGCCGCCGCAGCTCCTTTGGCTCCTGCCGCACCGTAATCGCGTGCATATCCACAATACAATAGTAGCAGTCATAGGTTTGTGCCAGCGCCACCCAATTTTTCAGCGCGCCCAGATACGACCCCAGAGTCAGGGCTCCGCTGGGCTGTACGCCGCTCAAGATCACTTTTTTTCCGCTTTCCATAGATGCTCCTTTAAACCGGAAACCGCGAATCTCAGTCCCGCGAATTCGCGAGCCGGGCAAAGGTTTCCCCTAATATGACGGTTCCAGCGTCGATTTGTTCCAGTGCCGGCAGGGAGAAGTTCACACGGAAGCCCCGGTTCTCCGGATTCTCCGCCACATCAAAGGCCATCCCGGGCACCACGGCTACGCCCCGGTCCGCCGCCGCCCGGCTGAATTCCGTGCCGGTGAACCCCTCCGGCAGCTGCCCCCATAGGAACAGCCCGCCCTCGGGCCTTGTGAAGGACACTCGCGCGTCCACATGGGTTTCAAGGTTTTTCAGCATCCTGTCCCGCTTTTCCCGGTACAGGGCGCAGCAACGGGCAATGTGGGCGTCCAGATCGTACCGTTCCAGAAACCGGGCGATCAGCATCATGGAAAGCAGGTTCGTGTGTACGTCCTGCCCCTGCTTGGCTACCACCATCTTGGAAATCAGCGCTTTTGGGCCGCAGACATAGCCCGTCCGCAGGCCGGGCGCCACCACCTTTGAAAAGGAACCGGAAAACAGAACGTGCCCCGTTGTGTCCAGCGATTTGACGCAAGGCACCGGCGCCCCCTCGTACCGCAGCTCAAAATACGGGCTGTCCTCTAAAATCATAACGTCGTATTTGACGGCCAGCTCCACGAGCCGCTTCCGCCGCTCCAGCGGCATTGTGACGCCCATGGGATTCTGGAAGGTGGGGATCGTATAGATCACCTTTGCCCGCTTTTCCACTTGCAGAACCCGCGCCAGGGCCTCCATATCCATCCCGTGCGCATCCATATCCACGCCTACCAGCCGGGCCCTGTGAGAGCGGTAATCCAAAAGCGCCCCCACATAGCTGGGGTTTTCGCAGATCACCACGTCGCCCTCGTTCAGCAGGCACTTGGCCGCAAGGTCGATGCCCTGTGCGCCGCCGCTGACGATGATCAGCTCGTCATCCTCGCCGCCGATGCCGTATTTGTCCCGCATCCGGCTTTTCGTCAGTTCCCGCAGGGGGCCGTAGCCCTCTGTAAGCCCGTATTGCAGGGCGGTGGCGAACTCTTTTTCGAAGATCTCCGCGGCGAGAAGCCCCAGCTCCTTGGCTGGAAACGTCTCTGGCGAGGGGTTTCCGGCCGAAAAAGAAATGGGCGTATTCGTTTTCAGGATTTCACGGATTGCCGAGGGGGTCATATCCCGCATCCTGTCTGAAATCTGTATTGCCATTTTTATGAATTCCTTTCAAGCAAATCTGAACCGGTGCTGCCGGCGCGCGCATCCAGGCGGCAAACCGTCTGCCGAGCGCATACCATCCTGTATTCTATCACAGGAATTTCTTTTTGGAAATACCAAAAACGCCTGATTTGCAAATAATTCGGAAATATTGTATAATCATGCTGGCAGTTCGCATGAAGCGCCGATATTCACAGATGAAATCGCCGTTGATATGGTGTTTCCATCTGTATATACCGGTTCTAAGTGCTGTCTAAGGATCTTAAATATAGCGAAACCTATGTGGGACAACCTATCCGTTACGGAGGCGCAAATTATGGATAAACGCTGGTTTGAGCAAATGGAACAACGCATCCCCCGCGGGAAAACGCGCACGCGATTCGCACCCAGCCCTACGGGATATATGCATGTGGGCAACCTGCGAACCGCACTTTACGCCTATTTGCTGGCGAAAAGGCAGGACGGCGCGTTCATCCTTCGAATTGAAGATACAGATCAGGGCCGGTATGTGGAGGGCGCCGCGGACGCCATTTTCAGAACGCTGCGGGAGGCCGGCCTGCGTCATGACGAGGGGCCGGATATCGGCGGCCCCGCCGGACCCTATGTGCAGACCCAAAGAAAGGACATTTATGAAAAATACGCCGCCTTGCTGCTGGAAAACGGCGGGGCTTACCGCTGTTTTTGCCAAAAGCAGGAGCACGCCGAGGAAATAGGCGGCAAAAAAGACGCCTGCGCCTGCCGGGCGCTGGACGAAGCGGAAGCTGCCCGGCGCCTTTTGGGAAATACGCCCTATGTCATCCGACAGAAGGTGCCAAAAGCCGGCAGCACGACTTTCACCGATCAGGTTTACGGGCAGATCACAGTGGAAAACGAGACCCTGGACGACAATGTGCTGATCAAGTCCGGCGGCCTGCCCACCTATAATTTCGCCAATGTCGTCGACGATCATTTGATGGGAATCACCCATGTGGTGCGGGGCGCGGAGTATTTAAGCTCCGTCCCGAAATACAACCTGCTTTACGAAGCCTTCGGCTGGGCGCCGCCGGTTTACATCCACTGCGCCCCCGTCATGCGGGATGCCCAGAACAAGATGTCCAAGCGACGGGGCGATCCCTCCTATGAGGATCTGCGGGCGCTGGGCTATCTGCCCGACGCCATTGTAAACTACGTAGCCCTGCTTGGCTGGAGCCCCGGCGGCGAGCGCGAGTTGTTTTCCCTAAAAGAGCTCTGCGGCGTTTTTGATGTTTCGGGTATCTCCAAGTCTCCGGCCATCTTCGACCCGGAGAAGCTGACCTACTTCAACAGCGCCTGGCTGCGGGCGATGTCCCCGGCGCAGTTCCATGAAACGGCCCTGCCGAGTATCCGGCAGGTAATCAAAAACCCTGCCATCGACACCGGTCTTGTCGCCGCCCTGCTCCAGCCCCGTCTGGAGCGGCTGACGGATATCGGGGAAAAGGTGGACTTTTTCGAAACCCTGCCGGATTACGACGCCACCCTGTTCGTCCACAAAAAGTCAAAAACAGACCTCGATGTATCCCGGCACATGCTGGAGGCCGCCCTGCCGGTTCTGGAGGCGCTTCCCGCCTGGACGCAGGACGCGGTGCACGGCGCCCTGCTCTCTCTGGCGCAGCGGCTGGCGGTCAAAAACGCCACGCTGCTTTGGCCCGTCCGCATTGCCGCCGCGGGAAAGGCCGTTACCCCCGGTGGCGCGGTAGAAATATGTGCGATTTTAGGAAAGGAAGAAACCCTGCGACGATTGCGGCTGGGCCTTGAAAAACTGGAAGACTGAAGCATATTTCACGCTTCTGCTGCGCCCCTGCGCCCCTTTCATTTCCTGCGAATATTTTTTATATATCCGCAAATTCTATTTTCCGACAGGAAGGCGGCTGTTTCGTTGGCATCTCCATCAAGTGCGTTTGTCCCGAATTGAGCGCGCAGGTCACCTCCGAGCACCCGCTCCGACTTTCGGCATAATATGAAAATGCGGGGACACACCTCGCGCCTCCCTTCAAATCGGCCTGATCAAAACTGTCATGATAGCTCCTGCCGGCCCGTACGCAGCGGGCCGGTACATAGGGGGGCTTCGCTTTTCCCATGCGTTCATCGTTCCCGCTCCGCGCTGACCGCGGACAGTGACTTCCTGCTTCTTCATGCGCCCCGCGCCTGGATCCGCAGGGCAGGCATTTATGTCGGCAGTAAGAACCACAGGCACACGGCGATTTTTCACCATGCGCCTGTGGCGCTTACTATACATGAAAGCATCGGGCGGCCATCACTTCATCTCTTCTATCATTGTGCGGATCACGTTCACCGCACCGTCGATTCCGGAAACATCCGTATTAACGCTCAAATCGTGGGCTCGGACTTCGCCCCAGTTTTCGCCGGTATAGTGGCGGTAATAGTTTGCCCTGCCCTTATCCATCTTTCCCAGCTTATCTTTCGCATCCGCCTCGGGTATGCCGTATTCCTGAATCAGCCGGGAAAGCCGGGTAGCGCGGGAGGCGTAAATGAAGACCTTCAAGCAATTTTTCCGGTTGTGCAAAATGTGGTCGGCGCACCGGCCCACAATGACGCAGCTTTCCCGGTCAGCCAGCTCCTTGATGACCGCAGCCTGTGCGAAAAACGCCTTGTCGTTTACCGGTACGTTGTACTGGTAGAAGAAGCTGGCGGACGTCTGAGAGGCGGCGTTCAGGTTGAACAGGAAGCTGGAGGACGCCTGCTCCTCCGTCCGCTCGATAAACTCGGGCGACAGCCCGCTTTTTTCCGCCGCCATTTGGAGAAGCAACTTGTCGTAATAGGAAATGCCAAGGCTCTGCGCCAATTTTTCCCCAACAAGCCTGCCCCCGCTGCCAAATTCGCGGCTGATGGCGATTACGATACTTTTCATGATGAAGCCCCCTTTCGCACATATGCATTCGAAATCCGTTCAAGTCTATTTTATCACATCTATTTTCATAATTCAACCAATACGCATTCCTGTCATAAAATTTTCCTGTTTGGGGGCACACCCGGCGGGGGACCGGGGCGGCGCCGGCGCTATAACGGAGCGTTGTAAAATGAATTGCTCCGCTGACGCATAATTATTCGTCCGTTTTTATCCGCCGGGTTCATGATTTTCCGGACGGACCCTATTTCATCAACGTGTACATAACTGCCTTTTGCGCGTGGAGTCTGTTTTCCGCCTCGTCGAAAATTTCATCTGCGTGGGACTCAAAGACGTCCTCCGTAATTTCTTCCCCCCTGTGGGCGGGCAGACAGTGCTGAACGATGCAGCCCTTACCAGCCAGAGCCATGATCCGGTCGTTGACCTGATATCCGGCAAAGGCTACGGCCCTTTTTGCCGACTCGGCCTCCTGGCCCATGCTGGCCCAGACGTCCGTAAAGATTACGTCCGCGCCCCTTGCCGCCTCCTCTGGGGAATCGGTCAGGGTAAAGGCGCCGGCATCTTTTGCGTAGTCCAGCACCACCTGAGCGGGCCGGTAGTCCGGCGGACAGGCCGCCGCCACCTCCATGCCGCATTTCAGGCCGCCGATGATGATGGAATTGGCCATATTGTTGCCGTCCCCGATGTAGCAGGCCTTCAGGCCGGAAAGCCGGGTATGGTATTCCCGTATGGTCATCAGATCCGCCAGCACCTGGCAGGGGTGGAACAGGTCGGTCAGGCCATTGATCACGGGGATCGCGGCGTACTCCGCCAGTTCCTCCACCGTCTTCTGGGAGAAGGTGCGGATCATAATGCAGTCGCAGTAGCGGGACAGCACCCGGGCGGTGTCCCGAATCGGCTCCCCCCGGCCCAGCTGGCTGTCCTGGCTGGAAAGGAAAATCCCCTGTCCGCCCAACTGGAAAATCCCCGTCTCAAAGGAGACCCGGGTACGGGTGGAGCTTTTCTCAAAAATCATGGCTAGGGTTTTCCCCGCCGGGAAGCTGTGCTTTAAGCCGTTTTTCTGCTCGTATTTCAGCTGGTCGGCCACATTTAAGATTTCCTCAATCTCTTCCCGGGAGAGGTCCATTAATGTCAATAAATCCTTTTTCACGCCAAATCCCCCTGATTTTTCATGACTGATTCAAAGATCGTAAGCCCCGCGTCGATTTCCTCATACGTGATGGTCAGGGGCGGCAGGAAGCGCAAGGCAGCGGCGCCTGCCGTCAGACATAAAAGCCCTGCTTCGTTTAGTCTTGCCGCCAGCTCCTTGTGGGAGGCGTTTTGGACGCCAATGCCGATCATGAGGCCCAGTCCGCGGGTGCCGGTGACATAGGGGCTGTGCATCGACGCCACCTTTTCTCGGATGTACGCGCCCTTTTCCGCAACCTGCCCGAGGACAGTGTCGTCCAGAATGTCCAAGACGCACAGGGCGGCGGCGGCGCAGATGGGATTGCCGCCAAAGGTGGTGGCGTGGGTGCCGGGGCCAAGCACCGCTTCGCACCGCTCGTTTGTCATGAAGCCGCCGAAGGGCAGTCCTCCGGCGATCCCCTTGGCAAAGCTGACGGCGTCGGGGGTGAGTCCGTACTGCTGATAGGCGAACAGGGAGCCGGTGCGGCCGATGCCGGTCTGGATCTCGTCAATGAGCAAAAGCAAATCTCGCTCCCTGCAAAACGCCGCGACGCCGGTTACAAATTCCTGGCTAAGGGGCAATACGCCGCCTTCCCCCTGGACAAGCTCCAGCATAATGGCGCAGGTATCGTCGCCGCAGGCCGCCTTCACCATATCCAGCGCTCCCGCCGGGGCGTGGCGAAAGCCCTCCGTAAAGGGGAAAAAGTAATTGTGGAACACATCCTGCCCTGTGGCGGCGAGGGTTGTGACGGTTCTGCCGTGGAAGGAATTGACCAGTGTGACAATCGTCTGGCGGCCCTTCCCATATTTGTCAAAGCTGTACTTCCTGGCTAACTTAATCAGCCCCTCGTTACTCTCCCCGCCGGAGTTTGCGAAAAAAATCTTGGCCATGCCGGTGCGCTGACAGAGGGTTTCAGCCAGCTTCGCCGGGGGCGCCGTATGGTAGAGGTTCGATATATGCCCCAGCTTCGCCGCTTGCTCTGCGATGGCCTTTCCCCAAGCTTCATTTCCATAGCCGATGGCATTTACGCCGAGCCCGGCGGTGAAGTCGATATATTCCCTGCCCTCAAAATCATAGAGTCTTGCGCCTTTCCCATGGGATATGGCAATGGGAAAACGGGCATAGGTGTTCAAAATGTTGTCGCTTGTATTTGTAATAACCTGTTGGCTTGTCATAAAAATATCCATTCCTTTCGCGATGCGACAGGCACAAAACGGCCATATAAGGAATGGACGTTTTGTGCCTCAATTCCGGTTGCCGCTTTAGCGGCGAGGAATTGGCGTATTTCGGTGTTGTCGTGATTTTCACGCCAACATCGCCCGTTAGTTGATAATCATTGTTCCCGCGCCCTCGTTGGTCAGCATTTCAATGAGGATGGAATGGGGGATGCGCCCGTCCAGAATAAACGCGCCGGAAACCCCCCGCCGTACGGCCTCCACGCAGCATTCGATCTTGGGGATCATGCCGCCGGAGATCACCCCGTCCTTCACAAGACCCGGAATCTCGGACAGGGTCACCCGTTGGAGCAAGGTGCTTTCGTCCAGGGCGTTGAGGAGCAGGCCCCGTACGTCCGTAAGCAAGATCAGCCGCTCCGCGCCCAAAGCGATGGCCAGCTTGGACGCGGCGGTGTCGGCGTTAATGTTATAGGCCGTGTCGTCATCCACGCCCTGGGCCACGGTGGAAACTACAGGGAGATAGCCCCGGGACAGCGCGTCGGTGACGATGCGGGGATCCACCTCCGTAATGTCCCCTACATAGCCCCAGTCCTTGCCGTCCGCCCGAACTCTTTTTTCGGCCTTTAAGAGGCCTCCGTCCAGACCGCACAGGCCCATGGCCCGGCCTCCCGTGCGATTTAAGGTGTCCACCAGATTTTTGTTTACCTTGCCGCACAGAACCATCTGGACAACGTCCATTGTCTCCTTGTCCGTATAGCGGAGGCCTTCAATGAAGGTGGACTTTTTTCCGATTTTTTGGAGCGCCTCGTTAATTTCCGGCCCGCCGCCGTGTACCACTACCACATGGACGCCCACAAGAGAAAGCAGAACCAGGTCACTCATAACGGCAGAGAAAATTTCATCGCTTACCATGGCGTTGCCGCCATATTTCACCACAACGGTCTTGCCGCTGTATTCCCGGATATAGGGCAATGCCTCCGCCAGGATTTTTGCCCTGTCCAGCTGTGTGATCGGCATTTCAGACTCCTTCAAACCCAATATTTGGCTTATGACCTGTAGTCCCCATTGATTTTTACATACGCATAGGTCAGATCGCAGCCCCAGCAGGTGCATTCCGCTTCTCCGCAGCCCATATCAACCGCAATCACCACCTCATGGGCGGATAAAACGGCGGCGGCCAATGCCTCGTCAAAGGTGAGGCCCCGGCCCTTTTCGCAGACTGTGATTTCTCCCTTTTCGGAGCAAAAGGCAACCGCTACCCGCTCCGGGTCGAACACAACGCCGGAATAGCCCATGGCGCAGAGCACACGGCCCCAATTGGCGTCCCCGCCGAAGATGGCGGCTTTTACCAGGCTGGAGGCAATGACAGCTTTGGCAATCGACTCGGCTGTGGCTATGCTTTCCGCCCCTGTTACCGTGCAGGTGATCAGATGGGTGGCCCCTTCTCCGTCTGCGGCCATGGCCCGGGCCAGCTTGACGCAAAGACCGGTCAGCGCGTCTGTAAAGTCCTTGAAATCCGTGTCCGCCTCCGTGAGTTCCGGATTTTCCGCCAGGCCGTTTGCCAGAATCAGGCACATGTCGTTGGTGGAGGTGTCCCCATCCACGCTGATGCGGTTGAAGCTGGTCTTTACTGCGGCGTTTAGCGCAGATTTCAATGCATCTGCGCTGATGGCGGCGTCCGTTGTGATGAAGCAGAGCATGGTACCCATATTAGGGTGGATCATGCCGCTGCCCTTGGTGATCGCGCCGATATGAACCGGTTTCCCGGAAAGCGCGATGGAAACGGCGGCTTCTTTTTTCACGGTGTCCGTGGTCATAATGGCCCGGGCGGCCCCGCCGCTGCCTTCTGCGCTTAACCTGGCGGCTAAGTCCTGCGTCCCGGTACGTACCCGATCCATCAGCGGTGTCATGGACTTGCCGATTACCCCGGTAGAGGCCACCGCCACCGCTTCCACCGGAATTGCAAGCGCCTGGGCTGTGTACCGGCACATGGCCAAGGCGTTTTCTTCTCCCTGGGGCGCGCAGGCGTTGGCATTGCCACTGTTCACGATTACCGCCTGGGCGAGGCCGGTTTGCAGATGCCGTTTTGTCACATGGATGGGTGCGGCTTGCACCACGTTTTTTGTATAGACCGCCGCCGCTCTGGCGGGAACCTCCGACATGATCAAGGCCAGATCCGGCTTGCCGGAGCCCTTCAGGCCGCAGTGGCCCCCGGCGGCTTTGAAGCCCTTGGCGGCACACACGCCGCCGTCTATATATTCCATAAAAAGTCACTCTTTTCGATTAGATTAGCCCTGCTTCCTCGTCAAAGCCCAGCATCAGATTCATATTCTGCACGGCCGCGCCGGAGGCGCCCTTGCCCAGATTGTCAAACCGTGCGGTGATCATGCTCTGCCCTGCATCCCCATATACGGAAAGCTCCAGCAGGTTTGTGCCCACATGGGCATTTGACGCCAAATGGGTTTCCGTACCAGCAAAGGGGGTCACCCGGATAAAGGGTTGGTTTTGATAATGGGCGGCCAGCAGATCCCGGAGGTCTTCGGCGTGGGGACCGCTTTTTAACCGGCTGTTCTCCAATAAGACGGTGGTTGCCATGCCGCAGGGATAATCCGCCACGACGGGGGAAAACAGCGGCTTTGCCGTCAGACCGCAGACCGCCGTCATTTCCGGGATGTGCTTGTGGTTCAGATTCAGACCGTATATTCTGGGACTGGCCAGCTCTGCCGGACGGCGCTGGGCTTCATATTCGGCGATCATCTTTTTCCCGCCGCCGGTATAGCCGGTGAGGGAATAGCAGGGGACAGGGTAGCTTTCGGGCAAAAACCCGCAGTTCACCAGCGGGGCCACAATGGAAATGAAGCCGGTGGCGTGGCAGCCGGGATTGGCAACCCGGCCGGCGTTTTGGATTTCCTCCCGCCGGGTGGGGGACAGCTCAGGGAAGCCATACACCCAGGTGGGCGCCGTTCTGTGGGCCGTGGAGGCGTCGATTACCTTTGTTTCAGGATTTTTTATTAGGGAAACGGCGTCAACCGCCGCCGCGTCGGGCAGGCAGAGAAACACCAGGTCGGCTTCATTCAGGTATTCCCGCCGGGCATTCGGATCCTTCCGAGACGCTTCCGGGATCAAAAGCAATTCGATATCGCCTCTGCCGCCCAACCGGTCATAGATTTGCAGACCCGTGGTGCCCTCCTGCCCGTCAATGAATACCTTCGGCTTCATGTTTACCCTCGCATTCTACAAGCAATCCCGCCCCCGACAGGCGCAGGAACGATTCTTTTCGGTCGGTGATAAACTGGGCGATGGACTCCATCTGCACCGCAACCTGCTCATAGGCGGGGCCGCCCGCCACGTTCCGCCGGTTTACGCAGGCTTCCAGGCTGATGGCGTCATAGACGTCCTCCGCGAATAAGGGAGAGGCAGCCTGATAGTCCGTCAGGTTCAGCGTCTCCAACGTCTTTTTCTCATGGATGCAGGTATTCACCAGCTTTCCCACCACGGTATAGGCGTCCCGGAAGGGGAGACCCTTTTTCACCAGATAGTCGGCGCAGTCCGTGGCGTTGATAAAGCCCTCCCCGGCGGCTTTCCGCATATTTCCGGGCAAAACCCGCATGGTACGGAGCATGGCGGAAAAAACCGGGAGGATTTTTTTCATGGTGTCCGCTGCGTCGAACACCGGCTCCTTGTCCTCCTGCATGTCCTTGTTATAGGCCAGAGGAAGGCCCTTCATTACGGTGAGCAGGGACAGCAGGTCGCCGTAGACCCGGCCCGTTTTTCCCCGAACCAGCTCGGCGATGTCCGGGTTCTTTTTCTGGGGCATAATGGAGGAGCCGGTGGCATAGGCGTCGTCCAGCTCGATGAATTTGAATTCCCAGGAGCACCACAGGATGATCTCCTCGGACAGCCGGGACAGGTGCATAATCATAATGGAGAGGCAGGACAAAAGCTCGATTACAAAATCTCGGTCGGAAACCCCGTCCAGGCTGTTTTCCGTGATCCGGGCAAAGCCCAGCTCGTTTGCCACCCGCCGCCTGTCGATGGGATAGGTGGTAGCGGTGAGGGCCCCGGAGCCAAGGGGCATTTCGTCCATCCGCGCCAGGCAGTCCTCCAGCCGTAAAACGTCCCGCTTGATCATGTTGGCGTAGGCCATCATGTAGTGGGCAAGGGTGGTGGGCTGGGCCCGCTGAAGGTGGGTGTAGGCGGGGAGAATGGTTTTTGTGTGCCCGTCTGCCAGACCCAAAAGGGCGCTTAGCAGCTGGACGCCCAGATCCCGGATCAGAGCCGTCTCCTTCTTCAGGTACAGCCGCAAATCCAGCGCCACCTGATCGTTGCGGCTGCGGGCCGTATGAAGCCGCTTGCCCGTATCCCCGATCCGGCGGGTCAGCTCCGTTTCCACGCTCATGTGGATATCCTCGGTGTCGATGGAAAATTCAATTTCCCCCGACTCGATATCGGCCAGAATTTCCTCCAGCCCCCAGATAATTTTTTCCGCCTCCTCCGGCGCGATAATGCCTTGAGCCCCCAGCATTCCGGCGTGGGCGATGCTGCCCGCGATGTCCTCTCGGTACAGACGGGCGTCAAAGGGGATGGAGGCGTTCAGCTCCTCCACCAGCGCGTCGGTATTTTTTTCAAAACGGCCTGACCAAAGCTTCATTTGCGCTGCTCCTCGTTTCGGTTCGTTTTCGCCAGGGCGGGGAGGCTACTTCAAAAGCCCCTGCTCCAGCATTGCCCGGGTTTTGACGGGTAGGCCGAACAGGTTGATAAAGCCCTCCGCGTCCTTCTGGTTATAGTCGCTCTCACCGAAGGTGGCGATTTCCTCGGAATAGAGGCTGTGCGCCGACCAGACGCCCGCATTTTGGATATTGCCCTTATACAGCTTCAAACGCACCTTGCCGGTGACTTTCTCCTGCGTTTTATCCACAAAGGCAGACAGGGCCTCTCGAAGGGGGGTAAACCATAGGCCGTTATAGACCAGGTCGGCGAAATCCACTGCCAGCTTTGTTTTCATATGCTGGGTGTCCTTATCCAGACACAGGGTTTCCAATACCTTATGGGCGTGGTACAGGATCGTGCCGCCGGGCGTCTCGTAAACGCCCCGGCTTTTCATCCCTACAAGGCGGTTTTCCACCACGTCATAGAGGCCGATGCCGTGCTTGCCGCCGATTTTATTCAGGACCCGGAGGATATCGCTCCCTTTCAAGGCCTTGCCGTCCACCGAAACGGGCGTGCCCTTGTCAAAGACAAGCTCCACATAGTCCGGCGTGTCCGGGGACTGCTCCGGGGAAACCCCAAGCTCCAGAAAGCCCGGCTTGTTATATTGGGGCTCGTTTCCGGGGTCTTCCAGATCCAGCCCCTCGTGGCTCAAATGCCACAGGTTTTTATCCTTGGAATAATTCGTCTCCCGGTTGATTTTCAGCGGAATGTTATGTGCCTCAGCATATTCGATTTCCTCGTCCCGGGACTTGATGTCCCACTCCCGCCAGGGCGCCACGATGGTCATTTGAGGGGCCAGTGCCTTAATGGTCAGCTCAAAGCGAACCTGGTCGTTTCCCTTGCCGGTACAGCCGTGGCAAATGGCGTCGGCCCCTTCCTTTAGCGCTACGTCCACAATTCCCTTGGCGATCACCGGACGGGCAAAGGCGGTGCCCAGCAGGTAGCCCTCATAATCCGCCCCGGCCTTTAGGGTAGGGAGGATGAAATCGTCTACGAATTCATCCACAAGATCTAATATATAGAGCTTGGAGGCCCCGGTGGCGATGGCTTTTTCTTCCAAGCCTTCCAGCTCGTCGCCCTGGCCTACATCGGCGCTGACCGCGATGACCTGGCAGCCGTAGGTTTCCTTCAACCACGGAATGATGATGGAGGTATCGAGCCCGCCGGAATAGGCAAGCACACATTTTTTAATCTGTTTCATAGCTGCTCCTCTTTTGCCATAAATGCGATATTATTATGCAATAACCGCGTTGTGGCTATTATAGCATAGTTGTGAATCATTATGCAATAGGGAATCAAGAAATTAATAGATAAATTCGGCCTTGCAGTGGATTTCTCGTATGGTAAGTTTATACGAAAATGAATATTATACAAGAAGAGATGAATAATTATACATAAATGTGGAAGAAGGAATGGGTACATTCATTTATGCTCAACGCTGAAGAAGCCCGGAAGAAATCCGGCGCGCCCAAACTGGCCGGCTATGCCGGTTATAGAGCGGTAAACGAAACAGGGCGGCGAGATGGGTTTAGCTTATCGCGCGCTTATCCGCTTCTGGTACTCCTCACCCCATTGAAACATGGCGTCATGAATGGTTTTGAGGCTACGCCCCAATTCGGTCAATGAGTATTCCACCCGTGGCGGTACCTCTGCAAATACCTCTCGATGGACAAGTCCGTTTGCTTCCATAAGACGAAGATGTTGCGTCAATACCTTCTGCGAGATTCCGGTCAGGGATTTTTTTAGTTCACCAAACCGCTTGGTGCCAGTGAGTAAATCTCGGACAATTAGCATATTCCAGCGATTACCCATCAAAACAAGCGCCGTTTCGACTGGACATGCAGGCAACTTTTGTTCGTTTATCATGGTAACACCCCATTAGTTTCCCCAAAGTAACTACACCACTTTTAAGTGCCTACTTTACATTCGATACTTTTGGATTTATTATACTCTCAACGGGTACGAAAAGCAAGCCCCAAAACAAAACGGAGGAGTAAGATTATGTTTGATTACACAGCAATTTTGAAAGAGAACCCCAACGGCGTCCTTGCGACACAGGATGGAAACAAGGTCGCAACCCGTGTGTTCCAGTACCTGTTCTCGGACGGGAACAAGGTATACTTCTGCACCA
>Ga0153972_1000195_pt1 | contig 18181 bp, 11 predicted proteins | sample TSGA056MetaG_FD_104732 | JGI IMG/M metagenome (GOLD analysis project Ga0153972, IMG submission 104732) | Attine ant fungus gardens microbial communities from Georgia, USA - TSGA056 MetaG | ecosystem: Host-associated > Fungi > Mycelium > Unclassified | place: USA: Georgia, George L Smith State...
AATGAAACTCCGGCTGCAAAAGCAGTTTGATTTCATCCTGCATCTTCTTGATCGTTGTCACATTCATATACTGAATCCGGCTGGCCTCGTTCAATGCATTTTTGATTATGCTCTCCCGTTTCTCTAATGCTTCCTGGATAATCTGATCCGCTTCCTGCCTGGCTTTTTCCTCCATCTTACGGTTGGTATTGACATAGTCCTGTGCTGCCCTTTGAGCGGCTTCCATCACCTTATTGATCTTCAGCGTATATTCCGCCAGATCACCCGCTTCATCAAAGGTCAGATTCAGCTCATTGATTTCCTGTTCCTTTTCCTTGATCATCATCTTATACTGTCTGACCATTCTGATCAGCTTTGTGTTCTCTTTTTTCAGCTTGACATTTTCTTCTTCTACTGCACTCATCATCTCCAGCAGCCGCAAATCGTCTTTATTTCCTTTCTCAGGAAATAAATCGCGCAGTTCTTCCCCGATATTAAATTTCACAACATCATTCTCCTTTGTTATGTCCGTGCAGCTGCTCGTAATTGTCCTTAAAATCACCCAAAAGCCGATCCACTTCAAGCTGCAGACTTTTTAGTATCGCAGCACTTGCTTTTTCAATCCGTTCTTCCTTTCCTCTTGCTTCTTCCACGATCTGATCATGTTTCTGTTTAATATTGGCGAGATATAAATCCGCTGTCCTCTGCGTCGTTTCCAGCAATTGACTGACCTGTACCGCATACTCTGCCAGATTCCCGGCCTCTTCCCAGGACACTTCCCCGTTCTTGCCCGCTTGATCTGACCTTTGCATTTCATCCAGCTGTCCGGCCAATGCTGTGTGATCTGCCGCCAGCAGCTCTTGCTCTTCCTTCAGCTTTGTAAGCCCTGCTTCAAGGGCTTCTTTTTCAGCAATCAGCTCATCATTCTGTTTCGCTAACAGCTCTACCAGTTCCGCAAGCTCTTTCTTCCCTAACTTCCTGATTTCATCAAAGTTCATCTACATCACTCTCGTTCTCCGGTCTTTCAAAAATCTGATTGATTTCATCGATCTTAACGGCCAGACTTTGGTGCAGTTCCCGATAGGCCGATAGCATCCCCTTGCTTAATCCCTGAATCTCACCAATTACCTGATCCGTCACTACCTGATCCTTCTCCCGCGCAATTTCCAGCTTATCCTGAGCCCGGCGGATAATATTTTCCGCTTCCTCTAACGCACAGTTGCCTTCCACTTCTGCCTCTCTTTTGATATATTCATACTCCCGCAGGAATTCTTCCTGTTCCCTTTCAATGGACGCCTTCTTCCTTTTTAGCTCTTCCAGTTCCTCATTTACCTCATTCAGTCTGCTCTGGGATGCTTCGTTTTTAATCCCTTCGGCCTCCTGCCGGCTCTTCTCCAGCAGCTCCCCGGCGGCATTTAATTCCTTCTCCCGTTCTTTCCGCCGCTCCTGTGCAACCGAATCAATATAGTTCTCTGCCTGCTGTCTGGCATGGCGGACAATTGCATTGAGCGGATCCTCTCCGTCCGGATCGGCTGAACCGGCCTCTTCCTGCTGCTCCGCCTCCATCTGCTCCATTCTTTCACGTAACTCTGCCAGTTGGGTTTCCAGATCCGCTTTTTCTCCCGCCAGTATTTCGTTCCTCTGCTTTACCTGATCCATCTCTTCGCGCAGACGGTTCTTTTGCAGGGCCCCCGCATTCTCCCCCGGCCCCTCTTCCCCCTTCAGGGCTTCCATCTGCCGGGTGACCTTCTCTGCTTCTTCCTGTCTTTCTTTCAGTTTGCCTTTTAAATCCTCTTGTTTTATGAATACCTTCTGTAAGCGCTCCTGCCGGGTCTGAATTTCTGCATTCAGGTTCTCTTCCATGAGCCGGGCCTCTTTCTCCCCGGCTGCTTCCTGGTCCTGCTGCTCATTCAGATGGTCAATCTCCGCTTCATACTCTGCAACCTCTTTGGCGATCCTCTGGTAATGATCCTGGATCATCTTGACATAGGCATCTACCTGACCGGCTGCATACCCTTTTCTTTCCATATCAAACGTTATTTCACTCATCACAAGTTCCTCCTGGCATTATTTCTGTGTTAGTTTCACGGTAACCGGATAGGTACCTATTATATTGTCCTCCCGGTCGTAAACCGTATACTCGATTGTTGCATCGATTTCTTCTGCCGGAAGCTCCCGGCTCAATGTGACTGCTTCCAGAATGGTTCCCGGCGCTAACTTTTCCGATTGATAGAAGGGCGCCTGGTTCTCCGTTATCAGCTTCACGCTGACCGAATAAGAACTGTAAATGGGATTTACAATTCTTGTAAATGCACGCCGGTTCCTAACCTCTATTTCCTGATTGTACTGGAGCGGCACCACCGTTTCATCCCCTTCTGTATCCCCCCATCTTTCAAGTTCCGCCGCCGTGAACACGCTCTCATTCACACTTGGCTCCTCCGTGGCTGTACCGGCTTCCTGGTCATCGGCCGGCCGCAGCCGCCAATACAACCCCACCCCTATGAGCAGGACCAGCAAGATGCCCAGCCACTTGAAATGCCGTGGTTTCTTTGGCTCTTTCTTCCCTCCCTGCTCTTTCATAAATGTTTCATTCAGCTGCCCAATACTTGGCAGTGTCTTTTGCTCTTCCATCCAAGGGTCTCCTCTCATTCCCAAGATCACAGGTCCGTGTATCCGGCGATCACGACCAGTTTGAACTCGCCGCTGCAGGTCACCAGCGTCAGAAACTGTCCCGCCTGGTCATCCTTTCTCTCACGCCAATATAAGGCATCCCCCTTTAACGCCTCTACACACGGTATGAATTCTGCTTCCGTTCGCTGCATCTGAAAGATCGGATTGTCATCCCTTACCTTGGCAATGCAAAGAATCTGATAACGCCGCTCACCCCCTGGAGTCTCAACGATGATCTCGGCCAGCTCCTCCTTCAACGCAGGCAGTTCCTTCAGCCTGCCAAACATGGTGCCGTTTTTCATATTGTGTCCATAAAGAATCGTATTCAGATCGGAAAATGCCGGCCCATTATCACAATTCATCATGACCGATCCACCGGCCTGTTCCGTCCGATCATAAGCATGGGTCAGATAGAATTCATTATCTTCCCCCTGCACCACCGGATAATCGATCCCGATCTGATCCATGTACAGCCAGCCCACCATGTCTGCCGACTGCTCCTTGGCTGTTTGCTCCAGCTGCTGCATTCTGGCTTCCGTATAAATGGCTTCACCTTCCTGGTAATCCGCCGCAATGTAGGACATCTCCGTCATTCCCCAAAGGAACAGCAGCACGGCTAATATCTTTCGGCAATACTTCATGATTAGCGGATCTCTTTCATCATATCCTGAATCTCTTTCACGGTATCCGTCAGTTCTGACTCAATCATTTGAAATCCTTCGGCAATCTCGCCTTTCTTCCGGTTGATCATCCGAAGCACCCGCTCCTCTACCATTTTTTCTTTTTGCTCCACCGCATTCAGACTGCGCTGGGTTTCTTCTTCGATCTGGCCGGCCTGTTCCAGCGCCGCAAGTTTCTTCTGTTCTGCATCCTGGCGGATCTTGTCGCACACGGCCAGAGCTTCCTCTTTCTCCTGGCGGAAGGTTCGCTCCCGGGCTTCCACTTTGACTCTCTCTTCTTCCGCCTCCTGCGCCTGTTCCTTCCTGATTTCTGCCCGGATCAATTCCGCAGCCTCGTTCGCTCCGGCAATCAGCCGGTGGCATTCCTGTTTGATCTCATCCACTTCCTGCTGGGTCTGCTGTTTGATTTCTTCTACCAGGAGGTTGGCTTTTTGTCTGGCTTTGACAAAGATAACCTGTAGTTTTTCAAAATCATCCGATTCTTTTTCCTGGGAACCCGATGCTTTTGTTTCCAGCAGTTCCATCTCACGGCTCACTTCTTCGACGGTCTTGGCCAGCCACTCCTTTTCAAGCTGAAGCTTTTCCGATTGCTCCTTCGCTGCCGCAAGCTTTGCTTCTAATATAAGAAGTTCCTGCAGCTCCCCTTCATCCGGCGGCGCCTGCTTTAATTGTGTTTCATGCTTCAAAGCCTCCCATTGATCCTTTAACCGCTGTACCTCCTGCCCGGTCTGCTCATTTATGTTCTCAAGATTTTTCAGCTCCTGCCGGCGGCTTTGGATCTCTTCTTCCAAAGCCTGCAGCTGCTCCTGTTTCTCCTCCGCCCTCTTGCCGCTCTGAACCTGCTTCTGCTTTTGTTGTTGGGATTGTTTCTGAAGCTGTGCGGCGATCCCCTGGTATTCTTCCCGTTTCTGTTCCAGCTCCTGATAATGGTTCTGCAGCATCGTGACATAGCTGTCCACTTGTTCTACAGAATACCCTCTCTTCTCACGGCCAAATTTAATCTCCTCCATCAGCTGCCTCCTCCTCTGTCTCATTCATTATTTTAAATTCAATATCAGCCAGATACACTCCTAATTCGTTCCCTTCCAGGTCATAGACAATGTAATCGATCACCGTACTGTCCTCATGGCTGATCGGCTTTTCCAACACCGCCATATGCAGCACCGTACCCGGGCGGACCTTTTCCGATTGATAAAAAATATCTTCCGTTTCCTTATCATATATTTTAATGGCGATCACAGAGTTGCTGCCAATCGCATTGACCAGTCCCACATGCGCATATTGACCCGAAACGTTGACCGTCTCATTGAGTCCTATAAACGCCGTATCCAGATTCACGCTTTCGTACTGCTTCTGATACTCACTTTTACTGTCAAGGACCCCATAGGTCGTTACATTATAAGGGTTGGCCGACCGCCTCACCCCCTGTACCACCGCTGTGACCGCCGCTACCAGGACCACTGCTCCGATCAGTACGGCCAGAAGCCGGAGGGTACGAGGGCGCACCCGGGGCTTTGGTTTCTGCTTCGGGTTCGGCTGCCCGCTGCTCCCATACTGCTGTTGAAACTGTTTGTTGAGTTCCTCGATACTAAATGTTGTTTGTGTTCGATCCGACATGTTTCTTTCCCTTCACCTTTTGATTGCTCTTCCTGCACAGCATACCGGCTCCTGCCGCCATTGCCAGAAGCGGCAGCCAGATGTTGTGCTCATCCCCGGCGGCCACCTGGCCATACCCGGGGGCCTTGACTAAATCATCCACGGACACTTCGAGATACACCTGCTCATTCCCCGATGCGGTTACCCGATCCCCGGGCAGGATGCCCAGAATACATACACTGAGCGCCAGTAATAACGCCTTTCTCTTGCGTCTTTTCCGGTAGAGGTAGAACAGCAGCAGCAGGATCAATCCTGCCAGCACCACCAAGACCCAGTCGATCTTCAGTGAACGCCCATTGCTTTCCGGTTTCGGCTTTGGCATCTCACAGCGTTCTCCCCGCACCAGCAGCCGGTGGGTGTTGATGCCGATGGGCGTACAGGTCAGTAAGGTGACGTAATCCTTCCCCTCTTCCGGCTGCAGCTGGGAGACATCATCCGGTTCCACTACGCTGATCTGATCCACCTGATATGCCAGTACCTCATTTAACACATAAATGAAAAAATAATCCCCTTCCTGAAGGCTTTCCAAATCATTGAACAGCCGGGCCTCCGGAAGACCGGAATGGGCGGCCAGCACCGAATGGGTCGAAGCTCCGCCTACCGGAAGGGCGGTAGACTTGATGTGCCCCGCTCCCCTCATCAGCACTTCCTCCGAAACTCCGTGATAAATCGGCAGATCCGCATTGATCGCGGGAATTTCTATATACCCCATGATCCCCTCAATATTCAGCGTTTCTTCATATTCCGTAAAGGGCTCCACATGGGCCACATCCGAAAAGGGATCGGTCACCGTACCGGCCTGGAGCAGATCATTATAGCTCCTGGCCTTCTCCCACTCCTGATCGATTTGCTCTTGGGACAGCCCGGTCACATACTTATCATAACTTTGGATCGCCTGTATCTGATTGCGGACCGCCAGCCAGTTACTCACGGTCGGATAAGCAAAAATTCCCAGTCCGATCAGAAATCCGGCCGCTAACAGGAGTCTCTTAACTATCTTCATATTCTGTTTGCATCCTTTCTGCGGTATCTAAGGCTGTGAATTTCTTTTTTCGTTTCTTTCGCCACACATAGAATAAGAGAAGCACTACCATGAGGATTCCAAGGATGATCAGCAGGCGCCAATCATCCGATTCGGCTGCCGCCTCCGCTTCCCCTTCATTGGGAATCCTGGTCCCTCTTACCAGCAGGCGGTGGCTGTTGACACCATAGGGGGTACACGTCAGCAGCGTGACATAGTCCTCACCCGGAACAATCCGAAGCTGATCCACTTCTTCCGGTAAGATCACTTTTATCTGATCCACCTGATAGGTCAGTGTTTCATCCAGAACATAAATATAAAATTTATCCCCCACCTCCACATTAATCAGATCGGTAAATAAGCGGGCCGTAGACATCCCGGTATGGGTCGTCAGTACTGCATGTGTGTTCTCTCCCCCCACCGGCAGAGAGGTCTGCTCGATATGACCGGCATATTGCGCCAGCACTTCATCGCTGGTCCCGTGAGCCATCATCAGTGAAATATCAACAGCGGGCACCTCCAGATATCCCATAATCCCATCCGATGCCGGATTGAGTACCTCCACATAATTCTCCGGCAGCGCCATGCCGCTGTCTGCCACAAAGGGGTCGTGGACCGGATCCCCGGCTAGATTATCATTATATACCCGGGCCGCCGCCCACTCGATCTTTAACTCTTCTTCACTCAGATTTGCAGTGTACGCTTTATATTCCGCAATCGCCGCAATGGTATTTCGCTTCGCCAGTTCATTACTGATGATGGGATAGAGGGTAATCAACAAACCGCATAAAAAAAGGAAAATCAGTACGAAACCAACCAGTTTCGAATGAAGATAATGTTTCCCTTTTTTACTGCGGCTATTTTGATCCACTGTTTCAATTATCATGGGAGCTTCCTGCCTGATCTGCTTTTTCCTGTCTCTTCTTCCAGAGGATCAGTAAGATCAGTCCCGCCAGCACTGCAATCCCAATCAGCCGGAAGATGTTCGTCAGATCACCGGTCTTCACCGTCGGTGCCCATTTCCCCAGGCCGCTGCCTCGTTTCTCCGTTTCTTTTTCATTGGCAATGGAAATCACCGCATTGGCATCCGCAGACGTTTCTCCGATCGTCACTTTCACCGGACTCTCCAGTTGTTTGTATCCCTTCGGAGTCTGTGTTTCCACCAGCCAATACTCTCCTGCTCCCAGAGCGGTAAACCGGGCATAGCCATTCTCATCGGTGGTCACCTGATCCTCTTTGCCGCCAATCTGAATAAATTGTCCGGCTTTTGCATTTGCCTCACTGTCCGCCACTTTAAACGTCGCACCGGCAAGCTTTACGGTTTCCGCTCCCTGCTCGTGTTTATCGATCGTGATGGTTCCCAAATATACTTTCGGCACCCCTTCCCCATTCTTGTCGGCGTCTGCCGTAAATACCTCGATCCGGTATGGATCCCCGCTGGTATTGATGAAATTGATGGAGGCATTATTCCACACCACCTCTACCGTACCCAGCGCCGTTTCATTGACCTGGGTCGCGATGCGGACCACCGAATAGGCGGCTTGACTATCCGCCATTACCTGCACTCCAAGGTCGGTATAGCTCCAGGTGACCGTCCGGGATGCTTCATCATAGCTTTCTCTATAATGAACACCACTGGTAATCGCAACATTCAGTTGGGTTCCGCCGGCATCATACACTTTGAATTGGGCGGAATTCTTTACATAATCCAGACGGCTGTCCATGGTATCGGTCAGATAAAAATCGGTCGCATAGACGGTCCCCTTTTCGGTCTCCTCTTTCAGCACTCCCTCTACCGGATATTTGATCTCCCAGAGCACTTCATCGCCGATCCCCACCACCTCCGTTCCCAACGGCTCCTTGGTGACTGCCGGGCCGGCCCCACTCTTGGGGTATACATGCACATCATAGTTATAGCTGACATTGCCGCTCCAGTCCAGGTTCCGCATGGGCAGCATGACGACAAAGGAGGACTTCTGCATGGTATATCCTGCCGGCGACGCCTGGGTCACCAGGTAGTACCCCTTGGGAAGGTTTGAAAAGACCAGTGTACCGCTGGCATCCGTGCTCCCGCTTTGCCGCTCAAAGGATTTATCCGCAGCGGTCTTGACCGTCACCGGCCGGCCGTCGGAATCATCCAGACGCTGGATGCCAAAGGTGATATTCTGAAGCTCCTTCGCATCACTGGGAAGGTTCCCCCGGTCAATCTCCTCTCCGCTGCTTCTGCTTAAGTTTGCATAATCGCTTACTTCAAATGAATGGATCGTGATGGTTCCTTTTTGATCCGATGCCGGAAAATCCTCTTCTGCCGCCATCACCGGCACGGCCATAAATCCCGCCAGCAGAATCGCACCCAATATCCCTTTTTTTAGTTTTTTCATCATCGCTATCTGCCCCCTGCTTTTCTTGTTTATCGATTGAATATCAGCAATAATTCAATGTCTCTACCTTTCGGTATGATTCCCGGCAGAAGCTGTGACACCTCTGCCGGATCAGTCTCTATCTTATGATTGAGAGTTTCTAAGCGTTTGTTTTCTTTTTGGAATGAATGTATACAATCACCGTAGCTGCCATGATCAGAAGACCAATAATGGTAAAGAGCAGTGTTCCGGTACCACCGGTCAGCGGCAATGAGAACTTCGGATTATCCGGATCCACTTCATCGGTTCTATAGTTCTTGATCGTCGCTGTAACGGTTGCAAGTTTACCATCGTCAAATCCGTTCGGCAGATCTGCATTCACCGCTGCTTCTTTTAACTGATATCCACTCGGAGCTGCAACCTCGACCAATCGGTAGGTCGTGCCTGCTGTTTTGTCATAGGGAAGACCGGAGAATACTGCGTATCCCTGCGTCCCTTTCACCACCGTTGTAGCCACTACGATCTCCTTCAACGGATTTCCAGCTGCTTTACGGGTTGCAATCTCGGCCTGAAGCTTTGCCAAACTGGTGATGTTATCAACCGTCGTACCATCCACCAGCAAGAAGGAGGTCGCTGCCTCATTCGTTGCCAGCGCAAACTGTGCTCCTGCCAGAGCCGTATTATCGGACATGGTCTTATTCACAACTACTTCACCGGTTGGTACGACAACGGGCGGTGTGATCGGCGGCGGATTGATTGGATCGGTAGTCGCATTCGCTTTTTTCACAAAGCTGCTGGCTTGATTGGTCAGCGCTTCATCGGAGATCTGTACGGTCGCCTGGATGTTGATTTCCAGAGTCACCCCTTTGCCTTCTGTTGCCTCATTATTAATGATTTTATCAATTCCGGTATTGGTCAGCTCCCATACATACTTGCTGCCGGTTGTGGTCAGGGTATAATCAGCGACTGGTGTTAACAGAATCTTCTTATTTGTTTCGGTCAGGTAATGAACCGTCGAAGAATCATAAACCAGGGAGCCCACTAATGTATCGGTCACTCTCATGACTCCATAATTGCTTCCGGCCTTCAGGTCATCGATTGAGTTTACCGTATTCGGTGCGGCTTCATCATTTTGAAACGCTGCATCGATCGTAAAGCCGATGTCATCGCCTACTGCATAAGTCTGGCTCGTGTCATCCAGAGTCTTTGTGATCGGAATGGACGAAACATTTTTCGGATAGACATGAACATCATACACATATCCGGTACCTGCCGCATTGGTCAGCGGAAGGGAGATGATCGTCGGATCGTCGGCCGTATATCCTGCCGGTACGGTTGACTCCACTAACAGGTAGTAACCCTGGTCCAGAGTGCTGCCGGTGCCAAATACTACCGTTCCGGTCGCATCGGTATAGGATTGCCCTGCTACTTTCGCCGCGGTTGCCTGAACCGTACCGCCGCCTGCAAGGGTAATCGTAACGGTGCCGCTGTCGCCGCTGATCGAAGATGTGTAAACATCTGTCAGTACCTGACCGGAAGTCAGGGTCGGCATGGTCAGCTTATACAAGGTATATCCGGCTCCGCTGAGCGGGGTTCCCAGTCCCGCGGTGTCGCTGATCGCCTCACCGGTTGGGTTGGTGCCGGTTGCTTGTGTGACTTTTGAGTATTTATGTACTGTGATCGACCCCTTTGTATCGCCGGTTCCTCCATACCCACTAGCTGCTGCGGTTGTACCCATCGCTCCGATGAGTACTGCTGCGGTTGCTGCTGCTGCAACAAACTTTTTCAATAAACTACGTTTCCTCATAGTCTATCTCCTTTCTTAGCTTTTATTTAGTTATTTATTCGCCAGTTCCCCCTTCAACAGGATAAATCGACGTCTATCATTACTTCGTTTCCGAAGAATGTATAGCAGAATTGTCAGCAGTGCCACGATCGCTCCGATGATCTGCAGAATCCGGATTCCCGGCATCCCGCTCAGCGGTAACGATAACTGCCTGATGTTCGGCAACTTGTAAGTGACCGTTCCCTCACTATCCGTCGCCGTCATAAAGGCCGGCGGCAGATCATCCGAAGTCCCATGGGCCTGAATGATGAGTTTATTTACTCCGGTCGGGGTCACCCTGAGCTTCCATTGACCCGCCGGTAACTTGTAACCGCTGGCTGTTTTGGTTTCCACCAGCATATAAGTGCCTTCTTCTATGGCTTCAAAATCCACCAGACCCGCTGCATCCGAGGTCTTTGTGACCAGCATTTCCCAGCATTTCCCCGCTCCGGTGTTCTCTGCGGTGACCAGGGTGGTCGTATCCGTATGATCATGGGCGCTGTCTTCACAGATCAGTTTGTAAAGGTTAAACTCTACTCCGGCCAGAGCTTTTGTTGTATCCTCTGCCTTGACCTTGGTAAAGGAAAATGGAATGCTTCCCTTAAACATGATGTTGGCGGGATTGGCGGTACTTACCATAATTCCCATACTGTCCGCATAATCATCACTGAAGTACAGATAGGACGCACTCGCATTAGCATTTGAGCCGGTGGCGGCAAACTCATATTCATCCACATGGTTCGCATCCTGCACCCGGATCCCGACCGCACTGCCGGCACTCAGACTTCCCACCACCTCAACCGTACCATTCAGGTCGAGACAGATGTTGCTGTTCACAGCCTCTTCGCCTATAACGCTCCGATAGTTATCGGTGACCACTACCTTCCCTTCTAAAATCACCGTCCCCGACAGGATCGCTCCGCCGCCGGCAGCATTGGACACTTCATTATTCTGTATGACGGTTCCATTTAAATAGAGGATACTGGTTGCATCTGCCCCGGTCACAGCCGAAGCAGTAATTCCTTTGTTGGTTCGGTTATTCTCAAGGACACTGCCGCTCAGCAGATTCAGTCTCGCCCCGGCAGCAACTTCCACCAATGTCTCGGTGCTTCCGGTTACCTCACCTGCGTTCCCATCCAATACTAGATTGGTCAGCGTAAGGGTTCCCTGATTGACGAAAAATTTACCGTTATAACCACTGCCTGCGCTTGATCTTTGAAGGGTACAATGGGTCCCTGCAGCTCCTTTATACGGCAGCACCGGATCACTTCCTCCCGCCGTCGTAATGGTGATATTCCGGCCGGCCGCGATGGTATACACTTGATCCATGGGATACTCTTCCACCAGCATTTTGATCTGATAGCTGCCATCGGCTTCCGCTGCTGCCGTGCCTGCGTTAATGGCATCAAACGCCTCTTTCAGTTCAAAATATCCCTGATTCCCGATCTTACACACATAATTGGGCTGATAGACCGGCACCAGCGTCAGGACTTTCGAATTTTCCTTGTTGAGTGCTCGGCTTTCTAATAAGGTTTTCAAGGTAAAGGTATCATCCTGCACCCAGACATTTACTCCGCTGCTGTTTGCAATCCCATTCGCTGTTACAATGCTCCAGTTAGCCGGGATCAGTACCCCCGCGTCCGTTACCCCTTCCAGAGCTCCTTCGGTGGAACCATAGAGTTTCCAATACAGGAAGGTATAACGGGTAGCCTGGGCTGCCACAGGCGTATACGCTTCAATGGCATAGCTTCTGCCGGTAATATTGTCCTCATTCAGCAGGTACAGATAATCGTCACTTGTACCAACCCCTTTTCGGACCACAAAGTTATCGGTGCCGATTTTCCCTTCCACCGCAATGGTTTCATTATCCGCCTGAATCCCGCTGCCCTGATAGATCACCTGATACCGGGGCTTGCCCAGCACCAGCCAGCCATACTGCTCCGCACTGGCACCCGTATTGGCATCGGAATATTTGATAATCGGCCAGGGCCGCAGGGGCGCGTCATTGATCCTTCCCACCAGGGCGTTGGTCGTCGTTCCAAAGGCAATCAGCACATCGTGTTCCGCCTGAATCCCCATCTGGTCCTTACTGGTGCCGGGTTCTGCAATGGTATATTGCCTCGCCTTTCCGCCGGCGGCATTCAAAACCGTCTCTTTGTCCGCCGTGGCTATGGTTCCGTCAGCGGAACTCCATTCTCCCAGGTTCATCCCCTTTTCAAGAATGGAACCGCCTTCCGCCACATAGATCGGGTAGGTGGCATTTTCCGCCGCCCCGCTTCCGGTCTCTTTATACACATACAGTTCCCCGGCGGTTCCCGAGATGGACCCGAACACACGCTGCTGCTTCGCACCTCCCAAAGTAGTCCGTGTCCCGCTGGCACCGGTGTTCCCCAGATAGACACGGGCTCCGGTTTCGGTCTCAACATACTCCTTGTTAAACACGGTCGTCGACCTGGTATTATTAAAGAAGCCGCTCAGATAAGAGACCGAATTCTCACAAAATACAACGTCTGCACCATTTGCCTCAACACGACTGATGGTGTTATGATTTTTAAATTGGAACTGAACACGGTTGGTATCACTGGCCACATTTCGCAGCTGTTCGTTCGCTCCGCCGCCTTTTCCGAATAAGTTGTCAACCACCGTATTATCCATCACGATCGACGCTTTGGTGTTGATATAGAATGAATTGGCAGTTGTCACGCTTTGGGCGAATCCTACATTGGCCAGGTCATTGGTATTACTAAGGTTCATGGCCATACTGCCGATCTTGGCGGTAGTCACCGTTCCGGTTAGTTCGCCAAATATCGCCACGTCTAACTTTTTATCCCCTGCTGTTGCATGACAGTTATCGACGCTTACCGTCGCACTGGCACCAAGGGTGCCGTCCCCCCTGTCCATGATCACAATAAGCGGGTTTCCGTTGGTTCTGGTAAAGTCAGTATCCGTAACACTAAAGGTGTGATTACCGCTGCTGGCTGCCAGACTGATGGTGTTGTTAAACAAAACCATTCCAGTGGTATCCCTGGCATTCATTGAGGTGGTCATTGATATTTCCGGCCGGGTCGTCTCCAATTCAATGCCGGCATAGCCATCCGTATTGAAGCTGATACTTCTTTGGGCACCGGTACCGGTAATTGTTGCAAGGGCTTTTAAATTCGGTGTTTTCGTCCCGCCGCTGTCTGCCGTTACGAAAGAATAGGTGGGAAGATTCCGAGCCTCGTCGCCTACATGTCCATATCGCCACAGAACCGTCCGGCCAGTTACCATTGAGTTGGTAATATTTACACTCGAACTACCGATAAAATAACCTGAAACATTGGTTCCGCTGCTACTACTGCTGTTTGTATATGCAAACAACGGCGCCACATGCCCTACCGTAGAACTGTCAATTGTTATGGAAATCGCAGTACAGGAGCCCATATTAGTGCCGCTGCCGGTCGCCACACCATAGACACCGCCGCCAATTATAGAATTGTCGATATCAATCTCGGCGTTTTTAATTGTGATTCCTGCTGCCAGATCCTGGCTCGCCAGGTTACCATATCCAAAAACAGAACCATTTACAGTCGCGTTTTGCACCCTCGTCACAACCGCCCAACTGCTCCGATTGCTATTATCCTCTCCATTGGTTGCCAAAAGGTGTCCGCCGATTTTAACATCACCCGGGTTGTTCGCGCCAATGACCTCCATGGTAAAGAAGGGATCTTCTTTACTGTCCGTCGGTGTAACACCTGTACTGGAACTGCCGGCAGAACTGCTTCCTCCGTAAGCAACATTTCCGCCGACCTGAGCATAATCCTTGATACTGATATGAACCCCTTTCGAATCGGAATGGACATTAAAATATATGTTTGCACCATTTCCCACGACATCGCCCGCAATATATGCATGATCACGAATCTCAACGATAATATTCACCTTATTGATATAGTTGATATAATGACCGTATCCATTCCCAACCGAACTGGCCGTTACCGATATTCTTATATAACTGTTTTTGTTACTATCAGACAGCCCATTCAGCGTCGACTGATCCACCGCTCCCCACGTTTTGAGAATAGAGGCATATCCACCGATAACCACCTTCTGTGTCGTATAAGCGCTATAAGTTGTCTGATATACGGTTGCGCCATATATTGAAATTGCAACTCCAAACTGCACAATGGTATGCCCTGTCACCTCAATATACTCTGAAGGAGTATCAGCATCAGTAATAGCAGCACGCATATATCCGTACTCACGTCCAAACACAGCATCCACTTTGACCGGATTATTAGGATCATCATTATTTCCGATTATGATTTTATAGGCACCGTGAGTAATATTCGTACTAAGAGAAGCTCCAATGTATCTCCATGTTCCGGAATTGACCTCCAAATAACCTGTACTAAGACCATCTATCACAGTTTTATTGTTGTTATAATAATTCTGTCCTGATGTTCCTGCATATAAATTCGCAGACCCTTGTACATCAACACCTTTATCCACTACGAATTTCCAACCATTAGCAAAGATAGCGTTATTACCAGAATTTCTCAGCAAGTTTGAATCCGTTGATGCTATTTGAGAAACAAGAGGCTGCGACCCTAATTGTCCTGTTGCCACATTCGGTGTGTTCAACACAAGGCCTTCACGGAAGCGGACATGGGCACCCATTACTGAACCACTAGCCAAGGTGAGCGCGTTGTTCGTACTGGAGTAAAAGTGCAGAAAATACTGCAAATTACCAGTGTCTGCGTTAGTATTAAAAGCAGTGCTCCAGTTCGTCGTTGGTGTTAAATCCATCCCACACAAATCAATCGAGTACTCACCACCCGTAAGACTATGATTTTTAATCCCCGCAACAAGCAGTGCCCACGTTTCATAATTTCCAAGACGTTTGGACTCATCTACTTCCGAACCTTGGTAAAGCTTATATCCCCTCACTATATCGGGGGTTGTGAAGTCTCTGACCTCCGTCGAGGTCGTACCGGCATCATTTTCCACTGTCACTTTTACATGATAAGTCGTGCCGTAGGACAGCCCGGTAAGACTGCGGGAGAATTTCTCGTTGTCAAATTCGCCGGGAAGAAGCGATACATCCGTCCAATTTGTAAGGGAGGAATCGGTCGTATAGGACACAGTCACATTGTTAATATTCTGATTATTCAGGCTATGTATAAATGTCCCGGAAACCGTTGCACTTGATAATCCGTTAACTTCTGCACTCCAAGAATTAAAATCCGGCTTGGTGAGAAAAGAATACGTATCATTCGCGCTTGTCGGTAAAACAGTCGTGCCTCCGTTGTTGCTTACCGTGAGACTGTAGTGATAACGCGTATTCGCCGCGAGGCCGGTAAGATTGACATCAGCCGTGCCGGCAGCGGAGTCGAAGTTCCCATTTTTATTGTCCCAGGTCCCTCCTCCATCTGATGAAATTTTAAAGGCGCTGGTTGCTAATAATAAGATTCCTTGGTTTATATTAAAATTCCCCTCCAGATCTGCAGAGGCAGTCCCTACATTCAAGTGCCTTAATGAGTTTATAGCCGGAGGCTCCGGAGATGCTAAAAATTGACCAATCTTTTGACTATATAATATCATAGTACCCATACCGTTTTTGTTCGTGATGCCAACCCAAAAATAAAATAATGAAGGATATCCAGTAAGAGAATACGTTTGGTTAAGTGTAAGAGTATCTGTCATAGTCTGAGTTGCACCAGTATTATTAGCGATGGTAACGGGCCATTCTAAACCTGCATAAGCCCCTGCATTATAATTGTCAATCGTATTGATTTTTACGGTACCAATACGTGTATCAGTATCTGGCAGATTCTTGGCCGTAAATTCTATGGTTCCAATAGTGAGTTGATCGCCCAAAACTGTGTAACTTATTGTGATTTTATATTGGGTGTCTTCATATGTTACCAACTCCCATGCTGCATTCTCATCCATCGGAGATATCTGCGGCTGTGTCCGCAGCCCTGCATCTATATCGGTGACCACGCTGTCCGTCGTAACCTCTATCGCCTCTGTATAAGCATAAATCCACTCTGAGGTGTCAATGGCAAATTTATTGTCGTCTGCGATACCTCCTAACGGCAATAAGTATTCTACCTGGCCTATCGTATCGGATTTTATTCCGACAACATAGCTACCCGGTTCAATATTCTCAAACAGATACATACCATCCGCACCTGTTGTCACGGACTCTACAACGCTGTCTGGATCGCCCCCCAAATACAGATAAACAGGAAAATCAGCAAGAGGCTGTTCGTTCTCATCGTATGTGCCGTTCTCGTTAGCGTCGATCCAAAGTGTGCCGGAAATACTGTTGTCAAGGTCATTCTCTGCACTGTCAACATCTTTCTGGGCTTCCTGCGTAACCACATCGGCAGACGCCTGGCTCAACGGGGCTACACCACCGGCAAGACCAATGATTAGAGCAATCACCATAGCGAGACTGATGACCGCATTGCTTTTGATTTTCTTTCTCCACTTTCTCTCTCTCATAGTCTGCACTTTCTCCTTGTCAATTAATCTATACTACACCTTTTTGGTATATTTTGGGGTCTGAAACCCCTTCCGATAAAAGTTATAGCTGTTAGGATTACACTTCTTTCCACATAAGAAATTTCGCTTATTTTTTAACATAATTGCTCCATGACTTCACCGGGATAAACATGTTATAATGAATTGTTATGATTAAAATGTATCTCACCTTTTTTTCGTCAAATATTGAAAATGACGAACAAAAATAACTGTAAAATTCCGTCTACTTATTTCGTTGATATGATCATACAAGAATTCTACCTTAATGTCAATAGGAATATTTATCAATTTTATGGTAAAGATTCAATTTCGTATGAAAGCAGGGACAGTCTCTGGCCTTTTCGATTGTTCCCTGGCAGAGTAAAAATATCTAAACCAACGGGGTGCAGGACCTTACCGGAAAACCAGAAAACGAAAATAGAGGATGCCATCATTTTTTACGCCGTCAATTGCGCCGTCAATTGATGAAAGCATAGCATGAATAAAAGGAAGGGAATTTGATATGGCAAAGCGTGGGGAAAATATATATAGGAGAGAAGACGGACGATGGGAAGGACGGTATGGTAAAGGACGCAGACCAGATGGAAAACTGATCTATGGTTATGTGTACGCCAGAAAATATGGTGACTGTAAAGAAAAGCTTGAACAGGCCAAAGCGCGGTATATATATATACTGGATCCGGTTAAGAGGTGCGGGACAGGAAAGGTCTGTGACTTTCTGAGATATTGGCTTTCCAGTATCATAAAGCCCCACGTGAAAGCCTCCACATTCAGTAATTACGCTGCTATAGCGGATAAATGGATTCTGCCGTTTTTCGGGAATCAGAAGCTGCATAAAGTGGGAAGGGAAGAAGTTCAATACTTTATTAGCGGTCTGTCAGAACAGGGACTGTCGCCGGGAACGGTGCGGAACATCTACAATGTCCTGTATGGAATCATGAAAAAAGCAAAGGAATATGATTATATATCTGCAGATCCCTGTAGGGACATCTGCCTGCCCAAAATGGAGAAAAAGGAGGCGCGGCTGCTCACGCTGCAGGAGCAGAAAATATTGGAGCAGACAGTAAAAAAGGACAAGAACGGATTTGCCATACTGCTTGCCAGTTACACAGGCCTGCGTGTGGGGGAAATCTGTGGTCTGACCTGGAACGATGTGGATTTAAAGAACGGGGTGCTCCATGTATCCAGGACCATCCGGCGGATCCAGTGCCATGACCCGGAGGCGGAAACCAGAACCGTACTCGTTATCGGAAGTGCCAAAAGCGACCGGTCTAAGCGCACCATTCCTCTGCCCGCCTGTATCCTGAAGTTATTTCAGGAGCACCAAGAAACATCCACCGGGGAATACGTGTTTACGTACCGTGGCCGCCCATTAGAACCACGCGTTCTGCAGTACCGGTTTAAGGCACTGTTAAAGAAGGCGGAGCTTGCTGAGATCAACTTCCATGCCCTGCGGCAT
>Ga0153972_1000196_pt1 | contig 18025 bp, 15 predicted proteins | sample TSGA056MetaG_FD_104732 | JGI IMG/M metagenome (GOLD analysis project Ga0153972, IMG submission 104732) | Attine ant fungus gardens microbial communities from Georgia, USA - TSGA056 MetaG | ecosystem: Host-associated > Fungi > Mycelium > Unclassified | place: USA: Georgia, George L Smith State...
AATCACCTCCGGATATCTCGTACGAATAGCGTATAAATTATCTTATATAATTTGAATTATACAGCAATGTTGACAAAATGTCAATATCCTCGTTGAAAAACTATTTTTATAGTTGACAAACTGTGAATTAAATTGTACAATATAAATGATTCGACAGCAATGCTGTTGAGATTGATGACGACACGCTTGCGCGCCTGAAGGCCATTTGGCGGGAGAGGAAGCGTGGGTAAAAATGCAAAGCGCGTTTTTTTTCAGATGCCTTGCGGTTGCGATCGCAATTGTTATATTGGCAGGTGCTTTTGCCGCTGGGCACATCGTTTACGCGGCGGAAGAAGCAGCATGGTACTGTAAAGATATTAATGGCATAACGTATAAGCGTTTGCGGGCAGTTACATATAAGGTTTGGCGCACCGACTGGATGTTGGTTTGATTTTTTTCCAATCCATGTATACAGGAGTAGGTCTATTTCACCCATAATCTGTGAAATGGCGCGTGGGGTGCGTCAAAAAGGTGGATGGGGCGGCGTGTTTTGCGCCGCCCCATCCGCCTTTTTGCGGCATACTTGTCTGGGCCTGTTCATATTCTAGTATACAGACATGCTGTTTTTCGGCTGCAGGCGGAAGCATGGAACAGGGAGGTCGGAAGGATGGAGTGGTATGCAAGGCCCGGGCGGGCGGCGCTCCGGCATTTTGAGGTGGAGCAGGACAGGGGGCTTAGCGGGAAGGAGGCGGAGCGGCGTCTGGCGGCGAGCGGCGCGAACCGGCTGACCGGCAAAAAGAAAAAGAGTCTGCTTGTGCATTTTTTGGAGCAGCTGTCGGATTTTATGGTGCTGATTCTCATTGGCGCCGCCGCGTTGTCCTTTGTCATTTCCATTCTGGACGGGGAAGCGGACTTTGTGGAGCCGCTTTTAATCATCGCCATCGTCCTTGTAAACGCTGCGATGGGCGTTGTGCAGGAATACAAGGCGGAGCAGGCCATTGAATCCCTGCAAAGGATGTCCGCTCCGAAAACCACCGTGCTGCGGGACGGAAAGAAGCTCGTGATTGATTCGGAACGGATCACAACCGGTGATATCGTATTCTTTGACACGGGGGATCTGGTTACGGCGGACGCCCGGATTCTGGAGGCGGCGGGCCTGCGGGCGGAAGAGTCGTCCTTAACGGGGGAGTCCGCCCCGGTGGATAAAAGCGGGAATGCAAGCGTACGTGCCGATGCGCCCCTGGCGGAGCGCCGCACCATGGTGTTTACCGGCAGCAGCATTGCCGCCGGGCACTGCCGGGCCGTCGTGACGGCCATCGGGATGGACACGGAGGTTGGCCGGATCGCCCGGATGCTGGACGACGCCGAGCCGCCCAGCACGCCCCTGCAAAAGAGGCTGGCCGTTACGGGAAAGCTGCTGGCCATCGTCGCCCTGTCTCTTTGCGGCGTGGTGTTCCTTTTGGGCCTGTCGAGAAACGCGCCGGTTCTGGACAGCTTCATGCTGTCCGTCAGCCTGGCCGTTGCGGCGGTGCCCGAGGGCCTGCCCGCCATTGTAACCATCGTGCTGGCGGTGGGCGTACAGCGGATGGCGCGGAAAAACGCCATTGTCCGCAAGCTGCCCGCCGTTGAAACCCTGGGCAGCGCCACAGTGATTTGTTCGGATAAGACGGGCACCCTGACGCTGAACAAAATGACGGTTCAGCTTACGGCAAACGCGCTGGGGAAGCCCGCCACGGAATTGGAACGGAAAAAGCTGCTTACCTATGGCGCCCTTTGCACCAACAGCACCCTGACGGCGGAAAACGGGGTCAGAGCCGCCATGGGAGATTCCACGGAAAACGCGATTGTGAACGAGGCGCTGGAGCGGAATTTGGACAAGGAGAAGCTGGAAAAAGAATATCCCCGCATCCGGGAGTTTCCATTTGACTCGGCGCGGAAGCGCATGACGACGGTACACCGGAGGAAAGACGAGGCGGGCTTTCTGGTTCTTACAAAGGGCGCGCCGGACGTGCTTGTCTCCCTATGCACCCATTATGAGCAGGATGAACCCCAAGCAATGACCCAGGCCGCCCGAAAGCGGATTTTGGCCGCAAACGAGGAGCTGGCCAGACGCGCGCTGCGGGTGATCGCCGTTGCCTATAAAAATACGGAAACGTCTTTGAGCGGACAGGAGCAGGCGGAGCGGGATTTGGTTTTTTTAGGCCTGATCGCCATGATGGATCCGCCCCGCCCGGAAGTCCGGGGGGCGGTCTATACCTGCAAGCAGGCGGGAATCCGCCCGGTGATGATTACCGGGGATCACGCGGCAACCGCCGCCGCCATTGCACGGGAGCTGGGGATTTTATCCGGAAACGGCGCCGCGCAGACCGGGATCGGGACGCTGCGGCCCGCGACCCATGCGGGGGATCCGGGAAGAAAGAGCCTGTATGAAAGCGCCGCGGGGATTTGTACAGGACAGGAGCTGGAGCAGATGTCCGATGAGGAGCTGCGTCGGCAGGTGAAAAATTACAGCGTCTTTGCGCGGGTGTCTCCGGCCCATAAGTCCCGGGTGGTGCGGGCCTTGCAAGCGGAAGGGGAGATCGTGGCTATGACCGGGGACGGGGTCAACGACGCCCCGGCCCTCAAAAACGCCGATATCGGATGCGCAATGGGGAAAACCGGCACGGACGTAGCGCGTGACGCCGCCGACATGATCCTTACCGACGACAATTTCGCAACCATTGTCGCCGCCGCGCGGGAGGGACGGGGAATTTATCAGAACATTTGCAAATCCGTCCATTTCCTCCTGTCCTGCAACATTGGGGAGATTTTGACAATTCTGCTGGCGTTTCTGATGGGCTTGCCTACGCCTCTTTTGCCCATTCAACTGCTTTGGATCAATCTGGTGACCGATTCTCTCCCGGCACTGGCCATCGGCGCGGAGAAGCCGGACGGCGATGTAATGCGCCGCAGGCCCATACGCCCCGGGAGCAGTATGTTCGCGGACGGGCGAGGCGTTGACATTGTCGTCCAGGGCGTGATGATCGGATTTCTGGCCCTTGCCGCCTTTGTCTTCGGCGTTCGGGCCGGAGGCGGCCTTATCAAGGGGCGCACCTATGCCTTCGCGGTACTCAGCCTCAGCCAGCTTGTCCACGCCTTTAATGTGCGCAGCGGAAGGTCCCTGCTTCGCATCGGCCTTCTGTCCAACCGGAAGCTGGCGGGGGCCTTTGTGATATGCGCCGCTCTTCAGGTTTTCGTTATGTGCATACCGTCGCTGTCTGGTCTTTTCGGCGTGGTTCCGTTGGCGTTCCGGGAGTGGTGCGTGGTTTCCATGATGGCGCTTGTGCCCCTGCTCCTGGTGGAAGCAGGAAAGCTTCTGTCCGGCGCGGGAAGACGAATGGAAGGGATGAAAAACATATGAAAACAGGCGCCCCGCAGCGCTTCATCAGCGCGGCGGGGCGCCTGTTTTTTTTGAATCAAATTATGCAATACCGGTTATTTTGTACAGTATGGGATATCCTGACGCAAGCAGCGCAGTACTTGACAATGTCGTCTCTATATGATATCATTTTAATATCAGAAAGAGTTGGAGGGGATAAGTGTGCTTCGGATTACACAGTTTTCCAAAACCTATAAAGGCGGTAAAAAAGCGGTGGATGATTTGTCGCTGCATATCGCGCCCGGTGATGTTTTCGGCTTTATCGGGCACAACGGTGCGGGGAAGACCACAACGCTCAAGGCCTGTGCCGGGATTCTGGACTTTGATGCGGGCGAGATTTTAATTGAGGGCCGTTCCATCAAGGCCGAGCCGGTTGCCTGTAAGCAGGGCATGGCCTTTTTACCCGATGAGCCCATGCTGTACCCCTATCTGACCGGTATCCAGTATCTGAATTTCATCTGCGACATTTATCGGGTGGACGGAGAAACCCGAAAGCGGCGGATCACCTATTACGCGGCCCTGCTGGAAATCGAGGCCGATCTGGGCAATCTGATCTCCGCCTATTCCCACGGCATGAAGCAGAAGCTGGCCCTTGTGTCCGCCTTGGCCCATGAGCCTCGGCTTTTGATGCTGGACGAGCCCTTTGTGGGCCTTGACCCAAAGGTGGCCTTTACAGTCAAGCAAATTTTTTCGGATTTCTGCCGGGAGGGGAGAGCCATATTCTTTTCCACCCATGTGCTGGACGTGGCGGAAAAGCTTTGCAATAAGGTCGCCATCATCAAGGCGGGGAAGCTGGCCGCCTGCGGCAATATGGACGAAATCCGGGGCGACAGGAGCCTGGAAACGATTTTTATGGAGTTGAGCGAAAATGCGTAACATCATATTGCTTGTGAAGCTTTACTTCACAGGGTTTTTGAGAATCAATCAAGCCCGCCGCGGAAAGGGGAACGGACGGGCAAGGGCAATTGGCATGGCTGTTTTGATTGTGGCTCTGTGCGCTTTATTTTTTGTCATGCTTTGCTTCTATTTTTACTTTATGGGCATTGCCATGGACACCCTTGGACGGGCGGAGCTGATGCCTGTTCTGGCGCTTGCAGCCGCCTGTATCATGACGCTGCTGTTTTCAATTTCCCAGGTGGGGCCGGTTTTATTTCAGTTCAAGGATTATGACCTGCAGATGTCCCTGCCGATTCCGGGGAAGGTGGTGGCGTCATCCCGGCTGCTGATCTTTTATATCCAGAACCTCGCGTTCACGCTGTTTATCATGCTCCCGGCGCTGGGCGCATTTGCGGTTTTGACCGGGCCGGGCGTATGGTTTTACGTGACGGCTTTGACTACCCTGCTGTTTATCCCGGCCCTGCCTGTGATCATCGGGACGGTATTGGGGCTTTTGGTGAGCCTTTTGGCCGCCCGATTCCGAATGAAAAATCTTGCTACAGTTATGGGGATGCTCCTGCTTTTGGTGGTCGTTGTCTGGTCGGTTCAATTTTCCATGAACGCGGAAGCTATGGAGATTGGGACGATCGCGGCGATCGGACAGGCGATTAGCGCGATGCTCTTTCGGATCTATCCCCCCGCCCGGCTCTATTATGCCGCCGTTTTCGAAGAAAATATCCTGTCCCTGCTGGTGTTCCTCGTCCTGCCGCTGGCGCTTTCCGGTCTATACGCCCTGCTGGTGGGAAAATGGATGCCCGCTCTGCACACAGCCCTCACCACGACCCGGAGCCGGACTGCCTTCCGGACGGGCGCTATGGATGCTACCACGCCCCTTATGGCCCTTTACAAACGGGATATCAGGCGCTATTTTGCCTCGCCCATCTATGTGATGAACACGATGACCGGGCCGCTGCTGCTCTTGCTGCTATCGGGGTATCTCGCTCTACAGGGCGGAGATATGCTTGCCGCCCTTTTGCCGGAGCTTGCGGCATGGCTGCCTGTTTTTTTGCCCCTCGTACCGGCCGTGCTCCTGATTATGGGCTGTACCACCGGCGTGGCCTTGTCCATGGACGGCCCGTACCTGGAATACATGAAGGGCTACCCCCTGCGGGCGCGCTTGGTGCTTTGGTCAAAGCTTCTGGTGAACCTGACCTTTTCCCTGCCGACCCTATTGATTTCCGTTCTCGTGCTGGCCGCCGCACTGGGCGTGCCGTGGCAAAGCATCCCCCTGGCCCTGCTGATCGGCACAGGCTACGTGCTCCTGATTTCCGCGCTGGGCCTGCTCATAAATCTCTATTTTCCAAAGCTGGAGTGGAACAACGAGACGGAGGTGGTGAAGCGGAGCCTTGGCACGTTTTTGACAAATCTCTGCGGGATGCTGCTGGTTATTTTACCGGGGATCGCGCTTTACGCCATTGGAAGCCCGGATATCGCCCCCTATCTGCTTCTGGCGCTTTTGGCGCTGGGAAACCTGTCGGCCTATTTGATCCTGGAGCGGCGGGGAGAGGCGCTGTTTTTCGCGCTTTGACCCCCCGGCGATACCGCCTGTCTCCGCTTTATGTGGGGGCAGGCTTTTTGCCGTGCAAAAGAACATAAAAAACCTTTTAAAACAACCCTATTGACAAATCCGTTTATAGTGGTTATACTGTTATTAGATAATATGAACACAATAAACAGAAACGGAGTTGAGCTATGGATATTATCATCTCGAATACGGCAGGCGTTCCCATTTATGAACAGATCACGGCGCAGGTTAAGGACGCGATTTTGAGCGGAAAATTAAAGGAAGGGGAGGCGCTGCCTTCTCTCCGGCAGCTTGCAAAGGATTTGAAAATCAGCGTTATCACCACCCTGCGGGCCTATAGCGAGCTGGAGCAGGCGGGCTTTGTAGTGAACGTGCAGGGGAAGGGCTGCTATGTCCGGCCCCAAAACACGGAGCTGGTCCGGGAGCAAAAGCTCCGGGAGGTGGAAGCGCATCTTATGTCGGCAATGGAGGCGGCTCGGCTGGCCCGTCTGCCGAGGGAGGAGCTTTTGGAAATCGTTCATGTTTTATTGGAGGAGTCTCACTATGAATAACAGCATTGAAATCAAATGCCTCACCAAGCGGTTTAATGCCTTTACCCTGGAGGGCGTGTCCCTTTCGGTGCCATGCGGCTATATCACGGGCTTAATCGGGCCCAACGGCTCCGGCAAGACCACCACCATCAAGCTGGTTTTGGGGATGCTCAAAAAGGACGCGGGCGAAATCCTCCTGTTTGAGCAGGATTCCAAAGCGGGTGGCGAGGCATTGAAGGAGGATATCAGCGTTGTGATGGATCAGCCCTATTATATAGAGGATTGGCGGCTTTATCAGGTGGAAAAGGCGTTAGCCCCCTTTTATCCGAACTGGGATTCGGCAGCCTTCCGGCGGTATCTGGCGCAGTTCGAACTGGACGCGAAGAAAAAGGTGAAGGAATTGTCCCGGGGTATGAAGATGAAGCTGCAGGTGGCGGCGGCCTTGTCCCACAACGCCAAGCTTTTGATTCTGGACGAACCCACCAGCGGGCTGGATCCGGTGGCCCGGGACGAGCTGACGGATGTTTTGCAGGAATTCATCAGGGATGGGGAGCGGGCTGTGCTCTTTTCCACCCATATCACCGCTGATTTAGAAAAGATTGCAGACTATATCGCCTATTTAAGAGACGGACAGCTCCAGTTTTTCGGCACGAAGGACGATTTTGTCGGCGCGTATGTCCTGCTAAAGGGCGGACAAAACAGCCTGACCGACGATCAAAAGAAGCTGGTGATCGGTTACCGGGCCCACGGCGCCGGGTTCGACGGCTTGCTCCGGCGGGAGGATTTGAACAAGCTGCCCGGCGCGGTCGTCACGGAGCCGGCCAGCATCGACGAGATCATTGTGCGGATGAACAAAGGGGGGCAGTGACGTGAAACGAATCGCGATGTTAAATCTTAACTATCTTATGATCCGGCCGTATCTCAAGCAGTATCTGCTTCTGATTGCCTTTGCCCTTGTATTCGGAATTGCTTTCCAAAACACCACCTATCCGGGCATGATGGCAATCGTAATGCTGATCAATTTAGGCGTTTACCCGTTCATGCTGGAGGAAAAAGCGCAGGGGGACATCCTTTACGCCACGCTTTCGGTTCGCCGCCGGGACGTGGTGGTCGGCCGGTATCTGTTTGGCCTGCTTCTGCTGATTCCTGGCTTTTTGCTGGTGTTTTCCCCGCTGGCGCTTTCGCTGCTGACCGGCGGCCCGGCGGAAGTCGCGGAGGTGGCAGGCATGGCGCTTGCCATGGTCGTGGTGGCGCTTCTTTTTAATGCGATCCAGTTTCCTGCTTTTTTTAAGATGGGGTACGCAAAGGCCAGGTACATCGTCTTTGTCCCGATGATCTTCTTCGCGGCGCTTTTTATTGTGATATGGAAAATCGTTCCAAACGATATGCTGGCCCCGTTTATCGCCTGGCTGGATGCGCTTCCGACGCAAAGTCTGCTGTTTCTGGGAGCGGCGCTGGTCGCGGTAGTTTTCCTGCTGTATGTGATCTCCGGCGTCATCGCCTGCCGGTTTTACAGCGCGCGGGATTTATGAATATGGCGGAGTACTAGGCCGTGCTTGAAAACCGATCCCTTTTGCGCATGCGCGGAGGAAGAAGCAGAAACCAAAAAAAGCTGACGCATCATTGCGCAAAACACAATGATGTGTCAGCCATTTTTTGCTGGTTATGCCTTTTCCACGCCAAACAAAACCCGTTCTCCGTTCACGTCCCATTGCTTGACGTAGCCCGACGGCTGGCCCGGCTCCATGGACAGTGACAGAAGCTCCTCGGATATATAGGCCAGATTGCCTGATACCACCCGTTCCACCACATCGCTGCCGGTAAAGCGGACATGGATGCGGTCCGTGACCTCAAAGCCCGCCTCCTTCCGCATGGTCTGCACCTTGCTGACCACCTCCCGGACATAGCCCTCCTCAATCAGCGCTTCGGTAAGGCGCGTGTCGATGGCCACGGTATACGCCCCCTCGGTCAGGGCGTAAAACCCCTCCCGCTGGGCGGACTCGATCAACAAGTCCTCCTCAGAAAGCGCAACGTCTCCGCTTTCCAGATGCAGCGACAGCATACCGGAGGCCTGTAGCGCATTGTAGGCGGCAAGGCCGTCGATTTCCGACAGGGCGGCGCGGATTGCGCCCACCTGCTTCCCGAATTTGGGGCCGACAGTTTTTAATTGGGGCTTGAAGCTGTAGGAGATAAAACCGGACATATCTTCGGTCTGCAAAACCTCCTTCATGTTCAGCTCGCCCCGGAGGATTTCTAAAAAATCCTCAGAAAGGGCCGTTTCCGCCTTGATATACATGCGCCGCAGGGGTTGGCGGATCTTTAGCCCCGCGCCGTTCCGGGCCGCCCGGCCCATAGTGACCAGAGACAGCGCCGCGTCCATGCCCGCCTCCAGATTGTCGTCCAGCAGGGAAACGTCAACCGTGGGGAATGGGCACAGATGGATGCTTTCCGGCGCGTCCTTGTCAAGGGCGCGGACAAGATTTTGATAAATGGCCTCCGTCATAAAGGGGATTATGGGCGCGGCGGCCTTGCTGATTGTTACAAGGCAGGTGTACAGGGTTACATAAGCGTTTATCTTGTCCTGCTCCAGCCCGTCGGCCCAGAATCGCTGGCGGCTCCGGCGGACGTACCAGTTGGACAGATCGTCCACAAAGGACTGGAGGGGTCGGGCCGCCTCCGGGAGCCTGTAACGATTCAGGTTTTCGTCCACCGCCTGCACGGTTCTGTTCAGCCGGGATAAAATCCAGCGGTCCATAACGGAAAGAGTTTCCCGGTCCAGGGGGTATTTCGTGGCGTCGAATTGATAAATTTCCCCGTAGAGGACGTAAAAGGCGTAGGTGTTCCACAGGGTCGCTAAAAACTTCCGCTGGCCGTCGGTGACCACCTTGTCGTGGAACCGGTTGGGCAGCCAGGGGGCGGAGTTGGACAGAAAGTACCAGCGGATGGCGTCCGCGCCGAATTCCCGCAGGGCCTCCATGGGCTCCACCGCGTTTCCCTTGGACTTACTCATTTTCTGTCCGTCCTTGTCCTGCACATGACCCATGACGATGACGTTTTTGTAGGGGGCCTTGTCAAAGACCAGGGTGGAGATGGCGAGCAGGGAATAGAACCAGCCCCGGGTCTGATCCACCGCCTCGGAGATAAAGTCCGCCGGGAACTGGGCTTCGAACAGTTCCTTGTTTTCAAAGGGGTAATGGTGCTGGGCGAAGGGCATTGCGCCGGAATCGTACCAGCAGTCGATGACCTCCGGCGTTCGCTGCATTTCTCCGCCGCATTCGGGGCAGGCGAGGGTGACCGCGTCAATATAGGGCCTGTGAAGCTCAATGTCCGCCGGACAGTTACCCGACATCTCTCTTAACTCCGAGATGCTGCCTACGCTGTGGCGGTGTCCGCAGTGGCAAATCCAGATGTTCAGGGGTGTGCCCCAGTACCGGTTCCGGCTGATGCCCCAGTCTTGGACATTTTCCAGCCAGTCACCGAAGCGGCCCTTGCCGATGCTTTCCGGCACCCAGTTGATGGTGTCGTTATTGGCGATGAGCCGGTCCTTCACTGCTGTCATTTCGATGAACCAGGAGTCCCGGGCGTAATAGATCAGGGGCGTGTCGCACCGCCAGCAGTGAGGATAGCTGTGGGTGAACTGGGGCGCACTGAACAGCAGGCCTCGCTGGTCAAGCTCCTTTAGGATTTCCCTATCGGCGTCCTTGCAAAACAAGCCGGGCCAGGCGGTTTCCGGCTTCATGCAGCCGGCTTCGTCCACCAGCTGAACAAAGGGCATTTTGTAGCGCCTGCATACGTTGTAGTCGTCCTCGCCGAAGGCAGGGGCCATATGAACGACGCCGGTGCCGTCCGTCAGGGTGACGTAATCGTCGCAGCAAATGTACCAGCAGTTCCCGTCCGGCTCCACAAACCGCCATAACGGCTCATAGGCCTTGTATTCCAAATCCTTGCCTGTGCAGGTTGCCAGAATGGCGGCGTCCTCCCCCAGAACAGTTTCCACAAGCGCCTTTGCCAGATAATAGGTTTCGCCCTTGGCGCGTACCCTTGCGTAGGTTTCGTTGGGGTTAACGCACAGGCCCAGGTTGGAAGGGAGCGTCCAGGGGGTAGTGGTCCATGCCAGGACATAGGCGTCCTCGTCCCGAAGCTTAAACTTTACATAGGCGGAGCGTTCCTTCACGTCTCGGTAACCCTGGGCGACCTCGTGGGAGGACAGGGGCGTGCCGCAGCGGGGGCAGTAGGGGACAATTTTAAAGCCCTTGTACAGCAGACCCTTTTGATAGATTTCCTTCAAAGACCACCAGACGGACTCGATATACTCGTTGTGGTAGGTGACATACGGATTTTCCATATCGGCCCAGAAACCCACGATATCGGAAAATTCCTCCCACATGCTCTTATATTTCCAGACGCTTTCCTTGCATTTTTGCACAAAGCCGTCCAGGCCATAGGCCTCGATCTGCTCCTTGCCATCCAGGCCCAGGGCCTTTTCCACTTCCAGCTCTACAGGCAGGCCGTGGGTGTCCCAGCCTGCCTTCCGGGGCACCATATACCCCTTCATGGCCCGGTAGCGGGGGATGGTATCCTTGACCACACGGGTCAGCACATGGCCGATGTGGGGTGCGCCGTTGGCGGTAGGGGGGCCGTCGTAAAACACATAGGGGGGTCTACCCGCCGCCTGTTCGATGCTTTTTTCAAAAATGCCAAAATCCTTCCAAAAACGTAAAACCTCCGCCTCCCGCTCCGGAAATTCCATTCCGGCCGGAACCTTCTTGTACATGCATCTCATCCTTTCAATGAAAAACGCTTTCGTCCCAATAACAGGACGAAAGCGGGCTTTCGTGATACCACCTATTACTGCATACTGCATATGCGCTCCCGGTAACGGGGGAATCCGGCGGGGCTTAGTACCGAAAGGGTTCAGCCCGCGGCTCAGGAGGGATCTTTGGCTTTTCCGACTCATACCGGGCTTCCACCGTCCCCGGCTCGCTGGGATTTTTGATCACGCCAAGCAGTTGTAGCTTCGTGGGTAGCTGCTTGGGCATAAAAGCCTACTGTCTCCGTCAACACCATTTTTCCGCATAATCATAGCACAAAGAGCCGTGTCGTGTCAATCCCTCTGCGCAGTGTTTAGAGAAGCGGTCTTTAAAGAATTTGGCCGTGAATTAAATTTTTGATTGCAAGGATTACTTTTTCAGTATAATATGCTATAATAAGCTATAATAAGGCAAAGCGGTTTGCGACTGGCGCCGACGTTTTTCTGCCAAAGCCATCCCGCCGGTTGTATATTATTGAAAAAAGCAAAGGGATTGATCCCCTTTGCTTTGATGAATAAACCCGCCCAGGCGCGGTGAAAGGGTTGGTCACTAGCATGAAGCACAGCGCAAAAGAAATGGTTCGTGTGAATTTTCAGCAGGTTCTGATTGTGTTTCTCGCATTTTTGACGATGGTGCTTGTCAGCTATTTTTATGTAAGCCGGATTGTGCAGCGGCAGATGCTGTCCATCGGAGAAGAGACGATGAATACGACGGAAATGGCGGTTTCCTCCGGCCTGACAGAGGTGGAACTGGCATTTTCCAACATGACCCAAAATATTAAGAACATGCTGCCAAACGGCGCGGACAAAGAGGATATTCTGGAATATCTGCAAAACACGAATCAATACTTTGGCGCCAATAATACCATAATGCCTGAATTTTTAAAGGTATACGCCTATATCGGCGTGGAATTTTTAGACGGCTCCGGATGGATCCCGCCGGATGGGTACGAGCCTACCCAGCGCCCGTGGTACATCGGCGCCGTGGAATGCGTGGACGAAATCTATCGTACCGAGCCATATGTAGACGCGGATACCGGCGGCATGTGTATTTCCTTTTCCCAGCAGATTTTTGATAATGAAGGCAATGCTTACGGCGTAGTCGCCATTGACGTAAACCTGACACATATTACGGATTACATTGCCAATCAGGAGATCGCCAATAGCGGCTATGGTGTGCTGATAGACGACGACCTGCGTTTCACAACACACCGGGACGCGAATTTGATCGGCATGGAAATGGATCAGGCTGGGGGAGAGTATTGGCGGCTCGAACTGATGCTGCAGGAAGGACTTGATATATCTGCGGAGCGCTTCCAGGACACGGACGGTACAGACAGCGTGGCGTTTTTTCGCACGATTTTCAACGGTTGGCATATCGGCGTGGTGATCCCCAGGGCCAGCTATTACGAACAGGTCTCCCACCTGGCCGCGGTGCTGGGCGTTTTGGGCTTCGTCCTGATGCTGATATTATCCTATATGCTGGTGCGGATCCAAAACGCGAGGCTGCGCTCCGAGGAGGAGAACCGGAGCAAGAGCACGTTCCTGTCGAGAATGAGCCATGAAATGCGTACGCCCATGAACGCGATTACCGGGATGATCAGTATCGCAAAGAAAACGGACGACGCGGACGAGATACAGCGATGCCTGGAAAAGATCAACGACTCGGCAAATCATCTGTTGGGCGTTATCAACGACGTGCTGGACATGTCTAAAATTGAAGCGGGAAAAATGGAGCTTTCAGAAACCGACTTCCGCTTTCAGGATCTGGTGAGCCAGGTCACGACGGTTATGAATTTCAAGCTTGAGGAAAAAAAGCAGAACTTTACGATCCAGGTGGACGATGACGTCCCAAGGGTGGTGATTGCGGATAAGCAAAGGCTGGCGCAGGTGATTACAAATCTGCTGAGCAACGCCAATAAATTCACGCCGGAAGGCGGAAATATCCGGCTGACGGTGCGGAAGGAATCTGAGGACGATGGCGGGTGTAGGCTGAGAATTGCGGTAGAGGACAACGGAATCGGCATTTCTGAGGAGCAGCAGGCACGACTTTTCCTCTCCTTTGAGCAAGCGGACAATAGTATTTCCCGTAAATACGGGGGAACCGGCCTGGGCCTTGCGATTTCCAAGCGGATTGTGAACCTGATGAACGGCGATATCTGGATCGAATCCGCGCCGGGGGAAGGCTCTAAATTTATCTTTACCATCCTTGTCAGGATCGGGTCGGAAGCCGAAATAGAAGCGCCCGATTCGGAGCGCCAGGATTCCGGGGATATCACAAATCTGTTTGTCGGAAAACGGATTCTGCTTGCCGACGATGTGGAGATCAACCGGGAAATTGTAATCGTACTGCTTGAAGAAACGGGCGTTGCAATTGACTGCGCGGAAAACGGCAAGGAGGCCTGCGATCTGTTTGCCGCGAATCCGGAGCTTTACGATTTGATTTTCATGGATGTGCATATGCCTGAAATGGATGGGTACGAGGCCGCCGGCACAATTCGGAAAATGGAGCACGCCAGAGCCCGGACAATCCCCATTGTGGCGATGACCGCCAACGTTTTCCGTGAGGATGTGGAAAAATGCCTTGCCGCAGGGATGAATGACCATGTGGGTAAGCCGCTGGAAATCGACACCGTTATTGCGAAAATGAAGCGGTATATGGCTTAGCGCCTGTATTCACATCTGGAAATGGGAGCTCGGCGAACGATTTTTTTGCCAAACAGGGCGAATTTTCACGCCATAGGGCGCGAAATCTGGCGAGATGACGGGCGTGATACGTTTTTCAGCCTTGTTTTTCGTCTTCAAGAAGAACTGCAAAGAGGCAGGGGGACGGAGGACAACGAAAAATTAAATCCGTGCTGACGCACAATTTTGTGTCAGCACGGATTTTTATTCCAATTTTTCTTCCACCAGCGCCAAAAGTGCGCTGTCCGTAATCTCCGCAAGCAATTCCCGAAGGATGGCTATGTCCTCCTTTTCGGGGCTGTATCGGCGAAACAACTCCGGACGGGACTGGAGGGTTCGGAGCAGGGATTGCTTTTTCCGCCATCTGGCGATGTTTGCGTGATGGCCGCTGAGCAGGATTTCCGGAACCGCCCGGCCATTCCAGACCGCGGGCCTGGAATATTGTGAATATTCCAAAAGGCCGTTCCAGTGGCTCTCATCCGTAAAGCAGGCCTCGCCGGACAAAACGCCCGGTACGAGACGGCACACGGCGTCCGTTACGGCCATAGCCGGAATTTCCCCGCCGGTGAGGACAAAATCACCCAGGGAAAGCTCCTCGTCCACGCAGGCGTCAATAAACCGCTGATCCACGCCTTCGTAGTGGCCGCATACCAGGATCAGATGGCTGTGTGCCGAAGCCAGCCGCTTGGCGTCCGCCTGGGTAAAGACGACACCCTGGGGAGACAGATAGATGGTATGGACAGGCGCCGACGCCTGCTCCGCTACATGTTTCCAGCAGCTGTGGAGGGGCTGGGCCTGCATCACGCAGCCCTGGCCGCCGCCATAAGGGTAGTCGTCCACCTGATTTTGCCGGTTTTCCGTAAAATCCCGGATCTGGTGGCAATAAATCTCCAAAATCCCCTTATTCCTGGCCCGGCCAAGGATGCTTTCCCCCAAGGCGGCCTGGAACATGGAAGGGAAGAGGGTGAGAATATCAATCCGCATGGAAGCCTCCGCTTATTTTGGATACAGGTCGAATGTCAGGAAAGGTTCTTTAATTCTTCAACGCCAGCCACTTTGATATACCCGGCGGTCAAATTTTTCTCCACAATATACCTGGGGACGTTTGGAATCAGGTATTCTTCTCCGCCTGCACCCCGAACCACATAGAGCTCCCCGGCGGGCAGGGGCTGAATCTCCGCTAGGATTCCCAGCGTCTGCCCGGCCGCATTCATGACGGGCAGACCCAAAACATCTTGAATAAAAAAATGGCCGTCAGGCAAAATTGCGTCGTTCCGGTCGATGAAAAGAACCTTATTTTTTAACGCGAGGGCGTCGTCATAATTGTCCACGCCCAAAAGCTTCAGGATCAGGGCATACTTATGGGGCCTGCAATCCTGGACGCGCCAAGGCGCGCCGTCGATATAGACCACGTCGAAGCTCTGCAAAAAGTCTAAAGAGTCCGTCCAGGGCTGTACCTTTACATTCCCGCAGACGCCGTGGGTGTTCGTGATTTTTCCGGCTTCAAGAAATTGCTTTTTCATTTGTTCTCCATGCGCGCTGTTCTGCAGCCCTGCCGCGGACAGATAAAAAGGAATCGGTCAGACGCCGTGCGCAGGGCTTTCAAATAGACTAAAAATAGATCGGGCGCGCAGCGCGCGCCCTGCCGTATTGTGGATCAACCGATAATTTCCACGTTGATCCGCTTGCCTTGCCTTTGCGCGACGGCGCGCATCAGGGTGCGAATTTCCCGGACGATGCGCCCATGGCGGCCAATTACCTTGCCCATATCGCCTTCCGCCACGCGAAGCTCGAAAACGATGTCCCCGTTTGATTCTGTTTCCGTGACAGTAACGGCGTCGGGCTCGTCCACCAGGTTTTGTGCGATATACAGCAATAATTCCTTCATAGCCTCGCTCCTTTTATGAAAGCGCGCCGGCCTTTTTGAGGAGCGCCCGGACTGTGTCCGTCGGCTGCGCGCCGTTTTTAATCCAAGCCTGGACACGCTCCACATCCACCGTGATAGAGGAAGGCTCCGTCAGGGGATTGTAGGTGCCGACCTCCTCAATGAACCGGCCGTCCCGGGCGAAGTGGGAATCTGCCACAACGATCCTGTAATAAGGCTTCTTCTTGGCGCCCATCCTGCGCAATCTAATTTTGACCATGTTTTTTTCACCTCCAATAGTGGGCCTCTTGCCGCCCGCGCCCGCGGGGAAAGGGGCAATCAACCGAATAATCCGCCGAACAGACCTTTCTTGCCCAGCTTCATGCGCTTTGCCGCCTTGCCGCCGGACATTTGCCGGGCCATAGTCTGCATCATGTCAAACTGCTTCAGCAGGCGGTTTATGTCCACAACCTCTGTGCCGCTGCCCTTGGCGATACGCTTCTTCCGGCTGCTGTTCAAGGCGGCGGGATGCTCGCGCTCGTATGGGGTCATGGAGAGGATAATGGATTCGGTTTTGGCCAGAAGGCCATCGTCAACGGATGCCCCGGCCAGGGCTTTTGCATCCATGCCGGGGATCATGCCGGCAATGTCGCTTAAGCTGCCCATGCTTTTCAGCTGTATCAGCTGATCATAATAATCGCTGAGGGTAAACTTGTTCTGTTTCAGCCGCGCGGCCAGCTCGCCCGCTTTTTTCTCGTCAAAGCTTTCCTGCGCCTTTTCAATCAAAGTCAGCACATCGCCCATGCCCAAAATGCGGGAGGCCATCCGGTCAGGGTAGAAGGGCTCGATTTGATCCAGCTTTTCACCCGTACCGACGAATTTAATGGGCTTTCCGGTTACGGCCTTGACGGAGAGGGCCGCGCCGCCCCGTGCGTCCCCGTCCAGCTTTGTGAGCAGGACGCCGCTAATATCCAGCGCGTCGTTAAAGGCAGCGGCCGCGTTCACCGCGTCCTGACCGGTCATGGCATCCACCACGAACAGGATTTCGACGGGGTTTACCGCATCCTTGATTCCTTCCAGCTCGGCCATGAGCGCCTCGTCAATGTGGAGCCGTCCGGCCGTATCCAAGAGCACCACGTCGTTCCCGTTTTTCTCCGCGTGGGTGATCGCGGCCTTGGCAATGGTTATGGGATTTTCCTGTCCCATCTGAAAAACTGGCAATTCCAACTGCCTTCCAATGGTTTCGAGCTGCTGTATGGCAGCGGGCCGGTAAATGTCACAGGCCGCAAGCAGGGGGCGTTTGCCGCTTTGCTTCCGGAGCAGCCCGGCTAGCTTGGCACAATTTGTGGTCTTTCCTGCGCCCTGTAGCCCCACCATCATGAGCACGGTGGGCGGCTTTGAGGAAAATTCCAGCTTCGCGTTTTGACTGCCCATGAGCGTGACCAGCTCCTCATGGACGATCTTAATGACCATTTGGGCGGGGGTTAGGCTTTCCAGCACGTCCGCGCCGACAGCCCGCTCACTGACGGATTTGATGAAATCCCGGGCGACCTTGTAGCTGACGTCGGCCTCCAACAGGGCCAGGCGAACCTCCCGCATGGCCTCCTTGATATCGGCCTCGTTTAAACGGCCTTTGCCCCGCAGCTTTTTAAAAGCGGCGGATAATTTTTCCGACAGGCTGTCAAATGCCACGGCGAACCTCCTATATCGTCAGCTTCCCCAGTTTTTCCCCGATTTCCCGGATAAGAGTTGCAGCGTCGTCGTTTTCACACAGGCGCGCGAGCTTTGCCAAATCTGCCTGAAGCTCCGCAATTTCCCGGGTAAGCGCGCCATACCTTTGCACAAGACCCGTTTTCTTCTCCATTTCCAGAAGGGTATCGGCGCCGCGCCTGATAAAATCCCGGACGCCCTGGCGTGTAATACCCATGTCCGACCCAATTTCCGACAGGGAAAGATCCTCATTGTAATACAGGTCAAAGCAGGCACGCTGTTTTTCCGTTAGAAGCTCTCCGAAAAAATCAAAAAGCAGCGCCATTTGAACCGCCTTTTCCGCCTCCGCCACAGCTGCCCTCCGCGAAATGTGTTAGGTGTAAACGCAAATGCCTTTACATATGATAACCGCTTTTGCTGCCCTTGTCAAGGACTTTTTTAGCGAGATGCACGTCAAACGCTTTAATAACAGGACTTGAAGGCGGGACCGTCCTTGCTGAAAAATTGAAAATTTATCCCAAAGCTGCGCCAACCTATGCAAAAGCGCCGCCCATTGAGAACAAGGGGC
>Ga0153972_1000197_pt1 | contig 17972 bp, 24 predicted proteins | sample TSGA056MetaG_FD_104732 | JGI IMG/M metagenome (GOLD analysis project Ga0153972, IMG submission 104732) | Attine ant fungus gardens microbial communities from Georgia, USA - TSGA056 MetaG | ecosystem: Host-associated > Fungi > Mycelium > Unclassified | place: USA: Georgia, George L Smith State...
ACAACCGCAAGCAGTGGTTGACCTGAATGAAAATTTTTGATTCCACCCAGTCCGCCAAGACTTATGGGTGGAATCGTGCGTTTACTGACTAATCAAGTAAATGAAGGTCAGTAATGCTAAAATGAACATGCCAAATTGCATCAAATCCTTGAAGTCAAAAGGCTTTTTATCCATTCGCACCACCTCCCATCTATGTAATGAGAGGTCAGCCACCCTATACGGTTGTTCTGAATAGAGTATAGCATGTTTATTATTCACCCGGCAATATTTAATTTGTTGAATGATGTCGCCGCCACATATACCGCTATGACGCTCTGTGTGCCCTGTATAGCATTTAAAAACCTTTAATCATGGATTTTACATTGAAAATACGAAACCCTTATACGGGTCTCATAATGCGTTTTATCACCCGGCATGGTGTTCCCCCCGACTCAGGAGATGGCCAGCTCAATTATGCCGGCCATCTCCTGGATATTTTTTTATTAATACTATTACGACCAGCGCAAACGTCTAAAAGCATTTCTAGTTTCTACAGCTAGTTCATATTCGGATTGCGGTACGGCCTGTATGTTTTGCGTTATGTAAGTATCACCATAGGTCTTTCCGGTACTATTTGATAATAAATTGTCACCAAGAATATTATCTGTTCCCGCAAAGGCCAATTTACTAGTCGGGTTAAATAGAAGTTCTGCTTCTTTCGTTGCTGATTCAAATTCATCTACAATTCCTTGTATTATACCCTCATTTTGAAATGCATTGATGATAGAACTTGAAAATTTCCCAACATCCCGCAACACAGCACTCAATGAATTAATAATACCATTTCCCAACCCTATGCCAAGAAATTCACCGATCTCTGTAGTTATTTTGGATGGAGACGACTCTTTAAAAAAGTCTTTGATGCTTTGCACAATACTTCCGGCCCAGCCACCAATTTTCTCAATAATCCAATCTTTTACATCATTAATTCCTTTCCAAAGTCCTTTAACTAAGTTTGTACCTATTTCTACCACTTTGCCAGGCAACTCATTTAATTTATCGAAAATGCCATCTACAACATTTAGAGCTGCCTCTTTGCCTTTAGCAACCATATCTTTTCCCCATTGAACCACTTTTCCAATTGCTCCAACAATGGCGTCCCAAATTTTCCCCGGCAATGATGTTAAAAGCGTTATAGTATTTGTTATAAATGAAGATGCGTTTGATCTTGCAGTTGATACCATCCGGGCTCCCCATTGAATTACTTTATCAACAGCTCCAATTATGGCATCCCAAATTTTCCCCGGTAATTCTTTGAAAAAATCAATAGTGGCAGAAATAATCAGTGGCATTTCTGTAATTATCGTTGATAATAATGATGCTCCCCATTCAATTACTTTGTCGACTACGCCAACAATAGCATCCCAGATATTTTCTGGAAGCCCTCCAACCGTAACTAAAATAAAATCTATAACACTACTAAAGATTTCCTTGATTCCTTCCCATATAGATGAAAATCCTTCTTTCACTTTTTCCATATCTCCGGTAAAGATTCCTACAACAATATCTATAAATCCTGATAAGGCATCTATAATACCAGATACAATGTCAATTGCTACTGCTATAGCATCACCTATTATATCGACTGCTTTTTCAATAGCGGGTGCTAGAACTATAGTAAAAGCTTCAACAAGAAAATCTATGACTGGTTGTATTGATTCCCACAAGTTTTTTGCACTATCAGTAAATCCGCCAAGTGCTTCCTTTATCCTGTCAATAGCTCCCGAAAGTGATTCTTTTATATTATTCCAATGATTTAATAGTCTATCTTTTAGTTCTGAATTTCTATCACCTAAATCTTTCCACCATGCTATTAGTCCGACAACTGCGCCGACAACTAATCCAATCGGTAAAAGTATTGATGAAAGGGATGTGGTAACGCCGGCCGCTGCAGCCGCGACGCCATTACCGGCTATTGTTGCACCACCAAATAATCCCGATAATGTTGTAAGTGCTCCTGATAATGTTGTGATGGTGGTTGTAATACCTACGAGTATTTTAAATCCTTCAAATGCTGCGACCGCTGTTAAAGCTATTGGAATTACAGTTTCTAGGTTTTCTGCCAATGTTTTTATAATATTCGTAAACGGCCTAATTATTGGGAATGCTTCACCAAGCCCCTCTGCAAGTCCTACAATGATCTCTTTTGCTGCGTTTATTATTAACGGAATATTATCTTTTATTGTCTTGATTACGTTTTTTATAAGATCAACGATTACAGGGACAATATTGTCTATATTATTTGCTATTCCGGTAATTATTCCTGTAATAATTTGAATCCCGGCTTCAAAGGTTAAGGATGCTTTTGTGTAAAAGTATTGTATAAATGCAGCGATAATATCGCCAACTATAGTAGAAATATTGGGAAGCATTTGTCTGATTCCATCAATAAATGTTGTATACATTTCAACACCGCTTTGCAATATATCGGGCAATCTATTTGACAATCCACTCAAAAATGAGTTAATCATATCAACGGCAGATTGTACAATGTTTGGCAATCCCGAATTAATTGTATTAATAAAACTTCCGATAATTGCCGTTACGCTTGATCCAACAGCTTCCCAATCACCTGATTGAAATGCCTTTCTAAAAGCTATTAACGAACTTCCAGCTCTTTCGATTAATGTTTCAATTGAACTATTTATATTTCCCATAACAGTATTTACAACATCTTTAAGAGAATTTAAGCTCTCGGCAACACCAGGGAATTCAAGTTTTTTCATACTTGTATCAATAATTTCTATCATTATAGCAAGGTTTTTCACAACCGCCGTTTTTACATTAGTGAAAGATGTTTTTATGCCGACACTTGCCGTCTTTGCTACCTTTGCAAATCCTTCGGTACCCTCATTAAGTTCAAGTACTTTTTCATTAAACTGATCAAAAGTAATAGTACCTGATTTTAATGCAGCATATAAATCAGTTTTGGCGGACTTGCCGGCATACCCAAATGATTCTGCTACTTTGGTCAGTGCATAAGGCATCGTGTCTAATAAAGTATTCCATGATTGTTGATCTACCTTGCCCTTAGAAAGCATTTGCGTATATTGTGTAAGTCCTCTTGATGCATCTGCCGAACTTGCTCCAGATGCAAGAAAGGCATTATTCAAGGCAATTGTCATATCTGTGGATTTTTCCAGATTTCCGGTTAATAAAGTTAAATTTTGCGCGGTTGCTGCTACTTCATCCAATGATGTTGGTAATCCATCAATTCCATCTGATAATTTTTTTGTAGCCGCCGTTGCATCATCCGTAGAATATCCTAATTGTTCCATCATTTTAGGAAATTGTTGCAATGTATCAAAGCGATCTACGGCCCCGCCAATCGAAGAAGAAAGAGCAGAAAAGCCAAGTTGAACAATTTTCAATCCTGCTGCAACTCCGATAAAACTTGATAATTTATTCCCCATGTTGCTGACGCCGCTTGTAAGATTTTTAACTGGATTAAGAGCGTTCTTGATACCACTTGTGAAGCCATCGTCTTTTAGTCCAATCACGGCTGATAACTCAAATAAATTCATAAATTTTTCCTTTCTCAAAATAATAAAAAGCCGACCACCACAATAGGCAATCGGCTCATAGAGGAACTGCTTTTAATAGTTCCTCGGCTCTATGTTATTTTTATTTATCAATAATTTAGATAAGTGCGATTTATCGCCCATCCCCCCCCCTCGGCTCTGTGTTGTTTTTATTTATCCCACGATGCATTAATAAGTTCGTCCAGTATTTCGGCACCATTCAATTCCTTTATTCGTCTTGAAAATCTGTTTTTTACAGATTGCTTAGTAACCTTTGTGTTGCTTATAAGGGCTTTTTCTTGTAATTCACTATACCTGGGGATTTTTGCATCTTTTTCGGTAAACGCATTTAATATTAAATAGAGCATATCAAGTTGATAATTTTCGTATCTGGATTCATGGGCATAGTGTTCTCCGATATAAATCATCATAGCTTTTGCCGGGAGTGGCCTGGTATTAGCGATTATTCGGATAGTGTTTCCGATTCCGATTTCTCGGATGATGTAAAAAAAGATAGTAGATCCTCATCCTGCAGGACTTCCATGATCTGTTTCATAGTGGCAGGAAATGATTGATTTCCAATTTCATCAGGCGTTTTCTGATTCATTACTCCTAAGATATTCCATGTTATTTGACGTTGACTTTTAAGTAGATAGGTCCCAATACTAAGTATGGTTTTCATCCCTAATTTTGGAGCTTCATCTTTATTTTTTGTAGTTTTCCGGCTTTGTAATTTTTTTAAAAGTTCTTCATCGTCCACCAGTATTTCAATATCCGGGGCAATGAGTACCAACGCATCTGCCACCTGGTTTGTTGTCATTTCTGATAGTTTCATTTTTAATTCCTCCTAAATTTTATTATTTGCTATAAAAAATGAGCCAGTAATTTAAACTAATAGATTATAGGCTCAATGGCGCACATTATTATTTAATTGTTTGTTTCCTGGTCATAATTTCTAATGCCACCGCCTGAATAAGATCGCATTTTTCGGCCTTTTTATTTGGTCTTGATATGACATCATCTGCCAAATCAAACAAGGAAAATTTTTTTGTCTTATTGTCAGAATATGTAATCTTTATGTCAGCCTTATTTATCCAAAAACCAAAATCTTTGATAATAGGCTCATACCATTCCTTAAAATTCATTAACTCGGTCCGTCTTGTCAGGTCCTGACTCTTAATCAAATTACCATCTGGTATCTGGTCAAATTCGTTATACCCCTTCTTCTTGATTAAAGTTAAGGCTCCTAATGTTGCTATGAATATTCCCATGATTCCACCCAATAAAATCCCTATAATTAAAATGATTATCTTCAACATATTTTACGCACCGCCTTTTATGAGAAATTTAACTGTGCGTTCTTCAAATGAGTTAATCACGCGGGTACCATACATGAATTTTTGTATGTCAATAGACGTATTACCGGATTTATCCGCATATTGACGTAGTTGTTCCAGTAATCCGTTATATTCACTCACGGTCTTTTGGTCTGTTTCAACAAGTGTGCTCATTTTCTCCCTTAGTTCAAGTAAACGTTGACTTATATCTTTAATTAAGTCCTGATGTTCTGTCAACTTATCAAGTCTGTACACTTGCTTGCATCCGCTCAATTCACTGCATAATCTTTTCCCTGTATCGGCTTGCAAATTTGATCGCACCACTTTGGCATTCGTAAGCAGTCCCGGAATTAATGACAACTCATCCTGTAAAGCTGATAGTTCTTTGATCGAATCAACATTAGGACTATTGCTTAACCGCTCAATTGATTCTTTTATTTCCACCTCACGTACTTCAAGTGAAGCTATGGTATTGTCAATATCCTTGAATTGGTTCTGTACTTCTTTAAAAAGCTGTTCTATTGTTAATTCCATAAAATAAAATCCTCCTAATAATTTTTATCAATGTATTCTTCAATTTGTTTTATAGTGTCATTCAGATATTGCCTTTCTTCTCCTGACTTCATAATATACCGGATGGACAGCAGCTTTCCATCAAGGAATAGCCTAATTGCATCCAGTAATGGAATTTGTTTTGATTCCGCTTCCGGATCTTTAAATTCCACCAAAACAAACTCTGACTTCGCCGTGATCGCTTCGGCTTTTGCTAGACGGTTTTCAATATTTTTCATACATCCTCCTTAAAAAATGTTTGTTCCAGATTCTCTCTGCCTTTAGGAAAGAATCCGACCGGCGGTTTAGCGCCGGTATTGACATATCTGAACATCTTTTTCAGCCAATTCATATTCTTCTTATTTGAGGTTGAAGCAACTGCTTTCTGCTCTAACTTTTTTGTACGTCTTAGTGATTCACTCATGAGATTTCACCTCCTTTCCGACAGGCCCCCTGTGTTTTTCTCCAACTATGACCCGTTATCTTCTTTTAGAGCCGTCTCAAGTGCATCCAGCCGTGTTAAAATATCTGCTTGCTCAATAAGTTTAAGCGCATTCGCAAACGCTGCATTTGCGGCATTTAAGCGCGTTTGCGGGGCGGCTGCCTTATCATTCATTATCTTGAAGATAACGTCAGCCGTTTCCATCAAACGGGACTGCAGATAGTTTTTCGTATCTATGACAAGTTCGGAGCGGCGTTCATTAAGTTCTGCTTTGAAATCATCTTTTTTCAACCATGTATAAATAGCTGATTCAGATATACCAGCGGCAACAGATGCTTCCCGGACTGTCGGATGCGTTAACAGGGCATTTAGTAATATTTCCCGCTTTGAGTTTTTCAATCAATCACCTCCTGCGAAAAATCTGCCATATTCCTGTTTGGTACCGGATTAGAAAGAACTAACAATATATCAAGACAACTATTCTCTGGCATTATTGAAACCACGCTCCGCAATTCTTCACTACCCATATTGTCAATAAAATATTGTACGGCATCTTCTAATATAAGTTCTTCAGCCGTTCCATCGCCATAAGTGATAGTAACCTTGGTATGAAGTAAATCCTTATATTGGCTCTCTAAGTTCAATAACCTATTTTCAATACTTCTCAATTAATCACCTTCTTTTTTTTGAGCAGGCCGGGCAAAATACGGACGTTCCAAAAAGCTCACCATCACTCATAATTTCAAGGAAATCATCAAATGTTATTGTGTGCTCTTTGCCGCATACCGGGCAACCAGTAGAAATTACTTCCTCACCAGTTAATTCCACCTTATGTTTTGCGCCATCTTCTGTAGTGAGATGCATAAAATAAGTACTTGCTAAAACTACGAACTCTTGCGATTTCTTAAAATTCATAACATTGTTCATTTTGCATTCGCCCTTTCCGGTTTCCGTATTAACCAAACTTTTAATAATTTCCGGTGCAATATTTCCGCTGTTTTGCATCAATGTTCCATATAATTCTAAATTGTTCATGCTCATTCTCCTTTTTCAATCTTAATCTCTATTTCGGCTCTACATTGCTTGCATTTAATAAAAATATCTTCGCTTTTGGCATTAATGCCTTTGCGTAATAATTTTTTTTTACATTTAGGACAGTGATACCATTCTATTTGTTGTTCGATTTTGATCGCCCCCTTTAGTTATTTTACATGGACCCGTATATTAAGTAATGGCATCTGTAGTAATATACCACGATCCAAGATTACAGTTCCCATTTCATCATTGACATAGATTAATGTTCCCTGCACTTTGTATACTTCTTTTTCGGTCATATTAGCCCCTGTCTGAACAGACTCCGTTGTTTCTTGTGCATTCATAAGAATTTCAGCCCATTCCTGTTTATATGTCAACATACTTCTACCAATCTGTGGCAACTCTCTTGATATTAATACTTCGCATTTATAATTTATTCTTTTCCCCTCCTTTCAAGTTCACTCATATATGCCACCGCTAAGTCTTTGGCAAACGGGGTTTTATACTTCTGGTAGAATGATTCACTATCAGCAATAGCTTTCTGCCAGTATGCGTCAGTTTCTTCGGTTCCCCAGTTCTCTTGTAACAATTCCCAATAATCCTGAAATAGTTCAAACTCTTCACTGCCTTTTAATAGCTTTATTCTTCCCATTCCGGATCAACCTCACTTTTAATCAAACGGTGTCGGTACTCTCGCTTCATAGAAGCCGTCACCTTTTACTTTTACCTCTTCGTCCGTTTCAACGAACCGCATTTCATTTCCATCAAAGCGATATACAATTTTCCCAAGTTCTCCCTGCCGGTTCTTATCCACCTTTAACCCTTTTCTGGTCTTATCCTCTGAATCAATGTTCCAGAGCAGTATAATAATACTTGCGTCCTGTTCAATGTCTCCGGCTTCTCTCAATTCGCCCATTGTAGGCTCTCTGGTGTCCCGCATTTCACTGACGCGGTTTAACTGGGATAATGCAACAATGGGAATATTCAATTCCATTGCAAGGGCTTTAACGGCCTTTGAGATTGCCCCGACTTCACTAGCCCGGCTTTGGTACCTGATATCCGCTTTCACAAGCTGCAGATAGTCAATGATGATACAATCCAATTCTTGATGCCTGCATTCGTTCCTAATCTCTGAAATTGATTTCGTACCACTGCTGATTAGAATATCCAGTCCTCCCAATTCCTTATTTGCTTCATGGAACCGCTTTTCTTCTTCCCCCAGGAATTTGACCGCTCGCCTAATTCGGTTCAGCTTTATGCCGCTTTGATTGCTTAACAGACGCTCGTAGACCTGTTTATCTGACATTTCCAGATTGTAGAAGCCTATCCGTTTCCCAGTATTGGCCATTTGTAATATAACCTGGGATACAAGCGCTGACTTTCCAACTCCTGGGCGGGCGCCGATTACGATCATATCGCCACCTTCCAGACCTCCGGTGATATCGTCCAATCGATCAAAGCCTGTGTATAGCTTCTCTTCGGTCTGCTCTTTGAAATATTGGGCTTGGTACTGGTCAACAATGGTATTCAGCTTCTTAGATTTACTTTTTTCACTACGCTTCAACGCTTCTAAGTCCTGTATTAGTTCCGTTATCTGCTCTTCAACGACTGCTGCCATTATATTAGTTTTGGATAGCCGCTCCCGCAATGAATGGGCTTTGTAATCCTTTACAACACTATCAGCATAATTGGGTATCCCGGTTGAGGTGATCGTTGAATCCATACAGCCTTTTAACTCTTGCCCGATTATCTCACGGGTAAATGTTTCGCTCTCCAATGCTTGGGATATGGTCACAATGTTAGCTATCTGGCCGATATCGTAAGCTTTTACAATTTCTTTATAGATTGCCCCAAGTAACGGGTTACGGAACATATCAGGTTTTAAAATGTTATAAATCTTATGTATACAACTTAAATCCATCAGGAGTGAACCAATAACGGATCGTTCGGCCAAATCACTCATACTGTTCCTCCTCCACATAGTCTAGAAGCTGTTTACCCATTAGGGTGTCAAAATTCTTGTAGAACTGTAATTCGGTTCCAGCTCGTTCCTCCTGCTTTACATAATTCCTGACAGCAATATACATTTTCCGATTGGTCAACTTTCTACGCTTACCGTTTATAGTTTTCCCTTTCAGCCAAATACAATAATTATCAAATGCCTTGGTTCGTCCTCGCTTCTTTGGATAGATAGCATAGATTTTTTCAAAGTCAGATTCTCGTTCGTCCGGCTCCGGCGAACATATATTTTTATTCTTTATATTCTTTTCCTTCTTGTTTGTGTTCCTGCGCTGTTCTTTTGTTGTTCCTGCGCTGTTCTTCTGTTGTTCCTTTCGTTGTTCCCCAGATTGGTAAAGCCCATAATTTACAATGGTTAGCGTTGTATCCTGTGTTGTTCTTTTTTGTTCCAACATTCCGTCCGCTTCGAGCCTGTTCAGGAACCCGGAAACTTTTTTCCTGCTCCACCCCCAACGGTCCGATAATTTCAGTATTGATGTTATTCTCTGCCCACGTTCAACCGTAATGATATGCCCATTTCGATAATCAGTCCCGGTAGTGTGGTTTGCCATCATGAGAAGATCAAGCCATGCTTGCCCCCTGGTGAAGGGTTTGTCTTTCCATACCCAATGATTTACAATTTCTCTGTGAACTTTTATCCAACCATTCAAATAATCACCGCCATCTCCACGCTTCGATATATGCACCATTATCAACGAGACTTACAAAGCCCTTTTTAATCAATGTATCAAAATCAGCAGCTTCACAATTTACCGCTCTTACAATTGCTTTTGGTGAAGAGATAAACCCATCATTATCAGCGCGTACCCCCAAGTGAAAATACAATATCTGTGAGGATGCTGGCATATCAAGAAATTTATCTGTATCAATTACATCAAGAGAAAATTTCCCTTCATTTTTCATTCTTTATTCCTCCCCCGGTAAACTTATTGTCTGCTGCCCTTCCGTATCTTCTAAAGCTTTTTTTGCGCTTCGCAAAGCAGCAAGCGTATTGATTGCCCGATGTTCTAATGACTTGCAAAACTCCCTAATTTCCAGACGATTAGCCGGAAGATAGTAACCGCCACTAGTAGATGAAAGTATCACGGCCCCCGCTTTCCTCTCTGCTGCTATATATTTCTGAAGCTCACGCGCAGACTCACACCCAACCATATTCATTAAATCTTTAGTCGATATGGCGTGATCCCGGCCTGTCGGTAGCAAACCTTCAACTACGAAATTATTATTTTTCATATTGGTTCACCACTTTCAGCCTTTTCTTCGAGCCATTTTATCAAACTATTTTTGGGAATTAGATAGCGCCTATTTAATTTTAGACAAGGAAACGAGCTCTCTTCGGATTTACACAGATCATATACAGTTTGATATGTAACCCCCATAACTGCCGCGGCTTCTTTCGGATTATAGGTTAAGCATTCAGCATATTTTTGAATATCATTTTCCATTAAATCACCGCCTATTCTTCCCTTAATTCTTCAATAATTTTTAAAATCTTAGCTTTTTCTTCTTCACTAAGTTTTTGGCGCATTCTCCTTGTCATTGTTGGCTCACTTATTGATAAGGCTTTTGCTATTCTCCAGAACGGCACTCCATTGGCTCTTGCTTCTCTGCGAATATCATTATTTTCACACATTCTTATTACCTCCTTGTAATTTATTTTGATATATGGTATGATTTACTTGTCATAATCATTATATGACCAGAATATCACTTTGTAAAGTATTTCAGTCCTTAAATTAACAAAAACAATTATTTCAGTCCACGCAAGGAGGTTTACAATGAACAAACCAATATTTCCGTTAAGCAAAAAAGAAGCAAAAAAAGCAGATATTGTATCTACTTCTGATTATAATAAAAATGCTTTTTTTCCTAAAAAACTAAGAGACTTACGCAAAAAAGAAGGGGTTTCGCAAGCTGAAATAGCTAAGACAATAGGAGTAACTAAGTCAACTATTGGTCTTTATGAGACAGGAGATAATGTACCAGATGTTAAAACACTTTATAAAATAGCAGATTTTTACGGTGTGACTTGTGAATATTTATTAGGAAGAAGCAAATTACCTAATGGCAATGCAGATGATATGGCGGTTGAAAAACGTTTTCATTTAACCAAAGAAGCTATTAACAATCTTGCTAATCCAGATAATCATTATGTTGACAGCCTTGAAAATGATACCGAAGCGTATTCAAAATGTGTAGATATGCTAATAGGTAATAAGGGATTCCGGCTATTAATTGCTCTTATGATAAATTATCTCGAAACGGATAGCAGCGATTCAGGAAGACGTATTCTTGAAGATTTGAAAAATGCTTGGTCTTCTGGTTATACAGATAGATATTTAGATCAAAATAAACAGGAGATTTTATATCGTGCTATGGCTAATGATCAATTCAATGTAATTTTGAAATCAATTTATGAAGAATGGAATAATAAAAAATCTGAATGAGGAGGTACTTACTATGCCAAAGCGAAAAACAACCCGCAACGCACAAGGCAGCGGTACAATCCGGCAGCGAAAAGATGGGCGATGGGAAGCCCGTTACACCACTGGGCGCGATCCGGGTACTGGAAAGCAAATTCAGAAAAGCGTATACGGTGCTACACAGCAAGAAGTCCGTAAAAAAATGAATCAAGCAACCGCCGCTATTGATGAAGGATTATACCGGGAACCGACTAAAATAACTGTAGGTGAGTGGATGGATACTTGGCTTGCTGAATACATGCTTCAAATTAAGCCGAATACGCTCCACGAATACACCGCCCAGGTAAACAACCATATTAAGCCTAAACTCGGCTATATCAGCCTTACAGGGCTTGACGCACCAGCTATTCAAAAATTTTATAATGGGCTTTTACGTGGTGGTATGTCACCAAAGACAATCAAGAATATTCACGGGATATTGCATAATGCGCTTAGACAAGCGGTGATGATCGGGCTTATTAGTTTTAATCCTTCGGATGCTTGCGCTTTGCCACGAGTGACAAAAAAAGAGATTAAGCCATTAGAGCCGCAGGAAATTAGCAAATTATTAGAAGCAATAAAAAGGGACCGGTTTGAAAACGTGTTTTCAATTGTTCTGTTTACTGGGCTGCGGCGTGGTGAAGCACTTGGGCTTACATGGGATAGGATTAACTTTAATAAGGGTACTATATCAATCAATAAGCAATTGCAGCTAATGCGGGGCGGTAATGCTGAATATAGCCTTATAAGCACGAAAAATGATAAAACCCGACTTATTATGCCGGCGCCATTTGTAATGCGTTTATTTAAAGCACAAAGAGCGTCACAATCTAAACACAGGCTTGCAGCAGGTGCGGCATGGGGCAATAAATGGAATTTAGTTTTTACAAATGAACTAGGGGAACATCTTTCCCCCGTAACCGTTTCAAAAGCATTCAAGAACGCTGCGGTCAATATTGGTCGTCCAGATATGCATTTTCACGATCTCAGACACAATTATGCGGTTTTGGCTCTGCAAGCTGGCGACGATCCTAAAACCGTACAGGAAACGCTTGGACATCACACTGCGGCATTCACACTTGATGTTTATGGACACGTAACCGAACAAATGAAAAAGGCAAGTGCTGACCGCATGGAGTCGTTTATAAATGAGATTTCCGGTTAAGAAATTCTGACCCTTTAATTTACCCTTTAGACGATTTTAAGCAATTATATTAGATGATACAAAAAGTCTAAAATGCTTTACTTTAGCGGAACTTCCAAGACGCAATTATATACAATTTTATAAGATTAAATGCGGGAAAGCAAATTCAAGTCCTGTTATCCGCATTAAAAATGCACATTATTGAAAAACGCCTTAAAATAGCGTTTTTCTTTTTTAATTACGGAAACTCTTTTTACTGTTTCTCATCGTATAATACAGTGCTGTCCATAACCAACCGCCCAAAAAGAAAAGGAAAGAATCATTGCAACAAACGTACAGGGAATAATCGGGAAAAAGAAGGACTTCACAAGTCTTCCATATTCAAAGATACAGCTTTTTTCAATTGAAACTGCTGGGACCCTTGATCTTGATAGTGAATTGGAATTGTATTTTAGTGGTGTTGGCAAGCTCAAATTTGAGTTCTCCGGGCGGAGTGATATTGTCCAGATTGGTCAATTCATCGGGAGCTATGTTTTATAAGATGGAGGCAAACAATATGTCTCCAACCATATAATCATGATTGGAGACATAAAACTTTTTGCTTTATTATAAACAAGCTAACAAATATGTTCTCAAGAATTTCGCGATCGTTTCTCCCTTTTTTTCCGGACCATCAAGGGTATGAATACAAAAGAAGCAAGTGATAGGCAGAACATGCTAATCCAAAGCGTAATGTTGCTCTCGTCTCCGGTTTTAGCAGAAACTGAAGTGGCCTGACTTATGCTTTCTTTCATCGGCGTTGCTGGTGCAACGGTCCACTGTGCATAAAGTACAATGTGGCTCTCCAAAGTTATTGTATCTCCCGGTTCATAGGTCGCTCCGCTTCCATCCGGCTCGATGTTCCATCCCCTAAAGTAATGATCATCGTAACTGATTCCCACAGCATCCGGAGGCAATATCGTATCCGTTTCTCCGGGTGCGACATCCGGGCCTGTATAACTACCGATACCGCCATTGGCTTCATATATAATATGATACGTTGTATCGCTGGAGGATGACCCGATGTATCCACTGATCTCAATCGATCCATCCTCAGCAGCAAAAACAACCGTCTTCAAAGAAAGACTGGATATGATTGCCAGCATAACAACCAGTATCGAGGCCAGCATAAATAAACGTTTTTTCAATTGGCCCCATCTCCTTCCGATTTGCACTAAAATATCTATGGATTCTCAGTTTGCCTTAAGCAAGAGCAAAGCTCAGAGTCATCATGTAACTGGGAGTATATGTTTTGCTGTTAAGCCAGCTTCCATAGGTACCGCCAAAACCATAAGACCAAGTTTTTCCGGGAGTCAAAGTATCGGCATAAGCTATAGACCTGCTATTAGTCCATCCTCCGCTTATGTTCGTCTTGGCAGATAAAGGACTTGACGCCAGACTGCCGGTCAAATTCAGATTGAGGTTCTTGGCAATTGTTGTTGCGTCTTTATTATTTGTCTTGATATTTTTGAGGGTAAGCTTATATTCCATACTTTTACTATCATTTTTAATAATGTTTGGATTCGTCTTATTACTCGTAATACCGTTCCACACATTTGGGTAACTGATCTCTGTTACATACCAGTTGACTTTACCAGAGTATGTAATTTTATAAGACACATTTTTAACACCGATTTGACCATTCACCTCAATATTGTTACCATCGCCTGGGCCACCTGGGCCGCCTGGGCCACCTGGACCGGCAGCATCTATATCCGCCGCTAAAACGGTAACTGATGAGGCAAAGCTCAACATTAATACAAGTAATAAACTGATAATTTTCTTCATGGCAATAACTCCTTTTCTATGATTTTAATTTAGAATGGTTACAACCAGACTGAATTCAGCCTGATTATACTGTGTGTCCGGACTTTCGGGGTGATGCGCATTAACATACGCGGTGGCACTATATTCGCCCTTTTTGAGAACTGTTGACAACTTGTCATAATCAATGTAGCTGTTGGGGGGAATTACCCCTGACTCATAAATCACCTCCCCTGTATCGTCTAATCTGATTTCCACCTCCAGATAAAGTGAATTTACCGCTGGGTTTACTATGTTCAAATAGCCTTCACTAGCTCCATCTTCGAATGTCGGATACGCACCGATTTCGATAGAGATCATGGAGGCCTCCCGTTCTTCATCAAGCGCCTCCTGCAATTCCTCCTCGGTCATGCCCGGCGTGCCCTCCTTAATATTTGACCCTACCACGACAGAAGAAGAATCCAAAGCAGGTTCCCCGCCAAGAGAAAAATACCCCTGACTGTATAAGATAAAGACTACAACTAAAATCAAGACGACCGGAATTGAGACAGCCAGAGCCCATTTTCTTGCCTTACTCTTTTCTTGTTGCTTTTTTGTCTTATCCGCTGAAAGAGCTCCCTTGTCTGAAGACTGGTTACATTTTTGATTCATAATAAATCATCTCCTTTCGTCTTATTCAGTTATCCGGCAACAAGAGTGAAGGTGAAATTAAACGTAAGCTGGGGAGTCCGTGTCGTACCGTTGAGATAACCTGCATAGTAACCGCCGATCGTAACATATCCGGACGAAGATGCGGCTGAAGCACCCTTTATATGCTTTCCGCTAAGCGTACCTAAAACAACAGGACGGGAGCCTTGAACAATACTGCCAACACCGCTTGTGAAACCGTTGGCGGAAACACTTGTCGGAAGCTTCAAACTTAAACTGATATAATTGCCGCCTTTCACACTGGAAGCGGCATCGGATACAAAGGCAAGACCCGCATCGTCTTTTACCGTCATCTTGACGAAAGTTATCTTAACGGGATAGTCAGAGTGGTTTGTAAACGTATAATAACCACTGTTATTTTGGCCATTGGATTTCACAGCCGGATATGTCGTCTCATTGACATAAAAATCCATGCCTCTAGCCGGATAAGATACGGAAATAGTAGTGTTGTCTAATTTGTGATATACGAAGTATACCGTAATATTCGACGTGACCTTTTCGATTTTCACAATGCCACTCTGCAGATCTGCCGACGGACTGCCAATCCGGTATCCGATAATAACATATCCACTGAGAACAGGTATTTCCTTTGAATAAGAATTCTTAGCAGAAATGATTGTCCTGGTGTCTGCCATATTGGGAACGGCGTTTCCATTCTCATCTGCATATTTTTCGGTTATTACATACTGCACAGGCTTGGCGGCCATTACCATGGCACTCCGGAAAAACGTCCAATACATCACACCGGCCTCATTGTCCTCAACAGCGTCACAGTACCATCCTTCCGGCATGAGCTTCGCGGGCACTTCTAATTCCCATTTGGCTTTTTCTCCCGTTGCTTCATAACTGTCTACCGCTTCCCGAACTTCCGCCATTGTTACAGGCTGAGGGCTGTATATAAAAGCATTGGATTTTTCCGTTTCTCCATCTGCACCTTCAGATTCCTGCTCCTCTGTTGACAAGGATTGAGCGTATTCGTCAACCACGGGAACATCCTTATCCTCGACCACGGGAACATCCTTATCCTCATCTGCGTTTCCAGTCTCCTGAACTGTGTCCGCTTCTATAGGAGGTGCTATAATATTGTCGGCCGGTTCATTTTCCGCCACCGCCATGACCGGATTCAAAAATAGAAGTAAGACCACTGTGAGTATGGAAATCCCCTTCATCACATATTTCATATAAACGACCACTCCTTTCTATATAATTTCCATAATACAAGTGGATTGTTATTAATTATAAACCCTATATTCTAAAATTAAAATTACTCTGGTATGAGGTTTTTGGGAAAAAAATATTTATATATTTTTTACTAAAATAAATTAAGTATGAATTCTTTTACCTGATAGAAAAATTTTTTTGTTTAAAACTCATACCGGTATGTATTAATATATATTTAGCTTGAAATATTTTAGAGCTGCTGTTATATTCAAACATAGGAAGGAGGTATTGTTATGAATAAACTTAACTTAATAAATGATAAATTCGCAACCCCTGTCTTACCGGATATCTGCACACCACGGCACGCGCTGATCAATCGGTTCCACAAGGCGGTAAGAAGGCGGATAATCTATGTTTCCGCACCAGCCGGTTATGGAAAAACAGTTTCGACACAGTTATGGCTGAAAAATTCCAGCTACGTGCCTCTTTGGATCAGTCTGGATGAATACGATAACACACCTTCTATATTTTATAAACTGTTCTGTATCGGCATATTATCACTCCAGCCGGAAAACAAAACCATGACGGATATACTAACAAGCACGGCCTTTGCTTCTTCTCCGGTGGAACATACGATACGCCTTTTATCTGAATTCATACCCGATAAAAGGCAATACGCGATTGTTCTTGACGACATGCATCTTATTACCAGCAAAGAAATGCGAAAATCCGGGCTTCTTGTACAGAAAAGACTGCCTTCATCCTTTATTGTGGTAGTATTAACCCGCAACAAAATCGCAAAAGAGTATATTTCCATTACCGGAAAAGAAAAATGCACCGTCATCACGCCTCGAAATCTGGCTTTCTCAGCAGAAGAAATTCAAAGACATTTTGAGGCCCACGGTCGCTTTATCAATGCAGAAGAAGCGGCGGCAGCGTATACCATTACAAATGGCTGGGCAATCGGCGTTAACGCTCTGGCCATGAGCGGACAGATTGTGCAAAACGGAGGTCATGTTTTAAGTAACTACATAAAAACACAGATTTGGGATACATGGGATGATGACTTAAAGGATTTTATGCTGAAAACATCAGTGGTGGATGAGATGAGCCCAGAATTTTGCGAAAAGCTCACAGGCCGCAGAAACGCTCGCATGATTTTAGATGATCTCTATGCAAAAAATGCCTTTATAAGTAAATTTTCAGATGATACTTACCAGTACCATCATCTATTTTTAGATTTTTTGCGGAATACTCTGGATCAAGGCGATGAAACGGAAAATAAAATGCTTTATAAAGAAGCTTCAGATTATTATTTGAAAAAACAAGAGTACTTTTTAGCAAGACGATTTGCTTTCAAGAGCGGAAACTCGGAAACCATTATAAACGCAAATTACGCTTTTTATAACACGGGGAAAAGCCATCCTGTAGACCAATCCGTTAATTTTTACAGGAACATTTCTAAGGAGCAGATACCCATATCCGTTTTCGAGCAGCATCCTTATATATATTGCCAATTTGCATGGTACTATTTTCTTATCGGCAATGCCTCCCAAGTTGAATACTATATTGACAAGCTCTTTGCACATTTTCCGGATATCATTCAAAACTATCCACAATTCATAGAAAATGTAATTCTTATAACTGTTTTAGACCATCGCATAAGTTTCACCCGGCAAATTGAAAGGTTCCACTCATTATCGCCCGTCTCCGATTTTAACTGCCAAATACAGGCGACCACCTTATCGA
>Ga0153972_1000198_pt1 | contig 17966 bp, 17 predicted proteins | sample TSGA056MetaG_FD_104732 | JGI IMG/M metagenome (GOLD analysis project Ga0153972, IMG submission 104732) | Attine ant fungus gardens microbial communities from Georgia, USA - TSGA056 MetaG | ecosystem: Host-associated > Fungi > Mycelium > Unclassified | place: USA: Georgia, George L Smith State...
CAAGCTCGGACACATAATTGGCGCGATGTGGAAACAGCGCCAGGGGCGTCACATAGAAATCGGTAAAGGAAAGGTGCGTTCCCAGTACCAGAAACGGTGGCTTCAGCCCCTCCATCCGCTCCCGCCCCAATACCGGCGCGATTCCGAAAACCGCGGCCTTTTCGATTTCCGCATACAATTGCGCTTCAGATTCCGATGGCTGCTTCAACCTTAGGTATCCTTTACTTTACTAGGGAATATAGATTTTTATAAATAGAACTTCATTAAGGGACACGTCCTAGTATTACACAGATAAAAAAGTTGTCAATTTAAAGATTCACTTCAAAAAACGGCCCGTTTTTTCAAAAAGACGTTATATTTTTTAAAATGACCCGGCACAAGCCTCGCTGCGCGCACAACCGGAAAGCAGCGGGGCTTGCGTACGTGCGATTCCGTCCTTCATTTTGCACAAAGCCAACCCCGCCTGGCGACAGGCGGGGTTTCCGTATATTCGCTATTTTGGATATGGAAACTATACCGCTCTGATTGTCCCGGAGAGGGTGGACGCGTTGGACCCGGTATTTTCAAATCTAATGGAATACGGCGTGGAGGTCGAAAGATTTGAAAATGTGACGGTGGATGTAGAAGTAGAAATGGACACCGCGTTTGACGCCGCAAGTCTCCCGCTCGTTGTGTACAGCTGTATAACAAAAGTTGTGCTGGCGGAGCCTTTTATCCGGAGTACAATGCTGCCTGTGGTGGTTTGATAATAATCCCCTGTAGTAGCAGTTGATCCGGCGGGTATTGATTTGGTGGACAGAGTCACAGAGCTTGTCTCGGAAAGCACATATATCTTTATATCTGTTGTGTATCCCGGTGAGTAAGGATCGACGATTTCTTCTTCCATCGCAAGCGCGGAACCGGTGAAACCGTTGATAAGTACAATAAGGACAAGTAAAAAAGTAAGTCGTTTTTTCATGTCAATACTCCGTATCTAATAAAATAATTTGAATCTGCTCAATATCTTCTGGGGCATGCTTCACCTGAATCCCGATGTAAGCATAAGCCGTTCCGGTATCAGAGAGGACGATTTTCTGTGTGCCCTCGTGCAGGCGCATTTCCTGCAGCAAACAGTCTGGATTTTCAGCGGCATAAAAATAAATCGTAAGTTCTGTATCTTCCGAAATTGGCGTGTCCACACGCATTAAAATGGCGCCGGATTCGGAAGAGATTGCCATTCCTGAAAGCTGAATCTCTTCCGAATGCGCACTGATGGTCAGTCCCATTTCAAGATCAGAAATGTTAAAAAACTCCTCCTTGGCACGCGCCCGCGCAATGCTACCATAATCTGCCGAGTAGACGACGTCCGCATTCACCACATCCGCGCCGGCATCAACATACTGCCAGATCTCCCTCGCGAAGCCATATGTAAACGCGGAAAGCAAAAGAATCATAGAAGCCGCGGCCGCAAGGGCCAACCGCTTAGCTATCCGGCCGCGCCGCTTTCCCTCATCTGCCGCCTTGATCCGCACGATCCGCTTCTTAAGCTGATTAAAGGACCGATTCCGCATAAAGCCGTTGGAAAACGCGGGGGACAGGAGCTTGTCCGTTTGCACGAGCTCCTCCGGCGGCTTTGGCAGACTGAGCAGCATCAGACAATAATATCGCCGTTCACCCAAGGAAAGACCGCGGACGGTCCGCTTGTCACAGCGGAGCTCGCACGCCTCGTTTACAGCATGGCGGAGCAGGTATATGCAGGGGTTAAACCAGTGAATCGCCGCGATTATCCCCATCGCAAGCTTAACCCAATGATCCCGGTACAGAAAATGGACAAGCTCATGCCGCAAAGCCAGCTCCAAATCGAATGGGTCACGGTGCAAAAAATCCTCCGGCAGGATCACAGTTTTGCGTATCAGGCCCGTGCCGACCGGCGACCGTATACCCGGAACAACCGCCAGCGCAATGCTTGCGCGAAGGCCCAACTCGTCATAGATCGCTTCGAAAATCCTTTGCGCGTCGTCCGGCGCGGGCTGAAGCGCGGGGTTGATTTTGTGGGAAACCCATACCTGCGTAATCCATAGCCGAGAAAAGGATGCGGCGGCGCCCAACAGCCAGATTCTACAAATAAACGGATTTTCCAAAAAAGGGGTAATATCAACTTTAAAGCTCTGCAACAGAGACTCGTTGTATACGTCCGCTTTGAGCCAAACCGGAAGCAGGGGGACCAGGAACAGCAGCAGCCCGCAAAAGAACGGATATTCGACTTCAATGTCCCGAAAAGGCTTGAATCTTCGGCATAGCAGGAACATCAGGAAAACACCGGAGCCAACAACCGTCAGATACAAAACAATCCGAAGTACAGCGGATACAGACATACTCATTCCTCAATGATCTTCAACAACCGTTCATATTGATCATCTGAGATATCCGCCCGGTCATACAGCGCGCACAACAGGCTCCGCGCGGAGCCTGTATCCTCCAGCAGTTTTTTCATAGCCTGGCGGTTATACGCGTCACGGGTGACCAGCGGAGAATACAGGTGGGCCTTTTTCCGCTTAATCTTGATTGAGTTCACAAGATCCCGGTCCGCGAGGTTGCCAAGCATGGTAACCACCGTGGTGTACTTCCAATCCTGATCCGTCAGATGCGCCATAATGTCTTTCGAGGTCATGGGGGTCTCCGCGTTCCAAAGGACGTTCATAATCTTCATTTCCGCCGCCGTAATTTTCAGTTTACTCATCTCCTTATCAATTGTTTGCCTTATTATAGATCAACGCATAAATTTTGTCAATAGGTTTGTTCTAAGTTTTTTCGTTGGTTCTGTTTGGTTCCGCTTTTTCAAGGGAACCTCCGCTTACCGTCTTTTCCCAAGCAGGCGCAGAATCCGCAGAAACAGGTTGATAAAGTTCATATAGAGGCTCAAAGCGCCCAAAATCATGATGCTCCGGTCCGCTGCGTCATCCGGGCTTTCATAGGCCATGGCACGGATCCGCTGGACGTCGTATGCGGTCAGCCCCAAAAATACGGCGATGGCCACAAAGGAGATCAGCACGTCCAGGGTCTCGCTTTGCAGCAGAAAATTGACCAGCCCCGCAATGATAATCCCGAACAGGCCCATGATAAGGAAGCTGCCTACGCCGGTCAGGTCGTTTTTTGTCAGAGTGCCGTAGACGGCCATTACGCCGAACATTCCGGCGGCACAGAGGAATACCCACAGAATGCTGCCAAGCTCATAGACCAGGAAAATGGACGACAGCGTCATGCCGTTGACGGCGGCGAACAGGAAAAAGACCGCACCTCCGGCAAAGCCGCTCATATTCCAAATCCGGGGAACGGCAAACAGCACCAGTATAAATTCTACGACGATCAGGCTCACAAACCCATAGGACGTTCCGTAGACAAAATTCCGCATTATTTCTGTCGTGGCCGTAAGCCAGGCTGTCAGGGCGCTGGCCAGCAGGCCCAGGAACATCCATAAAAATACGCCGCTTAAAATACCGGAGATCCTCAGCTTTTGGGCATAAGCGTCCGGAACATATCCGCCGGTTTCATGCTGATTCATTACAACTCCTCCAAACATTTCGATTGTTGGTTATAGTATATCATAAATCGGCCTGATATACCACGTCTTTTTTATAAAAGCAGGCGTTGTTTTCCGCAGCGAGATGCGCTATAATTTTTAAAAAAACGTCTGCCGGAACGACAGATATAGGGAAGCAGGGAGGGTGCTTATGCGGATTCGGGAAGCCGGAGAAAACGACCTTTTGCCGTTGCTTGAACTATATGCGCACCTGCACGGAGACGCCGCGCCCCCAATCGGCGCGGCGCTGGCCGGGCTTTGGGCCGGGATTCTGGCGGATCAAAACCATCATATTCTTCTCGGCATGCAGGAGGATCATCTTGTGTCCTCCTGCGTGATGCTGGTCGTCCCGAACCTGAGCCACGGGCAGCGGCCTTACGCCGTCATTGAAAACGTTGTGACCCATACGGCGTACCGGGGAAGGGGATATGCCACCTCGCTGCTGCGGTTTGCCCGGGACGCCGCGATCAGGGCAGGCTGTTATAAAATCATGCTGATGACAGGCTCCAAACGGGAGGAGACCCTGCGGTTTTATGAAAACGCGGGCTTCAACCGGTACGATAAGACGGCGTTCATCCAGTGGCTGTCTCCCTAATAACCGGAGCCTGTCCGATTTTGGAATTTGTTCCAGTTTTTTGTCCATCCTTTGTCATAACCGCCTCGAAAAAGCGATATGCTATATCGTGAAACAAGCATATAGAAAAGGGTGGGGCGCGTTGAAAAAGAAGGGGATTTCTTCATTAAAGATCGCGGGGGTATATATCGGAACGGTGGTGGGGGCGGGATTTGCCACGGGGCAGGAGGTTTTGCAGTTTTTTGCGGCCTTCGGCGTCGGCGGCCTTTTGGGGATTGTGCTGTCCACGGCCCTGTTTATCCTGTTTGGGGTCATCATCATGGAGCTTGGCAATACGCTTCGCGCGGGCTCCCATCTGGAAATTGTAAAGCAGTCCGGCGGGCGGCTGTTCACGGCGGCGATGGACGGGATTATCACGTTTTTCCTGTTCGGCGCGCTGACCTCCATGCTGGCGGGAACCGGCGCCTTATTTCGGCAGCAGTTCGGCTTGACCGGGATATTGGGGAACGCCGTCATGGCGGTGCTGGCCGCGATGACGGTGCTGACCGGGATCGGCGGCGTCATCAACGCCATCAGCGCCGTTGCACCGTTTCTGCTGGCGTCCGTGATCGGCATCAGCTTGTTTTCCATCGCACATACGCCGCCCGACCTGACCGGGGCCGCCGTGACTGTGGAAGCCGGGCTGGCGGGCAACTGGCTTCTTGCGGCGGTTCTGTACGCCTCCTATAATATCGTGGGCGCCATTGCCGTCCTGGGCCCTCTGGGCGCGGAAGCGACAAACAGGCGGGCGCTTCTGCGGGGCGGCGTGCTGGGCGGACTGGGCCTTGGGCTTGGCGCGCTTATGATCTATTTTGCGGTTTGCGGAAATTTGGCCGAAATCCAGGGCCTGGAGGTGCCCATGATCCATATCGCGGGGCGCATATCCGGGACGGCGCAGCTGCTGTATGCGGTGGTTCTGCTCGCGGAGGTCTACACAACCGCCGTTGGCTCCCTGTACGGCTTTGCCGCCAGATTGACGGAAAAAGCGCCGGGCGCAAGAAAGACTGTGATCATCGCTGCGTCCGCAGCGGCGTTTCTCGCCAGCCTGATGGGCTTCTCCAATATCGTCAAATACGTCTACCCGCTGGTGGGCTATGCCGGGATTGCCTTGCTGGCCGGGCTATTATACGGCAAGATGGCGTCCCGGCCCAGGCTGCACGTGCTGTATGTGCGAAGCCGTGGGAAAGTAGGGAAAAATTGACGATTTGACCGTATTGTTCCCGTTTTCGGTGCAGCGTGGTTCTGTACAAAGACCGAGGGGCCGCCTATAACGCAAAATGCCGCGGGATGCCAAAGCGTCCCGCGGCAAGCATAGGAACGCGTCCTGTGCAGGCGCTATTGCGCGGTCACGGTCTCTCTTGCCGCCGGGCGCAGCCGGATTTTTCCGTCCTCGCCCAGGGCCGTCACCGTGTCGCCGTCCTTAATTCTGCCCTCCAGCAGCTGCTCCGCCGCCGCGTCCTCAATTTCCGTCTGGATCGCCCGGCGCAGAGGCCGCGCGCCATAAACCGGGTCGAAGCCCTTTTCGGCCAGAATTTCCAGGGCGCTGTCGTCCACCTCCAGCCGGATGCCCATGGGTACCATGCGCGCCCGCACCGTGTGCAGCATATTGGCGGCGATTTGCCGGATATGCTGCCGGTTCAGCTGATGGAATACGATGATCTCGTCAACCCGGTTGAGGAATTCCGGGCGGAAGGTTTTCCGCAGGTCGCCCATTATGGTCTCCCGAAGCTCCGACACGTCCCGAACCTCTGACGGAGCCTGTTCCGTCATGCTGAAGCCCAGCCGCTTTTTCCCCTCCGTGATATTTTTGGCCCCCACATTGGAGGTCATGACGATGATGGTATTTTTAAAATTCACCTTTCGGCCCTGGGAATCGGTCAAAACGCCGTCCTCCATGATCTGGAGCATGATGTTGAAAACATCCTCATGGGCCTTTTCGATCTCGTCAAAGAGAATTACGGAATAGGGCTTTCTCCGCACTTTTTCGGTTAACTGGCCGCCCTCGTCATAGCCCACATAGCCGGGGGGCGAGCCGATCAGCTTGGATACGGTGTGCTTCTCCATGAATTCCGACATATCCACCCGGATCATGGCGTCCTCGCTGCCGAACACCGCCTCGGAAAGCGCCTTGCACAGCTCCGTTTTTCCAACGCCCGTTGGGCCTAAAAACAGGAACGTGCCGCCGGGCCGCTTGGGATCCTTCAGCCCGACCCGGCCTCTTCTTATGGCACGGGACACGGCGGAAACCGCCTCATCCTGGCCGACAACGCGCCGGTGGATGACTTCCTCCATCCGCAAAAGCCGCTTGCTCTCGTCCTCCGTCAGGCTGGTTACGGGGATCCCCGTCCAGCCGGACACCACCGCCGCCACGTCCTCCGGCCCCACGGAGCCGCGCAGGCCGTCCCGGGAATCCTCCCATTTCTTCCGCAGGGCGGCAAGCGTTCCGCGCTGCGCCTTTTCCTCGTCCCGCAAAAGGGCCGCCCGCTCAAAGCTCTGGCTTCGGATGGCCTCTTCCTTCTCCTTGCACAGGGCATCCAGCTTATCCTCCAGCTGCTTCAGGTCGTCCGGCGCGGTCAGTTCTGTCATACGGACCCGGGAGGCCGCCTCGTCGATCAGGTCAATGGCCTTGTCAGGCAGGAACCGGTCACTGATATAGCGGCTGGACAGGGTAACCGCCGCTTCCAGGGCCGCGTCGGTGATTTTCAGCTTGTGATGCGCCTCATACCTGTCCCGGAGGCCCTGGAGAATTTGAAGGGATTCCTCCTGGGTCGGCTCGTCAACGGTGACAGGCTGGAACCGCCGCTCCAGGGCCGCGTCCTTTTCGATGTGCTTCCTGTACTCGTCAAGGGTGGTCGCGCCGATAACCTGGATTTCTCCCCGGCCCAGGGCGGGCTTGATGATGTTGGCCGCGTCGATGGCGCCCTCGGCGGCCCCGGCGCCGATAATGGTGTGCAGCTCGTCGATAAAGAGAATGACGTTGCCCGCCTTTTTGACCTCCTCCAGCGCGGCCTTGATCCGCTCCTCAAAGTCGCCCCGGTATTTGGTGCCCGCCAGCATCCCGGTCAGATCCAGCGTAACCACGCGCTTATCGCGCAAATCCTCCGGCACGTCGCCGCTGATTACCCTTTGGGCAAGCCCCTCGGCGATGGCGGTCTTGCCGACGCCCGGTTCGCCGATCAGGACGGGATTGTTCTTCGTCCGGCGGCTCAGAATTTGAATGACCCGCTGAATCTCTTCGCTTCGCCCGATGACAGGATCCAAAGCGCCCTGCTCCGCCGCGTCGGTCAGATCCCGGCTGAACTGATCCAGCGTCTTTGTATCCCCGCGCCGCCGGACGGCGCGGCTCCCGGCCTGGACAATTTCCGGGCGGGAACCCTCCCGGGCGAACTGGTTCACAAGATCCGTGTACATCCTATTGATCTCGATGCCTGTGGAGGCAAGGATTTTAGAGGCTACGCTGTCATGCTCCCGCAGGATGCCCATCAGCAGATGCTCCGTCCCCACATAGCTGTGGCCCAGATTGGCGGCGCTTGCCATGGACTGCTCAATGATCCGCTTGGCCCGGGGGGTCAGTCCCTGGGCCGGCTGGCCCGCCACGCCCCGGCCCACATATTTTTCCACCAGCTCCAGCGCCAGGCCGGTGTCCAGCCCATAGTCGTCCAGTACCCGCTTGGCCACGCCGCCCTGTTCCCGGGTCAGGCCAAGCAGAATATGTTCACTTCCCACATAGCCGTGGCCTAATTCCGCGGCGTATTCGTGGGCGTAGTTCAGCGCGGTTTTCGCGCGCTCCGTAAAACGTTCTCCATAGCGCATCCGCCATCACATCCTTTCTTAACAGCACCGGGACGCTGGGCGCCCCGGGCTTTAATTAGTCCTTTTCCATTTTGTAAATCTGATCCCGCAGCTCGGCGGCTCGTTCGTAACGCTCCTCGGCTACGGCCGCTTGCAGCTCGTTGCGAAGCCGGTTCAATTCCCGGCGCTTTTTGACCGCCTCCCCGGCGTCGGCCGGGATGTTGTCCGCACCGCGCTCCGGCAGGGGCGCGGCGGGCCGCGGCGCGGGTGTCACCATAAAGCCTCCCGTCATGGCCGGAATTTCAAAAAACCGATTCAGGGTGGGACGAAGCCCAAAATCATACCCAAAGAGACCGCTTCCGAACATACCATCTCCATAAATACTGTCTCCAAAGAATCCGTTTTTAAACATTTGCCCGTTTCCCGCCAGGCTTTCGGCGAACACGCTGCCCTCCATGGTTTGGGCGCATTCCTGGCAAAGGTGTTGTTCTGTGACGGCTCCGTTGATGTTGGACTGGTAATGGAAGACCGCCGTATGCTTTCCGCAGTTTTGACATTTCATGGTTGTTCCCTCCTATTGAATGAAATGAGTCAGCATTTGCTTGATAATAGACGCCCTGACCATATCCCGTACAGGCTTCTCCACCGGACGCAGGGCGTAATCTCCGATGGCCGCCATGATCAGATGCTCCGATCCGGCGTCCAGCGCGCCCGCGGCGACCAAATTGGACAGGAACGCCCGCGCCGTCTTTTCGTCCAGCACGTCCCCAATGGCGTTAACCGTGTGCATAACCATCTGTGCCGGGTCCGCCTGCACCCGCCGGATCCGGATGTACCCGCCGCCGCCCCGGCGGCTCTCCACTACATAGCCGTGTTCTGGCGAAAAGCGGGTGGATATCACATAATTGATCTGGCTGGGCACGCAGCCGAACCGGCTTGCAACGTCGGCCCGCTGTATCTCTGTCTGCCCGCCCGTATCCTCCAGCATTTCGCCAATGAAATCGGCGATCAGGTCGCTGATCCTCACGTAAACCACCACCCTGTACGATTCCGCGCCTCCGGGGCCCCGGCGACGAAATCTATATTTGACTTTGACTTTCTTTGACTTTCATGCTTATTTTACGCCCCTTCCCTTCAATTTGCAACCTCGATTTTGACCTTATTTGACCTATCCTCGCTCGAGAAGTTACTTTAGCGCTCAGTCTCTTCTCCTTTCTTGCAATCGCTCTCTTTTTCTTCTGATTTTGAATTTTTCGTTTGGAACCGTCCGCTGTGGGCCGTGCTGGCCGTCTGCCGCTCTATGTCCGGACAGTCGCCGCCGCTCAGATGCTTTTCCATGCGTGCCCTCCGTTTTCTCTTTTAGACCTATTCTCACCGATTTGTCCGGCGCCTATACAATCTTGGGCGTGCCGTCCGGAAGAATCTTATTTACAAGGTATCCTCAATTTGGTATACTTCAATAAAAAGGTGAAAAGTAATTGCCCGGGGAGGGATGCGGGATGCCGTTCATCGAAATACGGAGCCTGCTAAAGGAATACGAATCCGGCAACGTGGTATACAGGGCGGTGGACCGAATTGATCTGGCAATCAACGAAGGCGAGTTTGTGATCCTCCTGGGGGACAGCGGTGCGGGAAAGTCCACCGTACTCAATATGCTGGGCGGTCTGGACACCATCACGGACGGCGATCTGATCGTTGACGGGGAAAACTTAAACGGCATGAGTGAGCGGCGGCTAATCAAATACCGGCGCAGCTCCGTCGGCTTTGTGTTTCAGTTTTACAATCTGATCTCATCCCTGACCGCGCTGGAAAACGTCAGGATTGTGGAGCGCATGACGGACGAAGCCTTTGACGGGGCCGAGCTTCTGGAATATCTGGGGATCGGCCACAGAAAGCGGAACTTTCCGTCCCAAATGTCCGGCGGGGAGCAGCAGCGGGTGGCCATTGCGCGGGCGATCTGCAAAAATCCAAAGCTGCTCCTGTGCGACGAGCCCACGGGGGCGCTGGATTATTTGAACAGCAAGAACATTCTGTCCCTGATCCAGCGCATCAACCGGGAGCTGCATAAAACCACTGTGATCGTCACCCACAACAACGCAATCGAGCCAATGGCGGATAAGGTGATCCGGATGCGAAGCGGGAAAATCATTGACGTGCGCGTTAACGAAAATCCGGCGGACATCCTGGCGCTGGAATGGTGAGCCTATGCTTTTAATAAAAACGCTGCGGGACCTGAGAAGGAACCTTTTGGGGACAGTCACGATTATCCTCATCGCCTCCCTTGGCATCCTGTTCTGGTCCGGCTTTGAGGGGATTACGATCAATCTGGAGCGGATCGTGGGCGGCTACTATGATACATACGCCATGCCGGATCTTTTTGTGACCGGCGCCGGCTTTACCTATTCGGATATCCGCGCGCTTCTGAAGCAGCCCGGGGTGGAGGCCGCCGCCGGGCGCAGCGTGCTGGATTTTGAGGTGGAGGATCTGGCGCACGATTCGGAGCTTCGCGTCTATTTCCAGGACGTTTCGACCGTATTGAACAAGCCGCTGATTATGGACGGGGTTCTGCCCGCCGCCGGGGATGGGCGAAGCATCCTTATGGACTACGATTACATGGAGGCAAACGGTCTTTCCGTGGGGGACGTTATCCGCCTGCGGCTGGATAACGCCGAATTCCGGTTTCGCATCAGCGCCGCCGTCCGGTCGCCGGAAAACATCTATCTGGTCAAGGACGCGGCGGATCTTTATCCGGATCATGCGGAGTTCGGCTTTGCCTTTGTGGATCCGCTGGTCGTGTGGGATCTCCTATACGGCGGTGAAGAAAACCTCTACAACCAGATCGTGGTTGCGGCGCAGGAAGACTATTTGGAGGCGATCAAAGACTATTTAACCGATAAACTGGGGAGCCGGGCGGTTTCCATTACGGACAGAACCGGCCACTTTTCCGCCAATATGATCGAGCAGGAGGCCACCCAGCTCAAGAGTATGGTGGGTGTGTTTCCAACCGTGTTTTTCATCATCGCCGCCCTCATTGCCTATACGGGCATCAAGCGCATGGTGGATAAGGAGCGCACCACCATTGGCGCCATGAAGGCCCTGGGGGTGAAAAGCGCCGCCATTGTCGCCCATTACACCTCCTTCGGCGTTTTATACGGTGTGCTGTCCTGCACCCTGGGCATCGCCCTGGGCGTCTACATTCCCATCTGGATGCTGAATTTGTATGAAATGTATTTTGCCCTGCCCCCCTATACGGTGGCGTTGGATTTCAAGACAAGCGCCCTGGCCGCGTCGGTGGCCGTCGTCATGTGTACCTTGCCCGCGCTTTGGGCCGCCCGTAAGACCCTGACGCTGTCCCCCGCTGTGTGCATGCGTCCAAAGGCAGGAAAGCCCGGGAAAAAGATCCTGTTGGAGCGGATGGGCTTCCTCTGGAGCCGCCTTGGATTTATCCGCCGGGTCATGCTCCGGAACATGCTTCGGAGCAAGGATAGGCTGCTAATGTGCGTGTTCGGCATGTCGGCCAGCTGCGCCCTGGTGTTTATCGCCTACGGCTTTCAAACCTCCATTGACTATTTGATCGACAACGTCTATGAAGGGGTCAATTCCTATCATGTACAGGTCTTTTTTGAAAGCGGCGCCACGGACGCCCAAAAGGCCCGGATCTTAAAACAGAGCGGCGTCCAGTATGGGGAGCTGATTATGGACGCTTCGGCGAAGGCTTCCGGCGAAAGCGGCGTTCAAAAGACGGTTGCCCTTACCATAACGCCTGACACCGTCTATCTGCTGGGTATTTATGACGACAGGGACAGGCGCCTGCCCCTGTCGGAGGCGGGCTGTATCATTTCGGACTATCTTGCCGGTGAACTGGGCGTTGAGGCGGGCGATACCATTTCGCTTTCCTTCACGGGAACCCGCAAGACGGCGGAAATCAAGGTCAATCAGGTGATCACCCTTTCCTTTGGCCAGGGGATCTACCTGAGCCAAAGCGCCTGGAGAAAGGCCGGGGAGGGCTTTGCGCCCACCTCGGCCCTGCTCTACCTGAACGGGAACACCGACCAGCAGGCGCTGAAGGAGGAATTGGAGGACTACGATTTCGTGTTGGGGGCCACCTTCCTTTCCGAGTCAAAGGCAAATATGGAAAGCAATATGGAGATGTCCAACATGGCCGTGTATATCATGCTGCTGTTCGCCGGCCTGATCTCCTTCATCGTGCTGTTTAACCTGGGGATTTTGAATTTTTACGAGCGGGAGCGGGAGATTGCCACGCTGAAGGTCATGGGGTTCATGAACCGTGAGGTGCGAAAAATGGCCTTTGGCGAAAACTATGTGTTTTCCGTCATTGGGGTGCTTATTGGTTGCCCGCTGGGAAACCTGGGCCTGGATCTGATGCTCCGGATGGCTGTCACAGAGTTTTATGCCTTTGAAAAAAGCGTTTCCTACGTCAATTATACGTTCAGCGCGCTGACCATTCTCCTGTTTGCCTGCGTCACCAACCTGTTCCTTGCGCGGTACGTAAAGCGGATCGATCTGATTGCCACGCTGAAATCTCAGGAATAACGCCGGGCGCATGCCCTCGTGGAGCGGAAGGCGGAACGATTTGCGGACTTGCCCAAAGTGTAGTATAATATGGCTTTACATTATCCCGCTCTTTGAGGGAAGAATACAGGCATCGTGCTTAAAAGGAAACGACCTATGATAAAAAAATGGCTCGTAAACTATGAAGCGTTTCTGCATTATCTGATCATCGGTGTACTGACAACGGCGGTTAGTTACGGAACCTTTTACCTGTTTTCTAATCTCTTGTTCATGGATGTCAACCTGTCCAATGTCCTGTCGGTCATTTTGGCGGTACTCTTTGCCTATGGGGGCAATAAGCTGTTTGTGTTCAGGACCCGCTGCCCGAATCTGAAGGCGCTGGCCAGGGAGGCGCTGGCCTTTTTCCTATCACGGACGTTTACCATGGTGCTGGAGGTGGCGGGCGTCTTCGTGCTGGCCACCCTCCTGAAGCTGGACAACATGCTTGCGAAGGTGCTGACCGGTGTGGCCGTGATTTTATTGAACTATGTGTTCGCGAAATTTGTGTTCCGCAAGTCGTAAAAAACGCGCCGCCGCAAAGCTGGGAAACGCCCCGGCTTGCGGCGGCCACTTTGAATAGGGGCAGAGCTGGCTTGCTAAAATCTAATATTAATTATTAGATTTCATGATTTTCATATTGACATATCGTGGTGAGTGATGCTATGATAATGCAAAGACCATTTTGAATAAGCGCCGAAGGAATTGGCGAAACTGAAATTATAGAAAGGGTGTGGCATGATGCGGAAAAAAAGAGCGATGAACGGCCACCAGCCCAGAGACCCCTATGACGCGCTGCGGCCCGGCTCCGCGATTACGCACGGGCTGGGGATTCCGTTTGCCATAATTGGCACGATTTTCCTGGTAATCTTTGCGGTTCAAATGGGGTGGCAGACAAAGGCGACCGTTTCCTTTGTCATTTACGGCGCCTCCATGCTGGCCCTCTATGTTGCAAGCACCTTGTATCACAGCGTATGCACGAGCCGGAACGGGCGGATTGCCCTCCGGAAGCTGGATCATCTGATGATCTATTTTCTCATTGCGGGTACCTACACGCCCTTGTGCGTGGTTTCTCTGCCGGGCCCGCTTGGAACAGCGCTGCTTTCCGCCATCTGGACGCTGGCCGTCGTGGGCGGCGTGATTGGGCTGTTTTGGCTGCAAATGCCCCGCTGGCTGTCCGCCGGCATCTATCTGTTCATGGGCTGGCTGGCCGTGATTGCCTTCTATCCGCTGTCGAAAGTGCTGGGCGTGGGCTTGTTCTGGCTGCTTTTCGGAGGCGTTTTGTACACCATCGGCGGTGTGCTGTATGCGGTCAAGTGGCCGGGGCGGGACAATCCCCGGTTCGGGTGCCATGAGATTTTTCATGTGTTTATTTTGCTGGGAAGCGTCTGCCACTATGTGATGATGTTTTTCATCACCGGATAGCAAATTCAGCCCCGCCAAAAGGCATGGAGGCGGGGCTACTTATCACCGTCGCTCCGTTTTTTCCGTCGCCGGACAAGGAGCGCGGCCGGTACCGCCACGACGGCCAGGATCAGCAGAACGGGCAGGGCGGCGATGACATATTTTAAAAATCCCTTAAAGAAAGCGGCGACGCCCGACAGGGAAGCACCCAGCGTGTCGCCCACATCCTGCCAGTAGCTCTTCTCAACTGTGCGTTCCGTGATTTCCGCCACCTCATAAATGCGCAGCGTAACGGTGCTGTAGGCTACCTGGCTTTCCAGGCTGTTCAGGGTGGTGGTCAGGGCCTCGATTTCATATCGCACATCGGTCAGGCGGCTTTCCACCGCCAGCATATCCTCCACGGTTTCCGCCTTTTCCAGCATGGCGAACAGGCGCTCCTCCTCGATGCGGCAGGCGGTCAGACGGCTTTCCGTGTCGGTGTATTTGGCGGTCACGTTCTGGGCGGCGCTGGACAGGTACAGCACGTTTCCCAGCTCAGACAGGGCGTTTGTCATGCTGCCGTAGGATTCGCGGGGGACGCGGAGGGTAAAGTCCGCGCTGCGGGTTCCGCCTGTGCCGTAGTAGTTCGTCCGGTAGTTGGTGCCGGATACATAGGAGCTTTCGATGAAGCCGCCGTAGTCCTCCACCATAGCGTATACCGCGTCCACCGTTTCGTCAAATTCCAGCGTCTCCAGCTCCGCCGCGGCGGTGTAGATGATCTTGTCGGACGCCAACTGGGCCGTCCCGCTCCCGGCGGCCAGGGCGGAAGCTTCCTGGGTCTCCGGATAAGCTTCGGCAGGTGCCATTTCCATCGCGGCACCCTCCTCCGAAGCCGCATTTTCGCTGTACGTGATGGAATCCGCCACGCTGTCCGCCGCGTTGTTTGGCGCGGAGGAGCCGCAGCCGGAAAGCGCCAGCGTCAACAGCAGCAGGATCGACAGTGATCGCTTTTTGTTCTTTTTCACACGAAAACCTCCTTTATTCGTCCTATCTGCAGATAGGACGAATAAAGGAGGCCGTTTGTTCCAAAAACCCGGGTTAATACGCTATGCCCCAGACCACCATGTCCTTGGCGGGCCTTCCGCAGCAGACGCACACGTCGGATATGGCTTCCTGGGCAAAGGGGATGTTCCGGGAGGTGACCCCGGCGGTTTCCTTCATTTCCAGCTCGCAGGCCGGATCGCCGCACCACATGGCATGAACAAAGCCGCCCCTTTCAGCCATGATCGCCTTGACCTCGTCCATAGAGGCGGCGGTGTGGGTGCTTGCCTCCAGATGGGCCTTGGCCTTTTCAAACAGGGCGGATTGGATTTGGTCAAGGAGCTTTGGAACCTCTGCTTCCAGGGCGTCCAGGAGCAGCGGGAATTTTTCGCCGCTGTCCCGCCTTGCCGCCATGCACTGCCCGCTTCCAATGTCTCTCGGTCCCAGCTCCAGCCGGAGGGGGACGCCCTTCATCTCGTGCTCGGCAAATTTCCAGCCGGGGCTTTGCTCAGAGTCGTCCATTTTCGCCCGGATGCCCGCCGCCCGAAGCCGGGACAGCACCTCCCCGGCCTTTTCCAGTACCCCCGGCTTGTGCTGGGCTACGGGGATGAGAATCACCTGCACCGGGGCGACTCTGGGCGGCAGCACCAGGCCGCTGTTGTCCCCATGGGTCATGATGATTCCGCCGATCAGCCGGGTGGTGACGCCCCAGGAGGTCTGGTGTGGGTATTGCAGGGTGTTGTCCTTGTCTGTGTAGGTGATGTCGAAGGCTCTGGCGAAGCCGTCCCCGAAGTAGTGGGAGGTACCGGCCTGGAGGGCCTTTTTGTCGTGCATCATGCACTCCACGGAGTAAGTCGCTACGGCTCCGGCGAATTTTTCCTTGTCCGTTTTCCGGCCCCGGATTACGGGCATGGCCAGGACGTTTTCGCAGAAGTCGGCATAGACGTTCAGCATTTGCTGGGTTTCACGCTCGGCCTCCTGGCTCGTAGCGTGGATGGTGTGGCCCTCCTGCCATAAAAATTCCCGGTGGCGCAGGAAGGGGCGGGTGGTCTTCTCCCAGCGGAGCACGCTGCACCACTGGTTGTACAGCTTGGGCAGGTCCCGCCAGGAGCGGATGATGCGGGCGTAGTGGTCGCAGAACACCGTTTCCGACGTGGGGCGGACGCACATCCGCTCGGACAGCTCATCGCTGCCGCCGTGGGTTACCCAGGCCACCTCCGGGGCAAAGCCCTCCACATGATCCTTCTCCTTTTGAAGAAGGCTTTCCGGAATCAGCATGGGCATATAGACGTTTTCGTGGCCCAGCGCCTTGAAATCCCGGTCCAGCCCAGCCTGCATGTTTTCCCAAATCGCGTAGGCGTATGGCCGAAGGACAAAAAAGCCCTTTACGCCGGAGTAATCAATCAGCTCCGCCTTCCTGACCACGTCCGTGTACCATTGGGCGAAGTCTGCTTCCATATCCGTAATTTGCGTCACTTTTTTTTCCTGTGCCATCGTCGTTCTCCTTCTGCATTTGTTTAAAAATAGCATTATCGCGCGCCTTTTCCGCCTGCGCGGGTGGCGCGGCGCGTAAAAACGTCCATGAAAAGGAATGGACGTTTTGTGCCTTAATTTCGGTTTCCGCCGGAGGCGGAGAGAAATTGGCACATGTGCAAGGGCTCGCGTGATTTTTCACGCGATTACTGCTTTTGGGAATATCCTCCTGGAAAAATGATGCGGGGAATGATATACTACCTGCATCATTAAGGGGAAAGGGCGCGGAGTATGGATTTGGGAATTTTTAATCAGATGTGCATTTTGGTGCTGCTGATGCTGGCCGGCGTAGCGGCGCGGAAAACCGGGCTTATGGATCAAGGAAGCAATGAGAAGCTTTCCAGGGTTGTGATCAATGTCGCCATCCCCGGGCTGATCCTGACCTCCATCACGGGGGAAGGCATTTCAAAAGCGGAGCTGGGGCAAACGGTTCTCGTTACCTTGCTGATCTATTGCGTCCTGGGCGCTTTGGGCCTTGCCCTGCCAAAGCTGCTGCGGGTAAAGGGCCGGGAAGCGGGGACCTTCCGGTTCATGACCATGTTTGGAAACGTGGGCTTTATGGGGTTTCCCGTGGCCGCCGCAATTTTTGGACCCGCCTCCGCGTTTTATGTGGCGATTTTTAATGTCCCGTTCAATATTTTGGTTTTTTCCATTGGAATTTCAATGATTTCCAAAGAAGGCGGGCGTGTCCGGATCGGGCCGCGGCTGTTTTTGAGTCCGCCTATGCTGGCGGTTCTCGCGGCGCTGATCTTGTATTTTCTAAATCTGGAGCTCTGGGGGCCCCTGTACAGCGCTGCGGAGCTTCTGGGGGGTATGACCACCCCGGCAGCCATGCTGATTTTAGGCTCCATATTGGCCGACATGCCCCTGAAGGAACTATTCCGGGACTGGCGGATCTACCTGCTGGCGCTGACAAAGCTGATTGTCTCCCCGCTGCTGGTCTGGTGCGTTCTGCGGCTGTTTTTGCCCGGAGACGCCATGCTTTTGAGGATCGGCGTCCTGTTATCCGGAATGCCGGTAGCAACTAATGCCACCATGCTGGCCATTGAGTATGACGGGGATCAGGGCCTGATTTCCAAGGCGGTGTTTATGACCACCGCCCTGTGCGTCATAACCATCCCGCTGCTGGCGCAGCTCCTGATTTAAGGGGCGTCCATTTTAAAGCGCCTGCGTTTATTGCGCCAGGCGCTTCTGCATGTACCCATTGGCCCGCTCCTCCAGAGTATCGTCCAGGGGAGAGAGGGTGTAGGCGGGATTTTTCTGCGCCAGGGCGGTTTGCAGCAGAAAATCCGCAAGCCTTGGGTTTTTCGGAAGCAGGGGGCCGTGGCTGTAGGTGCCGCAGACGTTTTTATACCGGGCGCCCTCGGTTTTGTCCTCCCCGTTATTACCGAAGCCTGCCAGAACTGTCCCCAGCGGGGATATGCCGCCGCCCAGATAGGTTTTTCCGCTGTGGTTCTCAAAGCCGACGACGGTGGA
>Ga0153972_1000200_pt1 | contig 17929 bp, 15 predicted proteins | sample TSGA056MetaG_FD_104732 | JGI IMG/M metagenome (GOLD analysis project Ga0153972, IMG submission 104732) | Attine ant fungus gardens microbial communities from Georgia, USA - TSGA056 MetaG | ecosystem: Host-associated > Fungi > Mycelium > Unclassified | place: USA: Georgia, George L Smith State...
ATTATTTTTCATTTACATCTTGAATTATTGAGAATAATTAGGTAAAATATGGTTGCTGACAAAATTTTGACAATTGGACAGGTTAAAAACTTGACTATGAATAATTGTTGAAATAATATAAAAATATAATTTTCAGGAGGAAATGAGAATGGCAGTAAGAGTAGCAATTAATGGTTTTGGCCGGATCGGACGTCTGGCATTCAGGCAAATGTTTGATGCAGAAGGTTACGAGGTAGTGGCAATTAACGATTTAACAAGTCCTGCTATGCTGGCACATTTATTAAAATATGATTCGTCACAGGGCAGATACCGGTATGGGGACAGTGTGACTGCCGGCGAAGACAGTATTACGGTTAACGGCAAGACCATCACTATCTACAAAGAAGCTGACGCAGGCAAGCTTCCCTGGGGCGAACTGAAAGTTGATGTAGTTCTGGAATGTACCGGTTTCTACACCTCCAAGGATAAAGCATCCGCACATATTACTGCCGGTGCCCGTAAAGTTGTTATTTCCGCTCCCGCGGGAGATGATCTTCCTACGGTTGTATATAATGTTAACCATGATATCTTAAAAGCAGATGATACTGTAATTTCAGCAGCTTCCTGCACCACCAACTGCCTGGCACCCATGGCTAAGGCATTGAATGACAGCCGCGAAATCATGAGCGGTATTATGACTACCGTTCACGCGTACACGGGAGATCAGATGGTTCTGGACGGCCCTCAGAGAAAAGGCGACCTCAGAAGAAGCCGTGCAGCCGCCTGCAATATCGTTCCCAATTCAACCGGTGCCGCTAAAGCTATCGGCCTGGTTATTCCTGAGTTGAACGGTAAGCTGATTGGTTCCGCACAGCGTGTTCCGACCCCTGCCGGCTCAACCACTATTCTGGTGGCAGTAGTGAAGGGTTCCATTACTAAGGACGAAGTTAATGCGGCAATGAAAGCCGCCGCTACCGAATCCTTCCAGTATAATGAAGATGAAATTGTATCCTCCGATGTAATCGGAAGCACTTATGGCTCCATTTTTGATGCGACCCAGACCATGGTAGCACCCATGGCGGACGGCAATACTCATGTTCAGGTAGTTTCCTGGTATGACAATGAGAACAGCTATACCAGTCAGATGGTTCGTACCATTAAGTATTTCAGTGAATTATCATAAAAGACCTATTAGAGGTCCGGTCTTAAGGATCGGGCCTTTTTTAATTCGACAGGAAATTCCTTCGGAATATCCTGTCAAATAAAAATAATAATGGAGGTAATGTAAATGGGCTTAAATAAAAAGTCAGTTGACGATATTAACGTTAAGGGAAAAAGGGTATTATGCCGATGCGATTTTAATGTCCCTCTGAAAGACGGTAAGATAACGGACGAAAACCGCCTGACGGCGGCGCTTCCGACAATTAAGAAGTTGATAGCCGATGGCGGCAGAGTGATTCTGTGTTCTCATCTTGGCAAGCCAAAGGGCGAACCAAAGCCGGAGCTTTCTCTTGCACCGGTGGCAGTGCGTTTAGCAGAGCTGTTGGGCCAGGAAGTGAAATTTGCCGCTGATCCCGAGGTGGTTGGGGCCAATGCCCGGGCGGCAGTGGCGGCGATGAAGGATGGGGATGTGATCCTGTTGGAAAATACCCGCTACAGAGCGGAGGAAACCAAGAACGGAGAAGCATTTTCCAAGGACTTGGCATCTGTTTGTGATGTATTTGTTGATGATGCCTTTGGTACCGCCCACCGCGCCCATTGTTCCAATGTTGGCGTGGCGGAATTAGTGGAAACGGCGGTAGTGGGATATTTAATGCAGAAAGAGATTGACTTCCTTGGGAATGCGGTCGAGAATCCGGTTAGGCCGTTTGTCGCGATTCTGGGCGGTGCAAAGGTGGCGGATAAGCTGAATGTCATTTCCAATCTGTTGGATAAATGTGATACGCTGATTATCGGAGGCGGTATGGCATATACCTTCCTGAAAGCAAAAGGTTATGAAGTGGGGAATTCTCTGGTGGACAACGAAAAGATTGAATATTGCCGGGAGATGATGGATAAAGCGGATAAGTTGGGTAAGCAGCTTTTGCTTCCCGTTGATACCACTGTTGCCCCTTCCTTCCCCAGTCCCATTGATGCCGAGATTGAAGTATCCTATGTGGAGACGAATCAGATTCCCAGCGACCAGGAGGGTCTGGATATTGGCCCCAAGACGGCCGGATTGTTTGCGGATGCCGTAAAATCGGCTAAAACAGTGGTATGGAACGGACCGATGGGGGTATTTGAAAACCCGATTCTGGCGGCGGGCACTATTGCGGTGGCTAAAGCCCTGGCAGAAACCGACGCCACCACAATCATCGGCGGTGGTGATTCTGCGGCAGCGGTAAACCAAATGGGATATGGTGATAAAATGACGCATATTTCCACCGGCGGCGGAGCCAGCCTGGAGTTTTTGGAAGGCAAGGAACTCCCGGGTGTAACAGCGGCTAATGATTTTTGATTTCGCGGGATAGTGACTGTGAATAGTAACAAATAATAGCGGATGCCGTAAGGTTGGCAGAAGGAGAAGATTTTGAAATAAAGTCCGCTAAAACGGACAGGAGGTATAAAAGTGGCTAGAAGAAAAATTATTGCCGGCAACTGGAAAATGAACATGACTCCCAGTCAGGCGGTGGAGTTGGTGAACTCATTAAGACCGTTGGTGGTGAATGAAGATGTGGATGTGGTTTTTTGTGTGCCTGCCATTGATATTATTCCGGTTGTGGAAGCAGCGAAAGGTTCCAATATCGTTGTCGGTGCGGAAAATATGTATTATGAGGAAAGCGGTGCCTATACCGGCGAGATTGCCCCGGCTATGCTGACAGACGCGGGAGTAAAGTATGTAATTATCGGGCACTCCGAAAGAAGAGAGTATTTTGCCGAGAACGATGAAATAGTCAACAAGAAAGTGCTGAAAGCTTTTGAGCACGGCCTGACACCAATTATCTGCTGCGGTGAAACCCTGACCCAAAGAGAACAGGGTGTAACTATTGACTTTATCCGTCAGCAGATTAAGATAGCCTTCCTGAATGTTACCACCGCTCAGGCCGCTCAGGCGGTTATTGCCTATGAACCCATCTGGGCTATTGGCACGGGTAAAGTGGCAACTACGGAGCAGGCCCAGGAAGTATGTAAGGCAATCCGTGATTGTATTACGGAAATCTATGATCCCACTACCGCGGAAGCCATCCGGATCCAGTACGGTGGTTCCGTATCTGCCGGCAGCGCCCCGGAATTGTTTTCCCAGCCGGATATTGACGGCGGTCTGGTAGGCGGGGCTTCCCTGAAACCGGATTTTGGAGCAATTGTGAATTATAAAAAATAGATTTGACTGAACTGACATTCAGATGAAACTGTTACGTAAACAAAAAAGCCAATAGCCTGCAAGGGCTTCTGATTACTGATCTTGCAGGCTGTTTTTACATTAACCAGGGTGGACATGGGCGTAAATATGAGAGAAGCATTTGTCAGAACCGCGATGCTCTTAGGAGAAGAAGCGGTGTCTCTGCTGGAGGCAAAAAGAGTGGCGGTTTTTGGACTTGGCGGTGTCGGCGGTCATGCGGTGGAAGCACTGGTCAGGAGCGGCGTGGGTGCATTGGATTTAATCGATAACGATACCGTAAGCGAATCCAATCTTAACCGGCAGATTATTGCCACCCGCAGTACGCTCGGCAGATTAAAGACACAGGTGATGCAGGAGCGGATTGCACAAATTAATCCGGAATGCCGGGTTCGGGTGTACAATTGTTTTTATTTGCCCGGGGAGCGGGATAAGATTCCTTTTATGGAATATGATTATATCATTGACGCTGTTGATACGGTTACGGCTAAAATCGATCTGGCGGTATGCGCTGAAAATTTTAGGATACCGATTATCAGCAGTATGGGAACCGGAAATAAACTGGATCCGTCCGGACTGGAGATAGTAGATATTTATCAGACCTCGGTTTGTCCATTGGCGAAAGTAATGAGAAAAGAATTAAAGCTGCGGGGAGTCAAACAACTGAAGGTCGTTTATTCCCGGGAAATGCCGCGCCCTCCGGTCATGCGGTTGCATGTTGAGGAAAGCGCCCCGGCCGGGCGCGGTCACCCTCCGGGCAGTGTGGCATTTGTGCCCGCTGTTGCGGGAATGATGATGGCTGGGGTGGTCATACGGAGCCTGACCGGGTCATAAATATGGTGTAAAGCAAAAACAGTGGAAATGGAGGAAAGAGAATGATTTTTAAGTGTGGAAACTGCGGCGGGAATGTAATATACAGTCCTGAGAGCAAAGGGATGCATTGTCCCTTCTGTAGTAATGACGGGAATGTAAAGCGCCAGGATTCCTCCGGTGATATCAAGGTTTGCCCTGACTGCGGCGGGGAGATTCCTCTGACCGAATATACATCGGCAACAAGATGTCCTTATTGTGAGAATTATTTGATATTAAATGAGCGGATCGAAGATAAATACGCTCCGGATTTAATCATACCGTTTCAATTAAGCCGGGATATGGTGAAAAAGCTTTTGCGTGACAAATTTAAAAAATGTATTTTTGCACCGGTGGATTTTTTGTCGGAAGCAAGGCTTAACGGTATGGAAGGGGATTATATTCCTTTTTGGCTGTACGATTATGACTCCAATTGTGAATATCGGGGCGAGGGAACCAGAATCAAGCGCTGGGTAGCCGGAGAAACGGAGTTTACCGAGACATCCGTCTATGAGATATACCGCAATATGGATATTAAATATTCTAAAATACCGGTGGATGCGTCGGTCGGTAAACCGGATGAGATTATGGACTGGATGGAGCCTTATCAATACAACCAGCTGACCGCATTTAATCCGGAATTCATGTCCGGTTTCCAGGGGGAAAGATATAATATGGATTCCATGGAAGTGGAATTCAGAGCAAAGGTGAAGATGGAAAACAGTGCCAAGGAAATCCTGAACCAAAGTATTACAGGCTATGCCACAGTAAAGCAGCTGATGAATAATATCCGGGTTAATGATTCTCGGACCAACTATGGTTTGCTGCCGATTTGGTGCTATACTTATCGTTATAAAGAGCAGGATTATCCCTTCTATATCAATGGGCAGACCGGTAAAATAGTGGGGAAAACCCCAGTATCCGTGCCTAAGGTATGGACTTACGGCTTAACGCTCTGGGCGGTGCTGACCGGGATGCTGGGAATCTTGTACGGCATATTGGTACTAATATAGGAGGGTATATGCAAATGGATCAGAATAACAGAAAAGCGGCATGGAAGCAATATCTGCACTATTTCCGTTTTTGGTTTATAGCTTTACTGGTATTGTTGGTATTTTTTGGGATTTTTTCATTGATTAAATATTTGAGTAGTGGTAATGCCAGAGGAAATTTACAGGCACCGTCTCAGCGGGTGTATGATTATGCCGATGTGCTGACTGAGGAAGAAGAAAAAAAGTTGAGCGATCTGATTGCCAAAAGAGAAGCTCAGATCCAGTGTGATATCGTATTGGTAACCATAAACGAGAGCGTAGAGAGCAGCTCGGTCAGATGGGAATTGGCCATGCGCAATTACGCGGACGATTTCTATGATAATAATAATTTTGGCTATGATTCCGTTCATGGTGACGGTGTATTGCTGCTGGATAATTGGTATGAAGGGCAGGAGGGCAGCTGGCTGTCAACCTGTGGAGCAGTAATGAGGCGCTTTGGCAATGCCGAGATTGATCAGGTATTGGATAAGGTTTACCGGAAAGTGGAACAGAATCCTTATGAAGCTTATAAAGAATATGTGGAAAGTGTATATCGGTTGATGGGCCTGGGATCCTTTGCCGCTTTTCCGGTATGGCTTATTTTCCTGGCTCCGGTGGTGGTGTTGGTCATATTTATCCCTGTTAAATTAAGATCAAGATTGGGAGCGGAGCGGCTTGGAGTCAATACTTATGTGGCCGGAGGCGCACCTGAATTCCGGGCCAGAGAAGACCGGTTTGTCAGAAAATTTGTCACAACCAGACGCATTCCCAGAAATAACGGCGGCGGCGGAGGTGGCGGCGGAGGCGGCGGCCATCGCAGCAGCGGCGGCGTCAGTCACGGCGGGGGCGGCAGAAGAAGATAGATATTTCATGAAGAAGATAAATATTGTTACTATCCACAGCACTTGTGCCCATCATAAAAGCATCCATATGACGGAATGGATGCTTTTTGGTGGCATGATATTTATATAATTAGAAATTAAGCCATCTGATTTACAGCTTTGCTGATATGGGATACTTTTCTGGCAGCATTATTCTTATGGTATACACCTTTGCCTGATGCCATTTGAATCGTCTTGGTAGCAGCAGCAAGTTCGGTCTTTGCAGCTTCTTTATCACCGGTTTCAATCACAGCATACACTTTTTTAATTGCCGTTTTAACACCGGATTTGATAGCTTTATTTCTGTCAGCTCTTTTACTGTTTACTACAATCCTTTTTTTAGCAGATTTGATGTTAGCCAAGCCTTACACCTCCATTTTGTACAATCTAGGTTTAACGAAATTGTTTCACTTTAGTCAGACACGGTAGACTAACGTAAACATACTGTTGTATTGTAGTAAAAAATTACCTTTTTGTCAATATCTAAATCCGGATTTTGCAAAAAAGACTCAATTGCAAAAAAGGAATAACGAAAAGAACTAAAATAAAATATTGAAATCATAATTTATATATGGAAAAGGGTGAAACATGATTCTCGTGGAAGGTAAGAGCGTATACGGTGATATATGCATTGGAAAATTACATGTTTTCCAAATAAAAAAAAATATTATAAAAAAGTATAAATTAGAAAATACCGCACAGGAGCTGGAGCGCTTTGAAGCAGCTAAAACCCAGGCTGTCGGCGAATTAGAAGGATTATATGATAAGGCTTTGTCAGAAGTGGGAGAGGCTAATGCGGCAATTTTTGAAGTGCATGAAATGCTTTTGGAGGATCCCGATTATCTGGAATCCATTCAGAATATCATTACCGTTAACCAACTGAACGCAGAGTATGCCATAGGCGTTACGGCAGATAATTTTGCTGAGATGTTTGCCGCAATGGATGATGAATATATGAGGGGAAGAGCCGCCGATATTAAGGATGTGTCGGAGCGTTTACTCCATATTCTTGAAGGCGGCAGCGGCAATGAGAAGATATTGAGTGAATCATCCATTATATTGGCGGATGATTTAACTCCAAGTGAGACCATTCAGCTTGATAAATCCAAGGTACTTGGATTTATTATGAGACGTGGTTCCGCAAATTCTCATACGGCAATCCTGGCAAGGAGCATGGGGATCCCGGCAATCGTAAATACCGGCATAGATTTAAAGGAAGAATATAATGGCAAGCTGGCGGTTCTTGACGGTTTCGACGGAAAAGCTTATATTGATCCCGAAGCAGATCTTCTGGAGCAGATGCGGGAGCGTCAGAAGGAGTCAATTGCCAGAAAAGAGATGCTGAAGAGTCTTAAAGGAAAGGAAAATGTTACGCTGGACGGACGCAAAATAAAGGTATTTGCCAATATTGGAAATCTCAGTGACTTAGCCCTGGCTATGGAGAATGATGCCGGCGGTATCGGGCTTTTCCGGAGTGAGTTCCTTTATTTGGAAAATAATGATTACCCTACGGAGGAACAACAGTTTAAGGTATATAAACAGGTTGCCGAAAACATGGCCGGCCGGGAGGTGGTGATCAGGACTCTGGATATCGGTGCGGATAAGCAGGCCGATTATTTTAAACTTGATAAAGAAGAAAATCCAGCTCTGGGTTATCGGGCTATCCGGATTTGCCTGACACAGACCGATATTTTTAAAACTCAGCTAAGGGCCTTATACCGTGCGTCTATGTATGGAAATATTGCCATTATGTACCCGATGGTCATTTCGATGGAGGAAGTGCGGCAGATAAAAAAGCTGGTACAGGAAGTGAAAGCAGAACTGGAGCAGGAGGGGATCCCATTTAAAGCGGATGTTTCCAGCGGGATTATGATAGAAACACCGGCTGCTGCGCTTATTAGTGAGGAGCTTGCAAAAGAAGTGGATTTTTTCAGTGTCGGTACCAATGACCTGACGCAGTATACCCTGGCGATTGATCGTCAGAATCCTAAGCTGGATTCTTTTTACAACCCCCATCATAAAGCGGTCTTGAAACTAATTCGCATGGCGGCCGAGAGTATCCATGCGGAAGGGAAATGGATTGGGATCTGCGGAGAACTGGGGGCCGACACGGAGCTTACTGAAGAATTTCTATTAATGGGGATTGATGAATTAAGTGTGTCACCATCAATGGTTCTGGATGTACGAAATCATATAAGAGGTCTTGATTTAAGTATTATATAATATAGTTTAATGTCAATTTCCTGAATTCCCATACATAAATTCCTGATTATTGCAAAAAATATGCTCACGGACAAGTGTAATGGCGGAATGTTTGAAAGACAAGTGTAACATACAAATAAGGGAGATAGACTGAGGAGATGGGTGGTTTTCAGGTTAGGACAGACCTGGCTTTAGAAGCCAGAGAAAGTATCAGCGAAGCAGACAGTGAGCTCCGAGGCATCAGAGTGGAAGAATATTATCGTGAAGAGGATGATATTCAAGTTACCAAGGTAATGATTGACACAAAAAATGCGGCGAAGACGATGGGCAAACCCATCGGTACCTATGTGACCATGGAAACACCGGCAATGCTTGAGCCTGATGAAGGCTATCATCGGGAAATATCAATATGTCTGTCGGAAGAATTGAAGGAAATGATTCCCGACTCGGACAAAGAACAATCAGTACTGGTGGTGGGACTGGGAAACCGCGAAGTAACTGCCGATGCACTGGGTCCCCAGGTGGTGGATAATCTTCTGATTACCAGACATATGGTGAAAGCCTATGGCAAGGCGGCCTACAGCAAGAGGGAAATGAACTTAATCAGCAGTATTGAGCCGGGAGTAATGGCCAAGACCGGGATGGAGACCGCTGAAATTGTAAAAGGGGTGGTTCAGGAAACACAGCCGGATGTGCTGATTGTGATTGACGCTTTGGCGGCCAGAAGCACGAAAAGGCTTAACCGGACAATCCAGATAACCAATACCGGGATTCAGCCCGGTTCCGGCGTGGGGAATCACCGAAATGCCCTGACAGAAGAAAGCCTTGGCATACCGGTTATCGCAATTGGTGTACCAACGGTAGTGGATGCCGCCACGATTGTCGGTGATGCTCTGGAAAAGCTGTTAAGCGGCGACAGTGAATTTGATCGGGTCAAATATATGGGGCAGCACCGTTCGGCGTTTGTGGAACTGAATAATATGTATATGACCGGCAAAGATATTGACGCGGTGGTTAAAAGAGTCAGCTTTACCGTGTCTGAAGGCATCAATTTGGCACTGGAACTGAGTGAATAGAGAACCTTTTTCCTGCATATATTAGAACAACCCTCAGGAAAAGGAGTGCGTAAACGTTAGAACAAAGAAGATATATTTCCGCCCTGCTTTTTGGGGGGTGACAGTATTCTTGATCCTGATGTTTATCGTAAGCAAAGACCAGCAAAATACTGAGTTCACGCAAATGAATGAAGTGCTTTGGGGAAATCTGTCAGGATGGTTTGAAAGTAAAATACTGGAAGTATTTGTTCCGGTATTTTCCTTTGTGGAAGAAGAGAATACCGATGTCAATCAGGTGTTTGTTGCCTGGCAGATGAACCAGGTCATGCCGCTTTACGGTTATTATCAGGAAGAAGAGAATGCCGCCACCCAGATAGAAGATCGGATGACAATAGAAATGATTCTGCTGGCTGAGGCAAATGACGATCATAATTACATCGAATCGGGATCGGAGGATTCGGAAGCGGATTCCCAGGGCCTGAATGAGGCGTCAGATACCATGGCGGATCAAGAAAATATAGAAGAGCTAATGCAAGCGGAGAATGAAGCACATCTGCAGCAAAATGCGGAAAACACCGCACCGGCAGAATTTACACCGCATAGTCAGATGGCTCAGGTGGATTTTAATGTACTCAGTGACTATGAAACGTTAGTAAAAACTTTTTACACTGTTGACAAAAATACCATGATTGGCAGTGATCAGTTAAATGTGCAGACATTGTCTGAAAAGGATATGACCATATCCAAGGAAAACGACGGACCTCAGATATTGATTTATCATACGCATTCTCAGGAGGCTTTTGCTGATTCGGTGGCCGGGGATAAATCCACCACAATAGTAGGGATTGGTGACTATCTAACTAAAATCCTGACAGAAAGATATGGCTATCAGGTGCTGCACCATACCGGTGAATATGATGTGGAGTTACGGGATGACGCTTATTCCAAAACGTTACCGGCAATTGAGCAGTTGTTGGCGGATAATCCCACGATTCAGGTGGTGATTGATTTACATAGAGATGCGGTGCCGGAACATACCCGTTTAGTGGTGGATGTAGATGGCAGACCCACGGCCCAGTTTATGTTCTTTAACGGACTTAGCCGGACTAAGAAAACCGGTAATATTTCTTATTTATACAATGAAAATTTAGATTATAACCTGGCCTTTTCTTTCCAGATGCAGGTTAAGGCGGCAGAATATTATCCGGGACTGCCCAGAAACATTTATCTGAAAGGATACCGGTACAATATGCATTTATGCCCCAGGACACTATTAATTGAGTTGGGGGCCCAGAACAATACGGTGGAGGAAGCAAGAAATGCCTGTGAGCCGTTAGCACATATTCTGGATATGGTATTGTCAGGTAACGAATAATGAAGTTCTTGCGCGAACCGTGTATTTCTGCTACAATCAAACTGTTTTATATGTATTTAAGTTAGGTATTGGCAGAAAGGGATAAATAAATGGCAGCTATTGACCAAAGCAAAATCCGCAATTTTTGTATTATTGCGCATATAGATCACGGTAAATCCACTCTGGCGGATCGGATCATTGAAAAAACAGGTCTCCTGACCAGCCGGGAAATGCAGGCACAAGTTCTGGACAACATGGATCTGGAACGGGAGCGGGGAATAACCATAAAAGCTCAGACCGTGCGGACAATATACCGGGCACAGGACGGTGGGGAGTATGTCTTTAATCTGATTGATACGCCCGGTCATGTAGATTTTAACTATGAAGTCAGCCGCGCCCTGGCCGCCTGTGACGGTGCCATCCTGGTGGTGGACGCGGCTCAGGGGATAGAGGCTCAGACGTTAGCCAACGTTTATCTGGCATTGGATCATAACCTGGATGTTTTTCCGGTCATTAATAAAATTGATTTGCCCAGTGCGGATCCGGGCAGAGTGATTGAAGAAATTGAAGATATCATTGGCATTGAGGCCCAGGATGCTCCGTTAATCTCGGCTAAAAACGGTATTGGGATTGAGGAAGTGCTGGAAGCGATAGTAAAAAAAATACCGGCACCTAAGGGTAGTTTGGATGCTCCGCTTAAAGCTCTGATTTTTGACTCCCTATACGACTCCTATAAGGGAGTTATTATCTTTTGCCGCATCATGGAAGGCTGTGTGCGGAAAGGAACCAATCTTCTGATGATGGCTACCGGGGCCAAGGAAGAAGTGGTGGAGGTGGGCTATTTTGGTGCCGGACAGTTTTTTCCCTGTGAAGAATTAAGTGCCGGCATGGTAGGTTATATTACCGCGTCTATTAAAAATGTCAAGGAAACGGCGGTGGGGGATACCGTAACGGATGCGGACAACCCTTGTAAAGAGCCGCTGCCCGGATATAAAAAAGTAAATTCCATGGTCTACTGCGGAATGTATCCTGCCGATGGTGCAAAATACCCGGATTTGCGGGATGCTCTGGAAAAACTGAAGCTGAACGATGCCTCTTTAAACTATGAACCGGAGGCCTCCGTTGCTCTTGGTTTTGGTTTCCGCTGTGGTTTTTTGGGACTGCTGCATCTGGAGGTGATCCAGGAGCGGCTGGAGCGGGAATATAATCTGGATCTGGTGACGACGGCGCCGGGAGTAGTTTATAAGGTTCATCGGACAAATGGAGAAGTCATTGAACTGACCAATCCGTCCAATTTACCGGATCCTTCTGTAATTGAGTTTATGGAAGAGCCTATTGTCAGCGCGGAGATTATGGTTACGACCGAATTCATTGGTTCAATTATGGAATTGTGTAAGGAGCGCAGAGGGCGGTATCTGGGAATGGAATATATGGAAGAAATAAGGGCACTTTTGAAATATGAATTGCCGTTAAATGAAATTATTTATGACTTTTTTGATGCCTTGAAGTCCCGCTCCCGGGGTTATGCTTCCTTTGATTATGATATCAAAGGTTATGAGCAGTCCCGGCTGGTTAAGCTGGATATGTTAATTAACAAAGAGGAAGTGGATGCGTTGTCGTTTATTGTACATGCGGACTCGGCTTATGAAAGAGGCCGGCGGATGTGTGAACGGCTGAAGGATGAAATTCCCAGGCATTTATTTGAAATACCAATCCAGGCCGCGGTGGGCGGCAAGATTATTGCCAGGGAGACGGTTAAAGCTATGCGAAAGGATGTTCTTGCCAAATGTTACGGCGGCGATATCACCCGTAAGAAAAAACTTCTGGAAAAGCAAAAGGAAGGGAAAAAACGGATGCGTCAGATCGGTAATGTGGAAATTCCTCAAAAGGCTTTTATGAGTGTGTTGAAATTAGATGATAAAAAATAAATCGTTGGAACTGTATTTTCATATTCCCTTTTGTGTTAAAAAATGCTTATATTGTGATTTCCTTTCGGCTCCGGCCGATCAGGACACCCAGGATGCGTATATGCGGGCCTTGATTAATGAGACGAAGGAGCGCCGCATAGAATATTCATCCTATGAGGCGGCAACCGTATTTATCGGTGGCGGAACACCTTCCGCCGTGTCCTGCAGCTGGCTGGAGCAGCTGATGGAGACAGTCAGGAAGGAATATCGGATCAAAGAAGATGCGGAGATTTCCATGGAATTGAATCCGGGTACGGCGGACATAGCGCAGCTTAGGCGGTACCGTAAGATGGGGATTAACCGGCTCAGTATCGGATTGCAGTCCGCATTAGATGAGGAATTAGTAAGATTAGGGCGGATTCACACCTTTAAACAATTTTTGGATACTTATAAAAATGCCAGAAAAGTGGGATTTAACAATGTTAATGTGGATATTATGAGTGCGTTGCCCGGACAGAGCGCCAAAGATTATCAAAAGACTTTGTCCGCGGTTATGGAACTTAATCCGACCCCTGAGCATATATCGGCTTATAGCCTGATTATTGAAGAGGGAACCCCGTTTTTTGACGAAGCCGGGAAAGGATGTTTGATGCTTCCCGATGAGGAATGTGATCGGCAGATGTACCGGGAAACAGACCGGATTTTAACTGAAAATGGTTATCATCGTTATGAAATTTCGAATTATGCGAAACCGGATTTTGAATGCCGCCATAATAGCGGTTATTGGCAGCGGCAAGATTACGCCGGTTTTGGGATTGGCGCGGCTTCCCTGGTGAATAACCACCGCTTTGCCAATAAACAGGACATGGCCCAGTACCTGAAAAATCCGCCGCAGGCCAGGACGAAGGCGCAGATGCTTTCTATTGAGGAGCAAATGGAAGAGTACTTTTTTCTGGGACTGCGGCTGGTCAGAGGTGTCAGCTTAGCGGATTTTGAACGGCAGTTTGGCATTGCTGCCGACAGGGTATATGGTGATGTTATTGCCAAGAGTATTTCGGAACAGCTGCTGATACGCAGTATGGATTCGGTAAGCGGCGAAGAAAGTCTTTGTCTTACGGAAAAAGGACTGGATCTAAGCAATTATGTAATGGCACGTTTTCTGCTGTCTTAAGCGGGACGTGCCCTTTTCGTTTGTTACTTTTGCTTCTTCTTATGGGTGGAAAGGCACTTGAAAAGGCTTCTTGACATAGACTATTGTTAAGAGTAAATCCTACGGGGGTTGTTTTTGAAAACGTTTCAAAAGCCTTTAACCTCAGGAGAAGAGGCCAAGTATATTCATCTGCTGCAGGAAGGAACTGAGAAAGAAGCGAATGCAGCCAGAGAGATTTTGATAGAAAGAAATATGAGACTGGTAGCACATATAGTCAAAAAATACCAGAATGTGGAAGAGGATATGGAAGATCTGATTTCCATTGGCAGTGTTGGTCTCATCAAAGCGGTAAACACCTTCGATGCCGGTAAAGGCAGACTCGCCACCTATGCCTGCCGCTGCATTGACAATGAACTGTTAATGCTGCTGCGCAGCAAGAAAAAGACCTCCCGGGAAGTATCTCTTTTCGAACCCATCGGTCAGGACAAAGAAGGAAATGAAATCCACTTGGTGGATGTTATCGAACAGCAGCAGGTCGACATCGTTGACCGGATGGAAATGAAGAATAATTTGATAAAATTGTTCGGGCTTTTGGATATATGCCTGACCCCAAGAGAAAAAGAAATTATTATCCTGAGATTCGGCTTAAATGGCCAGGCGGAAATCACCCAAAGTGAGATTGGGAGCCGGCTTGGTATATCCAGGAGTTATGTATCCCGGATAGAAAAGAAAGCATTGCGGAAACTAAGAGAAGAATTTGAGGGTCTCTAGTCTGTTCGTTTCAGCGGTAAAGTATATTATTAAACCAATAGATATCGGCGATAATACCTTATAAAAGAATATAAAAAGTCGGGAATCCTGTAAAGAATTTTCGGCTTTTTTAGCTGTTATGTAAGCGCGCTGCTTGAGCACACCCTGGTACAAAGCAGTGATAATTCTTGTGTAATGATACCAGGTTTAGTATAATATTCATATCAAACAATTATAGAGATGTGATTATGGCAATTCCGAGAACTTATTATAATAATTAGGAGGAACATAGATGCCTGTTAGCTTAACGAAAAATAAAAAAAGTAAAGAAGAATTGAATCGATTAATTCAAAAAGCTTTTCCAAATGAATGTACTCAAGACATTATTGAACTAAAAGAGGGATTTTTTAATGTGGCTTATCAAATTATTTTTAAATCCGGTTTAAATACCATTTTAAAAATTGCACCTCCAGTCGACATTGAAATTATGACTTATGAAAAGAATATCATGTTTAGCGAAGTGGATTCTATGAAGATGATTCAATCAAAAACAAAGGCTCCTGTGGCCAAAATAATCTTTTATGATAGTAGTCACTCACTTTGCGATTCGGATTACTTTTTCATGGAGATGCTGGAAGGCCGTAGTTTATCCTCTTGTATGGATTCGCTGTCTGAAAAAGACCGAAATAATATCTATTTTCAAATGGGGCAATATACATATATGTTAAATGAAGTGAAAGGCCTGAAATTCGGTTATTATGGCCAGAAAGACAAGCAAGGGGATAATTGGTACCTTGTATTTAAAAGTATGATTGAGGATATCTATTATGATGCCAAAAGAAAGGATACTCTGATTCCGGTTCCTAAGGATGATTTATTGTTATTATTAGAAAAAGACCGGGAGATATTTGAACAGATAAAAGAACCCAGTTTTGTACATTGGGATATCTGGGCCGGAAATGTATTTGTACAAAATGGCAGTGTAAGTGGGATTATAGATTTTGAGCGGTGTTTATGGGCCGATCCTCTGATGGAAGTCGGGTTTAGGACTTATGGCTATGAAAAATCATTTTTTGATGGATACAGAACGGACAAATTGGACGAGGCACAGGAAAAAAGAGCTAAATGGTATGATATTTACCTGTTTTTAATCTTATGTCCGGAATGTGATTACCGTATGTATGATAATAGATGGTTCTATGACTGGGGTTCGGAAATGCTTATAAAATGGATAGAAGAGAAACGAGAGAAACGGTAGTTCGATATGAATGAAATCCCGCCGGATTAATTTCTTGTCAAATAAAAATATATGGAATATAATATACTGATATTGCAGACTGCGTCAAAGTATTATATCAGGACGGTAAAATCGACCGGAACATGGCTGTTCAATTTGCCCAGGATGCCGATACCAGTTATCAAATCTTAAAATATCAAATAGCACATCATTCACCATTCATCATTAAATTTAATAATTCTAAAATATTACATAGAGAAAGGGAAAATAATGTTCAGTACAATTACATCAGGTGCTTTATTTGGCATGCAAGCTTATCTGGTTCATGTGGAGGTAGATATTGCCACAGGCCTGCCCTGTTTTAGTATGGTGGGTTATTTGGGGAGCGAGGTCAGGGAGGCCAGAGAAAGGGTACTGGCAGCACTGCGGAATGCCAAGTTAAAGGTGCCGCCAATGAAGATTACCGTAAACCTTGCCCCGGCAGATGTCAGAAAGGAAGGAACGGCGTTTGATTTGCCGATTGCGGTGGGAATGTTGGAAGCCCTTGGTTATTTTGAAAAGGGAGCGGCCAATAACATGTTAATTTTAGGTGAGTTGGGCCTTGACGGCGGGATTAAGAAAGTAAAAGGGGTGCTTCCGTTAGTGATGGAGGCGGTAAAGCAGGGCATCCGGGAATGTATCGTTCCCGTGGAAAATTTGCAGGAAGGTGCGGTTATCCCGGGGATTAATGTGAAAGGAGCGGATACTATCAATAATCTTCTCCGATATTTAAAGGAAGGTGAGGCGGCAGGTTCCATTCTGCCTGCGGGAAAGCTTGATTGGGAGCTTCTGCTGAATCCCGATGCCGGACTGCAGATGCTTGATTTTGCAGATATTAAAGGACAGAGTGCTGCAAAAAGAGCCGCCGAAATTGCTGCCGCCGGGTTTCATAATCTGCTGCTAATCGGTCCGCCGGGGTGCGGAAAAAGTATGCTGGCCCAGCGAATACCGGGAATATTACCGCCGTTCTCCCTGGAAGAGAGCCTGGAGCTTACCGCGGTCTATAGTGTGACCGGTATGCTTTCACCGGGACAAGCTCTGGTGAAAGAGCGTCCGTTTCAGAGACCGCACCATACCATCACCCATGCAGCCTTGCTGGGAGGCGGTGCGGTGCCCAAACCGGGAGTGATTTCATTAGCTCATCGGGGGGTACTGTTTTTAGATGAACTGCCTGAATTTGACCGCCGGGTTTTAGATGGGATGCGGCAGCCGCTGGAAGAGCGTATGGTCAATATTGCCAGAATGTATGGAAATATTACTTATCCGGCGGACTGTATGCTGGTTGGGGCGATGAATCCTTGTGTTTGCGGTTATTATCCGGATCTAAACCGCTGCCGCTGTACTGACAATGAGATAAAACGCTATTTGGGCAGAATATCGGGACCTTTACTGGATCGCATGGACTTATGTGTGGAGGTTCTTCCGGTCAATCCTGCGGCATTAAAAAGCAGCAGAAAAGAAGAAAGCAGCAATGTTATCCGTGACCGGGTTCTGAAAGCAAGACAACTGCAGGAAGAAAGGTTTCAAAACAGTCCCTATCGCTTTAATGCGGATGTGTCGGCAGCGGATATCACTAAATATTGTGCCCTTGGTCCAAAGCAGCAAAAGCTGGCCGACCAAGTATATGAGACTTTCCTTCTTAGCACCAGAGCATATCACCGGATTCTGAAGGTAGCCAGAACCATAGCGGATTTGGGTGGGGCGGATGAAATCCAGACAGAGCATTTATCGGAAGCAATTTGTTACCGGGAAGTACACAGTCAGTATTGGCAAAAATAAGCCTGTTGCCCATTTCGTGGAATAGTGGCTGTGAATAGTAAACAATTAAGACAAAGGAGAAATTAATGGATAAAAACAGCGAAATATGGAGCGAACAGCAGGCTTATTTCTATTGGCTGGGTAGCATTCCGGGAGTAGGCAGTAAAAGTATCCGGCGGCTTTTAAGGATATATGGCTCCCCAAAGGAAGTTTATCTTACCACAGATAACAAAATCCGCACAATATTAAATAAAGGCCAGTTAGATCAATTGACAAACAGTAAAAAAAGATGGAAAGTAAAAGAAGAATATGAAATGCTGAAACAGCAGGACATCCGCTTTCTTACGGAAATGGATGCAAC
>Ga0153972_1000201_pt1 | contig 17893 bp, 12 predicted proteins | sample TSGA056MetaG_FD_104732 | JGI IMG/M metagenome (GOLD analysis project Ga0153972, IMG submission 104732) | Attine ant fungus gardens microbial communities from Georgia, USA - TSGA056 MetaG | ecosystem: Host-associated > Fungi > Mycelium > Unclassified | place: USA: Georgia, George L Smith State...
AGCACATCATTTTCGGTCGCCAGGATATAAGGCTCTCTTGCCCCAGTCCAGTCAAAAGAAGTATTCAGCAATGCTTCCGGATAATCACAGTTCGGATAGAAATCCGTCCACTGGCGCTGTCCCTGGAATCCTGCTGCGATGGCATTATGACCTACCATCTCTTCTTCACAGCCTTTTGGCAGGTTGGCATTTCCGTTCATCAGGTCTTTAATGATACACATCATTTTCACCACGAACTCCCAATCTTTTTCCTTATCTTCTGCTGATTTCTGGACTTCCGGCGGATTCTTGTCAAATCCCTCCGGGCATTTTTCCTTCGTCCAGGCCAACGCTTTCTGGAATTTTGCTTCATCATAGATACCTTCGGTCATACGACGGATAATTTCCACCTCATCAACTGACTCTACACGCATCCCCAGATATTCTTCGATAAAGGCAGGATCAATAATCGAACCACCAATTCCCATGCAGATTGACCCGATCTGCAGATAAGACTTTCCACGCATTGTCGCCGCAGCAACTGCCGCACGGCCAAATCTCAGCAGTTTCTCTTCAACATCTGCCGGAATATACGTATCTTCTGCATTCTGCACATCATGCCCGTAGATACCAAATGCCGGAAGCCCCTTTTGTGCATGAGTTGCCAGCACCGATGCCAGATACACTGCACCCGGACGCTCCGTTCCATTGAATCCCCACACGCCTTTAATGGTATTTTTATTCATATCCATCGTCTCAGACCCATAGCACCAGCAAGGGGTTACCGTCAGGGTAATATCAACCCCTGCTCTCTTGAACTGCTCTTCACAAGCCGCTGCCTCAGCCACCCGGCCAATCGTCGTATCTGAAATAATAACCTTCACCGGTTCGCCATTAGAATATTTCAGATTGGAAGTAAACAGCTCAGCTGCCGCTTTCGCCATGTTCATCGTCTGTTCTTCTAATGAACCACGTACATCCAGATATCCTCTTCTGCCATCAATCGTTGCTCTGATTCCAATTACCGGGTACTCTCCAATTAATCTTGACTTTGCCATCTCTATTCCTCCTGGTATTAACTTATATTTTACTTATGTTACATCAATATGGACTTATCATATTACTTTTACAGAAATGTTTTAAATGTATGGTATGCCTTTTCCCAGCGCTCATGATCCTGTGGATGGTACTCCTTGGTCGGTTCTGAGTTTGCCACGATCGCTCTGGCCTCCGATACATCTTTAATCTCACCAAGAGTCATCAGCTGAACCGCAATATTACCAAGCGCTGTCGCCTCCACCGAACCGGCGATCACCTTGCGTCCGCTTGCATTAGCCGTCATCTGGCACAACAATTGACTTTGTATTCCGCCGCCGATCATATAGATTATCTGATAACATTTACCTGTACAAGCTTCAATCTGCTCAAGTGTATTTCGGTACTTAAAAGCCAGACTCTGGTTAATACAACATACCACCTCACCTTCACTTTGCGGCACCGACTGGCCTGTCCGTTCACAAAATGCTCTAACCCGTCCGGGAATATTCCCCGCTGGATTAAATTCCGCGGCACCCGGATCAATAAAGTTCTGAAGTGGTTCTGTCGAAAGTGCCCGCTGCTCCAAATCTGAAAAGGAAAACTCCCGTCCTTCCCGCATCCACTGACGCCTGCTCTCCTGAATCAGCCATAGACCAATAATATTTTTAAGAAAGGTAATCTTTCCACCAAAACCACCTTCATTGGTAATATCCAGCTTCATCGATTTTTCATTAATCAGCGGTTCATTCAACTCTGTTCCAAATAAACTCCAGGTACCGCAGCTGATAAACAGAAAATCTTCTTCCTGTGCCGGAACAGCTATTACTGCACTTTGGGTGTCATGGCTTGCCACTGCAATCACTTTCGCCGGATTCACTGTCAGTTCATCACAGATTTCCGCTGTTAGCGACCCTACCACCACACCGCTTGGTACAACTTCCTGCAGCAACTTCTCATCGATCCCCAGGCTCGTCAGCACCCGCTTTGACCAAACCTTTTCATTCGCATCCAACAGCTGCGTAGTCGATGCCATCGTATATTCTGCTGCCATCACCCCGCTCAGGAAGTAATTAAAAAGATCTGGTGTAAATAGTAAGCTTTTCGCCCGCTCAAGCATCCATGGGCGCTTTTTCTTCAAAGCATACAATTGGAAGATCGTATTAAAATCCATAAACTCATTTCCCGTTATATGATATAATTCATCTTTAGCAATTACCCGAGAAACTTCTTCCTGCATTCCAACTGTTCTGTCATCCCGATAATGTACCGCATTCTCCAGCAGCTCACCATGCTCATCTAACAGTCCAAAATCCACACCCCAGGTATCAATCCCAATACTGTCAAAACCACCCTTTAAATTAGCTTTCACGATTCCTTGCTTAATCTCATAAAACTGTCTAAGGGTATCCCAATACAGGGTATTTCCTACCATAACAGGATCATTAGAAAACCGATGCACTTCTTCCTTCACAATCTTCCCGTCCACTAACTCACCCAGGACAGCCCTCCCACCGGAAGCCCCAAAGTCAAATGCCAGTACACGTTTTCCTGTGCCCATAGTCATCCTCCTTTCTTACTCCTTTTCTTCATTGAATAATTACCTTTATTTTATCATTGTCAGCCCTTTCATACTTGTGTTATAGTGGTAAAAAATATAACAATATTCACCTAAAGGAGACTTATGCAGTACATAAATTACCGGGAAAGCAAAAAAAGAGGAACATCAGACTTCCCCATCGAACTCTACCACGTAGACAGCACTCACCCTCAATATACAATGTCCTACCATTGGCATATTGAATTTGAAATCATCCGAGTACTTTCAGGCACCTTTCGAATGACGCTTGAAGGAACTGAATTCCTGGCCTCCCCCGGCGACCTGATCCTAATCCCCGCCGGCTTTTTGCATGCCGGAACTCCTACCGAGTGTGTCTATGACTGTATCGTATTCGATATGAATTTAATGCTGAAAGAAAATGATGCCTGCCGCCGCTATATCAAGCAGATCATCAGCCATGAAATTAATCCCCATACCCATTTTACTGGCAGCACTCACCAGCTCCACGATACCGCGTGGATTCTTTTTAACGCCCTGGCCGAAAGAAAAGACGGCTATCAGCTAATCGTCAAGGGCAGCCTGCTCCAATTATTCGGTCTCATTATTACCGAAAAGCAATACAGTCCCCAGGCACCTGATGCCCTTCGCACTCATAACCGTGTCCAAAAACTAAAGCAAGTCCTGGAATACATCGAGACTTCCTACGCTGCCCCTATTACCTTGGAACAGCTCTCCAGATGTGTTGGAATGTCACCAAAATATTTTTGCCGCTTCTTTCAGGAAATGACTCACTATACGCCTTTAAACTATGTGAATTATTATCGAATTGAACGTGCCTGCTATCAGTTGATCACTTCTGACGCATCTATAACGGAAGTGGCTTATAGTTCTGGATTTAATGATCTTAGTTATTTTATTAAGATGTTTAAGAAGTATAAGGGAATTACACCAAAGAAGTATCAGTGTGGAGAGAATTTTTAAACAGGGATACTGAAATTTCTTCAATATCCCTGCCTTATTAGGAATAAGATTTTTTCTTGAAATCTGTCAATTAATCATATAAGTTCGGAGCAATATCTTCTGCTTCCATATTGTCAGCAGTATACCATTTACATCCGGTATCTACATCTGCAACCGCTTCGCCTTTCGCTGCTTTCACTGCCAATTCTACGGTCTGGCATCCGATATTGAACGGATCCTGAGTAACCGCACCGGCAAGAGTACCATCAGCAACTGCCGTTTTAATCACTGTACCAGAATCAAATGCAACACCAACAATACCATCTTTTCCTAATTTTCTTAAGTTGTCATTCGCATGCACAAGACCTTCTCCGGAATGTTGATTGGAACTATATACACAGATAATGTCTTTTTTATTCAGAAGATTCTGACCATCAGTTGTCGCTGCTTCTGCTGTAACCTGTGCCGGTACTGCTACATCGATGATAACATCTTTGCCGTCGGATTTTTCTTTACCTTCTGTATATTTATCGTTTCCTTCCACTCCGATGGTTTTGCCATCTGCCTGAACCAGTGTGATCATCTTGTCAATGAAACCCAGTCCCCGGTTAACGATTGATTCAGAAGTTGCATCCTGAGCCATAACACCAATACGAACAGTACCATCAGCTGATGCAATCTTGTCCTTAATCAGTTTGTATGTCTCATCTGCCGCCAATTCACCGGCTGCATAGTTGTCAGTTGCCGCATTAGCATATACTGCTCCTTCCGGAGCATTTGGTACACCAGAGTCAAAACCGATAATCGGAATATTCTGGCTCTTAGCGATTTCAATACCTTCAATGCAGGCTTCCGTATCTAAGGCTGCCAGGCCGATCGCTGCCGGCTTTAGATTAATTGCATTGTTCAGCATCTGTACCTGCTGCTGGATGTCACTTTCAGTATTAGGACCCTCCATCTGCATCTTCACACCCAATTCATCCGCTGCTTCCTGAGCTCCCTTATAAACTGCCTGCCAGTATTGATGCTGGAATCCTTTTGATACCAGATAAATCAGCATATCACTGTTATCAGCACTTGCCGTATCAGTTTTTGCTCGATCAGCTGTTGCCTCGTCCCCATCACTCTGTGCTGGCGGTGCTTCTTCTGTTGTACTTTCAGTTCCTGCTGCTTCACCGGATGCCGCCTGTCCATCATCTTTGCTGCTGCAGCCTGTTGCCATCACCGCGATCATAGTACCTGTCAACAATACACTTAAAATTCTCTTTCTCATGTTATACCTCCTTTTTTATGTAATACCTTCTCCGGTTTACATCCTTTTCTTACTTGCCACATCAGCAAATACTGCGATGATCAATACAATACCAGTGATAAACATCTGCCAGTGACTTTGCAGCCCTACAAACGGAAGTCCTGTTTTCAAAACCGACATTATGAACACACCGATCAGGGTTCCGGCGATTGTTCCATTTCCACCAGACATAGATGTTCCACCGATCACAACACCGGCGATAGCATCCAGTTCAAATCCATTACCGGTAGCCGGAAGCATGGTGGAGTAGATGGCCGCATACGAGATACCTGCCAAACCGGTAAATGTACCGCTGAGGACATATGCGACGGTCTCCCATTTAACCACATTTACACCTGATAACCGAGTTGCTTCTTTGTTGCTGCCAAGCGACAGGATATAGCGGCCGATCTTGGTTTTGTTAAGTACGACGGACATAATAATTGCCACCACAAGCAGCAAAATGAATCCGGTTGGAATCATCATGCCATCTCCAAGAGTAATCTTAAATATCTTCCGGAACCACCCCGTACTTGTACTCGCCTGGGGCCAGGTAATACTCTGCGCCCTGGTATAAATTGATCCGAATCCTCTGGTAATCATCATCGTTCCCAGAGTTGCGATAAATGGCGGCAAATTCATCACCGAAACCATCAATCCATTACAAAGACCAAAGAAAGTACCAATCAAAATTCCGATAATCATACATGCTGCCATTGGAACTCCTGACTTAATCGCCAGCGAACCGGAAATTAAGGAGGAACACATCAGTACTGTACCAATAGAAAGATCAATACCCCCAGTAGCAATTACAAATGTAATACCGATTGCCATAAAGCCAATATAATAAGATGCATCAAATATACTGATGAAGGTAGAATACTGCCGGAATGCCGGGCTGGCGATACAGAAAAATCCGAACAAAACGATAAGGGCCAGTACCGCGATAACTCTCTGGGAACCAATTGCTTTTACCAGTGGGTTACTCTCTAATACACCTGTTTTCTTATGTGTTGCTGTTATATTACTGCTTCCCATTTTCACATTTCCTCCTGATTATTCTCTCGCAGTTGCAGCATGCATAATGCTTTCCTGTGAGGCCTCTTCTATGGATAATTCTCCTGTCTTACGCCCTTCGCACATCACCATGATCCGATCGCTCATCCGCAGAATCTCAGTAAGTTCAGAAGATATCATAATGATAGATTTACCTTCTGCTGCCAACTCATTTATCAACTGATAAATCTCACTCTTAGCTCCCACGTCAATCCCTCTAGTGGGTTCATCAAAGATCAGGATGTCACAATTTCGCACCAGCCATTTGGCAATGACTATCTTCTGCTGGTTACCACCGGAAAGATTCACTACCTTTTGCTCCACTGACGGTGTCTTCGTCTTCAACTTATCCACATATTCCTGCGCCGCCCGCTTCTCTTTTACACCATCGATAAAGATTCCACTCATATAGTCATCCAAAGATGCCAAGACAGTGTTCTCTGCTACCGTCTTATCAAGCACCAGGCCAAACCGCTTACGGTCTTCCGAAAGATACCCGATACCATGAGCCACCGCATCCTGAGGACTTTTAATATCTATTTTTTTACCGTTAACATACACCTCACCACTGCTCTTTTGATCTACTCCGAACAAGGTCCTGGCTGTCTCTGTCCGCCCGGCACCCATGAGACCGGAGAAACCAAGGATTTCTCCCTTGTGCAGCTCAAAGCTGATATTTCTGACCATCGGCCCCGCGTTTAAGTTCTCAACCCTTAATACCACCGGAGCATCTGCTGCAACATTACTCTTTTCCTTAGGCGCTTCATATATAACACGCCCTACCATCATGTTGATGATATCTTCCTTCGTGGTTTCTTTAGTAATAACGGTCCCCACATACTCACCATCACGCATAACGCTTACCCGGTCAGTAATCACTTTAATCTCATCCATCCGGTGAGAGATATACACAATCCCCAGTCCCTGACTCCGAAGGTCCCGAATAATCTTGAACAGCTCCTCAATCTCCTTTTCCGTCAATGCTGCCGTTGGTTCATCAAATATGATAACTTTCGCTTCTTTAGAAATGGCTTTGACGATCTCACACATCTGCTGCTTTCCCACCGTAAGATTTCCCATCATCTGGGATGGTTTAATATCTATATTCAGCTTGTGAAATAGCTTCTTTGCTTCCTTGTTCATCTTATTGTCATTAATTATAAATCCATTCATGAACTCCCTGCCGATAAAGATATTCTGAGCAACGGTCAGATGCTGCATCATGTTCAACTCCTGATGCACAATGGAAATCCCTGCTTCCTGAGACTGCGCCGGATTCTGGTATTCCACCTCACTCCCTTCGAACGCGATCATTCCGCCATCTTTAGCATATATCCCAGTGAGCACTTTCATTAATGTAGACTTTCCTGCACCGTTTTCCCCCATGAGTGCATGCACCTCACCTTTTCGCACTTCCAGATCCACACCCTTTAATGCATACACACCTGGAAATGCTTTGTCAATACCCTTCATGGTTAATATCACTTCACTCACAACTTCACCTCTATCCTTTACTCCATTTTTTCTTTGTTTCTGCCGTTATTATAAGAACAAGGTGATTTTTTCACAATTAAAAAATCTCTCAAAAATAGTCAAAATAATATCTTTTGATCATCTTGAGAGATTTTTAACTATTTCCGCATCTTTTTTACCCATTAAAGAAACTACCAATACCTAGTGTACTGTCCAGCTCATAATTAGTAAAACCGTACTCCCTATTTACTAACAATAATCTCTTCCTCCACCGCCTGCCGCCCAATAAACGGAAACAGCAACTTCTGATTTTCTTTAGAATACATGTCCTGTTTGGTAACCAGCGTCGACCCAGAGTCCAGCTTCCGAATATTTTCTTTCCCATCAGCAATTTTTACCGCCTGTTCTACCCCAAGGTATCCCATATTAAACGGATTCTGAATCACCAGCCCCTTGAATATCCCTTCTTCCAATAACTTAACCTGCTCAATCGAACTATCAATCCCAAACACCGCCACCCGGTTACCGACCCCCTTATCTTTTACTGCCCGGGCCACTCCGACGGCAGAGTATTCATTAAATCCGACAATCACTGTAATGTCCGGCTGTTCCTCCAAAATCTCCATAGTCAAATCATACGCTGTCTGAAATTCCGAACCACAGAATACCACTTCTTTCACCTGCGCATCATACTCCTTCAACCCAAACCGGATTCCTTCCTCCCGCTCAATAGCGGTCGATGTTCCCTGCACATTCCCAACAAAAGCAATCTGCGACTCCTTATCTGTGAACAGCCGCATATAGTTACCCAGCTTTGCTCCTGCTTCGAAGTTATTAGTAGCCACCTCCGAATCAGCAAAATCCGCATCGATCACCGAATCAACCAGGACTAAATGAATTCCTGCTGCCTTGATTTTCCGCGCATAAGGTGTCGTTTCTTTAAAAGAATCCGGTGTCAGCACAATCACATCCGGTTTCTTAGCAATAGCCTCATCAATCATCCGGTTTTGTCCGGCGATGTCGGTTTCCTCTTTGGGTCCCATAACAGTAAGCTCTACACCATATTCCTGGGCAGCCATATTAGCTCCAGCCACCAGTGCCGACCAGAATTCATTGGTATTATCAAGCACCTTAGCGATAAAAATAACCTTCACCGATGAACGTTCATTATTTTTCTGAAACACTATACCCAAAATCACAATGAACAGAAAACACAGGACAATCGTTCCAGCAACCTTGATCTTCCTTTTAACTGTCATCATGCCGCTTCCTCTCCCCCTTCGGTATGGTAATCCTTGCCGTAGTTCCCTCACCGGGCTTGCTGCGAAAGGTAATTCCATATTCCTCACCGTAATAATTCTTAAGCCGCCCCTGCACATTATAAACGCCAACACCATTTCGTTCGTAATTCACCTTATGTTCGTCAAAGATGTGCAACAGCGTCTCTTTATCTATACCGGAACCAGTATCGACCACTTCAAATATCAGCAATTCGCTCTCCCAACGACCGATTACCGTTACCACGCTCTTCGTTTCTTTATAGCGAACACCGTGATATACCGCATTTTCCACTAACGGTTGAATGACAAACTTCACAATAGTTTCTTCTTCTATATCCGGATCCAGATAAATTTCCACTTCAAGCTTATCCCTATAGCGGAGCTCAAGAATATCCAGATAGTTACGGACGTGTTCAAACTCCTGTGCCACACTGATCTCTTCCTGGCCTGTACTAATCGTTCGGCGAAACATCTTGGAAAGAGCCGTGGTCATTTTTACCACTTCCCGGGTTTTCCCCCACTCCGCCATCCACACAATCGAATCCAGGGTATTGTACAAGAAATGCGGATTAATCTGAGCCTGCAGTGCTTTCATCTCACTCTTTCGTTTTTCCTGCTGCTCTGCAATATTCTGATTCATCAAATGCTGAATCTCTTCCGTCATAATATTATAGCTCCGACTCAAGGACCTCAGCTCATTCTCCGGCATTTTTGTCAGATCAATTTGCAGAAAATTTCCCTTTTCCGCCTGCTTCATCGATGTTTCCAGCACCTCCACCGGCTTGGTAATCCGTCGGGAAAGATAATAGGTAATTCCCATTACCAGAACAATCATTACAATGGCAATAATCATATAGGTTTGACGTGCTTTATCCTGATTTTTCATCAATTCCGTAGTATAAGATACCCCGACAATCTTCCAACCACTTTCCGCTGAGGTGGAAATGGTATAAATCCGCTCATCATCCCCCTTACCGATTTGAAAATAATTCCCATTACAATTCATTACTTCGTCAATATTTTCTTTACGTACACCACTATAAATCAGCTGCTGCTTGGGATGATACACAATATCCCCCTGGTCATCCAGAATAAAGATATACCCCCGATTCCCCAAACTGTTATAGGTACACAAGTCATTAATAGTGCTATAATTCAAATCAATAAAGAATATCCCACCCTTATTATTCGTTTTTGGATTTTGCAGATTATGCCCCACTGTAACCACCCAGGTATAATCATCTCTCACCAGATTCTGGACATGAGACGTGGTCAGTACCGTTTCACCATTACACTTCAATGTTTCCTGATACCATTCCTGATGAGTCGGTTCCACATAAGAATTCAGCACGCTTCTGCCATCATTGATAATGTGCCGCCCGGCATTGGAAATAACCCCAATATTATAAATATCCGTCCGCGCCGACTGCACCATCTCAAACTGTTCAATAATCCGCTCCCGCAGTATCTGATCATCCTCTGAATCAACCGCCGCATCCGAAAAAAGATAGTCCGTTACATCCTGGTTACCAGACACCAAATAGGCAATATTCTTCATATAAGAAAAATACGAATCCAAATCCCGTTCCACCTGCCGAATCAGTTTCATGGTATAATTCACCGAATTCTCCATTACATTTTCCTGGGTATAGCGAAATGAAATAATTGCCAGAACCAGCAGCGCACCTGTCGTTACCGGCAAAAATGCCAGCAGCATACTGCTTCGAATGCTTCCAAACCAATTCTTTCGCTGGTCTTGTTCCCCTTTTGGCTTCAATTTGTTTTCCTCTTTTCCCGTGCAAATTCCGTCGGTGTCATCCCTGTGGCTTTTTTAAATGAAATTCCAAAATAATGCGGATCACTGAACCCCACTCTTTCGGCAATCTCATAATTCTTCATATGAGTATGCTCAATCAACTCCTGAGCCTTCCCCATCCGCAGCTGAATCAGTGCCTCCATAAAAGTCAACCCCGTATTCTCCTTAAACATAGCACTAAACCGACTTGCACTCATCTTAAGATATTCACATAACATCGCCACTCCAAGCTTCGGATCCATATAATGCTTCTCCATATAATCCAAAGCTAAAACAGCTCTCCGCCGTCCTTTTCCAGCCCGCTGTTCATCCATCGCATTTCCCGCCTCAATCAGATATCGCTTCAAAACCCCCAGCGCTCCTTTCAAGGTGTCTTTCTCCATCGCCGCTTCCAACACCATACTATTTTCCTGATAGGTAATGCTATCCTTAAGACAGGCCTTATCCAGCATATCCTTCACATCATTCATAATACCCTGAATAATAATATGTACCCTGGCCTTCCGCAGATAAGCTTCCCGCATCAACTGCTCCAGCTCATCAAAAATCCGTGAAATAGCCTCCCCATCGTTATTCTTCACTGCCAATGACAACGCTTCCCGCATCTGCAGGTAATCCTGTTTTTCAATCTTACTGCCAACAATATCCTGCCGGATAATAATCTCCGCCTCACGCGTATAAGCATATTCAAGCCCCGTAAGCGCGTCCTCATAAGACCGCGGCAAACTGGCTATCCCTTCAACCACCATTCCCACGCCCACACTCATCGAAAGCTGTGCCGCCCATCTCAGGCTATCACAAACCTCCGTCAACACCGACTTCAACTTCACCTCCATCGCCGCCTGTACATTAGCAGCCATCAGAACAAGGGCCAATCCCCCTTCCCCCTGAAACACCTGCCCATATTCATGCTTCGAAATAATCTCCTCAGTAACATTGAAAATCACAAAATTCATTAGAGATTTTTCTCCCACATAAGCATCATTCTTATGCACACACAACACCACAACCCGATAATAATTGCGGTCCAGCCAAATATGATACTGCTCAATCTCCTCTCGCATCCGCTTATCATCCCGACCACTCTGAACCAATTTCAAAAGTGCCTGACTCTTAAGCAGCAGCTTATTCTTCTGATAAGAAGTAACAATCTGTGAATACCTCTGGCTCTGCATTTTCTGCTGATCGATCCGCTCCCCCAACTTTTGCAGTATTCCCGTCAGTTCATAAGACGTCACCGGTTTCAGTAAATAATCTTCAACATCATATTTCATCGCCTGCTTAGCGTATTCAAAGTTATCATACCCACTGAAAATCAAAATCTTAACACCCTTAAAATCTTCATGGATTATCCGACTTAATTCCAGGCCATCCACATGAGGCATGCAGATATCCGTAATCACAATATCTACGGGATGCTCCCTGATATATTCAATAACCTCCCGGCCATTCTGAAAGCAGCCAACTAATTCACAATTCAGAGCTTCCCACCCAATATTTTCACTGATCGCTTCCCTAATAAGTACTTCATCATCCACCAAAACAACCCGATGCATCTTTTCACCCCATTCTTTTAATATAACTTTTACAATTCCTTTTATGGTCTCTTATCGTAATAAATTGAGCGATAATATTTTTTGCCTGTGGGAAGGACGCGGCAGAGAGGTATCACATGCCTCTCTGCCGTTGGTTTTTCAAGCGCTTTACTAAAAGATTATTCCGCCCAGATACACTGCACCCCATTCGCCTCCAGCAAACTTATCCACGCATCCTCTGGCTTCTTATCAGTAATAATCACATCTATTTCCGACACCTTCCCAATCTGTGCAAATGCGATCTCATCAAACTTAGTGTGATCCACCGCCAATATCCTCTGCGTGCCACACTCCAGCATCGTCTTCTTATTCTTCGCATGCAGTTCATCCGAATCAGTTATCCCTTGTTTCGCATCAAACCCTTTGCAGGAAATAATCGCTTTATCTACGTGATAAGAAGTAAGCATCCGATCCGTCTGCGGTCCAACCAGGGCAAAACTGCCTTCCTTGGCAATGCCGCCGGTAGACAGAACATTCCAATCCGGTGTGTCAAATAACTCCATGATAATTTCAATAGAATTAGTAATGATCGTAAGATTCTTCCGGTCTTTTAATTCCTTGGCTATAAAAACTGCAGTGGAGCTAGCGTCCAACATCAGGCTTTCGCCGTCATGTACTATTTCATGCAGTAATGCGGCAATCTTCTGCTTTCCGGCTATATTACGCTTTTTACGCAAATTAAAGGGCAGGTCAATAGTTACATTCTCATTAATAACTGCGCCGCCATAGCTTTTAATGGCATACCCATCATTTTCAAGCTTTTCCAAATCCCTTCGAATGGTCTCTTCGGATACCTGATAGTGCTGACTTAATTCGCTGACCACCACCCGCTTATCGGTCTGTAATTTCTCAAGTATTTCATTCCGTCTTTCTATTGCAAGCATCTGTTACCTCCTTGGATTACAAAATCGTATGGCAAATCTTTGGGTCAGGATGTGCGCTCACGGAAGAATCCAAATACATTCCGTCTTCGCCGGTGATAATTATAATATATTTTCCCGGACAAACGGTCTGGGCTTCGATGATGTCTACATCTGAAGTTTTGACCATCGCATCTGCTGCTATCACACCTGCGGAAACGGCCTTGTATTCCGCCATTCCAATTGCTTTACTCATGCTCGTTAACACCTTTCCTGATTTTCTATTATAACATATTTTTCGGTAACTTCCATTACTTTTCCGTTCAAAGATGTATGTATGACTACGCTGAGGCTTTTTCGTTTGTGCTCTCGGAAAATCAGACCAGCGAAGGGATTCATTATTTATTCTTCGATGTACTAGTACATCGTTATGCACCCATCAGAAAAAATCAGACTTGACAAACAAAAATAGTATTGGTAGAATATAGAAGTCGGTCAGCAGAAGTGCGTAGAATCCCGAAAGATTCTACGCACTTTTTTTGTGCATGACGTAGTTTTCAGGTAGCTTTTCTCAGATAAAGACTCCAAAATTTTATTCTGAAAGAAGCGAGGATCATAAAAATGGAACAAACACAACAGCAAGGCAGCTATCTTATTACGGAACCCATACACAAACTTCTACCCCGATTTGCCATTCCGTGCGTAATATCCCTGATTATCTCATGCCTTTACAACATCGTTGACCAGATTTTTGTCGGCAACGGCATCGGCTATTTAGGAAATGCGGCAACAGGAATCATCTTCCCTATTACTGTCATAGGATGGGGCGCTTCCCTTTTATTTGGTGATGGGGCGGCTGCCGCTCTCAGCCTGTCGCAGGGACGTGGAGATACAAAAAGCACCGGCAAGGTCATCGCCAATAGTATCTTATTTTCCTTTTTGTCGGGTGTTTTGATTATATTGGTTTGCTATCTCTGCGGGGATAGTATCCTGTATGCCCTCGGTGCGACAGACGCTACAATCGGCTTAACCCGCGATTATGGAAACATAATCTTTATCATGATTCCATTGGCTCTGGTACAAAATATGCTGGCAGCCATTATCCGAGCGGATGGCAGCCCCCGCTATGCCATGATTACGATGGCTGTAGGTGCTATCCTGAACATTATTTTTGACCCCATTACTATTTTTGTATGGGGATGGGGAATCAAGGGCGCCGCCTACGCAACGATTTTTGGCCAGTTTATCAGTTTTATCTTGTGCGCGCTATATCTTCGCCGGAGCAAAACTTTCCGTATCCGCTTATCGGACTTCAAACCGAATTGGAGAGCTATCAAATCAGTTATTCCTTTGGGTGGTTCCAGTTTTCTTACGCAGATTTCCATCGTTATCGTGACAGTCGTAAATAACAAGTTGCTGGTATCCTACGGTGCAATGTCCGAGTACGGCGCAGATATTCCTTTAGCCGCCTTTGTTGTCATTATGAAGCTATTCCAGATCGTGCTGAACATCGCCATCGGGATTGCTGCCGGTGCGCAGCCAATTATTGGATTCAACTATGGGGCCGGGCGGTATGACCGAGTGAAACAGGCTTTCAAATATGTTATGTTATGGACGTTCATCACAAGCGCCGTTGCTACGGTTTTATTCCAGGGAATACCCAATGTGTTTATCCAGTTGTTCGGCGCAGATGGAGAACTCTATACCACCTTTGCAATCAGCTGTCTACGCATTTACTTATCTTTGATCATTCTGACCTGTATTCAAAAGGCATGTGCCATTTTCCTGCAATCTATCGGCAAAGCGGCTGCAGCAATCCCTCTATCAATTATACGGGATATCGTTTTTCTGATTGCTTTTTCGTTAATTATTCCGGCATATATCGGAGTTACCGGCATTTTCTGGGCAGCTCCCGCGGCGGATATTTTAGCGATAGCCATTACTGCGGTTGTCCTGCTTCGGGTGTGGAAACAGCTTGATTCTGTAAAAACAAAAGACGCGCGTATGACTGAGGCTGTAACACTTAAGCCTTCCCATACGAATTATATTTAAGTACCACAGTAATCGGGCAGACCCTTATCGCACAGAAGAAAATTGTCCGGAAGATTGCGATGGAAAACACTCAAATATGTAAATAAATAAAGCAGATGTATCCATATTATCTGATACATCTGCTTTATTTTTAAATATATACTTCCTACTTTAGGTCTTTCCACTGAACGTTACGTAAGTATCCTTCAGTGACTTTCCTGAAGGCTTTAGCGGCTTCATAATCTACTTTTAATTCAAAGTATAATTAGTCCTCCCTACTGTGTATAGCCGCCTGTGCCGCCGCCAGTCTTGCGATCGGTACCCTGAATGGGCTGCAGGATACATAATCCAGTCCCATCTTGTGACAGAATTCCACCGAACTCGGATCCCCGCCATGCTCACCACAGATCCCCAGCTTCAAGTCCGGACGGGCTTCCCGTCCTCTCTTCGCCGCCATTTCAACCAGCTGACCCACACCATTCTGGTCCAGACGGGCAAATGGATCGGATTCATATATCTTCGCCTTATAATAGGCATCCAGGAATTTACCCGCATCATCACGGGAGAATCCAAAGGTCATCTGGGTCAGGTCATTCGTCCCAAAGGAGAAAAACTCCGCTTCCCCGGCGATCTCGTCAGCTGTCAGTGCTGCTCTCGGGATCTCGATCATCGTTCCGACCGTATAACGGATATCAGAACCTTTTTCCTTCTTCACCTGCTCAGCAACTTCGACAACGATATCCTTCACGAACTTAAGCTCTTTCTTCTCGCCGACCAGCGGGATCATGATCTCCGGAACGATATCATATCCCTTCTCATCCTTCACTTCGATCGCCGCTTCCATGACTGCCCGCGTCTGCATCCGGGCGATCTCCGGATAAGTGACCGCCAGACGGCATCCGCGGTGCCCCATCATCGGGTTGAACTCATGCAGCTCATCACATTTGCGCTGTACTTCCTGGGCTGTCAGTCCCATATCCTGTGCCAGTGCCCCGATATCTTCCGGCGCTGTCGGTACGAACTCATGCAGCGGCGGATCCAGGTATCGCACGGTCATCGGCTTCCCTTCCAGGGCCTCATACATCGCCTTGAAATCACCCTTCTGGTAAGGGACCAGCTCATTCAGCGCTTCCTCCCTGGCTTCCTGGGAATCCGAAAGGATCATCTTACGGATCTTCGGGATACGCTCCGGCTCAAAGAACATATGCTCTGTCCGGCATAGCCCGATGCCTTCCGCCCCAAGCTTCACGGCATTATGCGTGTCCGCCGGTGTATCTGCATTGGTCCGCACCTTCAATGTCCGGAACTTATCCGCCCAGCTGATGATACGGTCAAAGTCACCGCCGATAGAAGCCTCCTTCGTCCGGATATCCCCATAGTATATCTTACCCGTGGAGCCATCCAATGAGATATGGTCTCCTTCTGCTATCTTGTGTCCGCCAAGTTCAAAATACTTCGCTTCCTCATCGATCTTGATCTCACCACAGCCAGACACACAGCATGTCCCCATCCCACGGGCCACCACCGCTGCATGGCTGGTCATTCCACCGCGCACCGTCAGGATCCCCTTAGCTGCCTGCATACCTTCAATATCCTCCGGTGAAGTCTCCAGCCGCACCAGGATCACGCGCTCACCCTTTTCCCCGGCAGCTTTTGCATCATCTGCTGTGAAATATACCTTACCGGCCGCCGCTCCCGGTGATGCCGGAAGGGCACTTCCGATCACTTCCCCGGCCTTGAGCGCATCCGCGTCAAAGGTCGGATGCAGCAGCTGGTCCAGCGACTTCGCATCGATCCGAAGCACTGCCGTCTCCGGTGTGATCTTACCTTCATCCACCAGATCACAGGCGATCTTAAGGGCTGCCGGTGCAGTCCTCTTACCGCTTCTCGTCTGTAGGAAGAACAGCCGTCCTTCCTGGATCGTGAACTCCATATCCTGCATATCACGGTAATGATCCTCCAGTTTTGCCGCGATCTCCATAAACTGCGCATAACATTCCGGCAGATCCTCTTTCATCTTCGTGATCGGCTGCGGGGTCCGGATACCGGCAACCACATCCTCACCCTGGGCATTAATCAGATACTCACCATAGATACCTTCCTCACCCGTCGACGGATTCCTGGTAAATGCAACACCGGTACCGGAGGTATCTCCCATATTACCGAATACCATCGCCTGCACATTGACCGCGGTGCCCCAGTCACCCGGGATATCATTCATCCGGCGGTACACGATCGCGCGGGGGTTATCCCAGGACCGGAACACTGCCTTCACTGCTTCCATCAGCTGCACTTTCGGATCCTGTGGAAATTCTTCCCCCATCTTTTCGCGGTAGACTGCTTTAAAGCGGCCGATCACTTCTTTTAAGTCCTCCGCAGTCAGATCCGTATCAAACCGAACTCCTTTCGCTTCCTTGATCTCATCCAGGATCCCTTCGAAGAACGTCTTGCTCATCTCCATGACCACATCCGAGAACATCTGAATAAAACGGCGGTAAGAATCGTATGCAAAACGGGGATTCCCCGTCTTCTTTGCAAACCCTTCCACCGCGATATCATTTAATCCCAAATTCAAGATAGTATCCATCATCCCAGGCATCGATGCCCTTGCACCGGAACGCACTGAAACCAGTAATGGATCGTCGTTGTCGCCAAATTTCTTTCCCTGCATGGCTTCTAATTTCCCAAGAGCCTCGAAGATCTGCCCCTTAACTTCCTCCGCAATCTTCTTTCCCTGGTTGTAATAATCTGTACACGCCTCTGTTGTCACGGTAAATCCCTGTGGAATAGGCAGACCCAGATTGGTCATCTCAGCCAGATTTGATCCTTTTCCACCTAACAGGTTTCTCATGTCTGCATTACCTTCCTTAAATAAGTACACCCATTTCGCTGCCATGTAGTATCCTCCTAGAAAATTGTATTTACAGCATTCAAATATCCTTCACCTTTCAAATGC
>Ga0153972_1000205_pt1 | contig 17716 bp, 15 predicted proteins | sample TSGA056MetaG_FD_104732 | JGI IMG/M metagenome (GOLD analysis project Ga0153972, IMG submission 104732) | Attine ant fungus gardens microbial communities from Georgia, USA - TSGA056 MetaG | ecosystem: Host-associated > Fungi > Mycelium > Unclassified | place: USA: Georgia, George L Smith State...
AATATCCCGGTAAGTGGCATTAATACGATAAAGCGCTTCCTGAGCAACACTCATCTGTGATGCCCAGATTTCCATTGCATCATGTTCTACCCAACCATTTTTGGGGTAATATTGCTTAAATTCTTTTTGGGCGATGCTTACTGATTGCCCTTTTTCGTTGAATAGAATACATCTTGAACTGGTTGTTCCTTGATCTAAGGCCATTATATATTTTGCCATGGTAACCCCCCTTTTTAAAATAAAAATGCAAAAATGCTATCCAAATAAAAATATGCCCTGGCATATAATTATCCAATAGATTTTTGCTCTCCGTGTCTCCAAAAAAATATTGTACATTTTTATTTATTATATATTTTTAGTGGCTATTCGTCAATAGGTCTCTCTAAATAATTAAAAGACTTAATAAATTATATTGACACTATTTTAGAAATGCACTATAATTTGCTTATAAAGATAAAAGTTTGGCCGCTTAAGCTGGAAGAACTTTCAAAATCTAATTATTTAATTAAAAAGATTAATAAAAGAGGTGGATGTATGAAGAACAAATTTGATTATTTTATGCCTGTTCACGTATGTTTTGAAGCTGATGCGTCAAAAAGGATAGGACGGTTTATTACTGGAAAAAATGTATTAATCATATCAGATCCTTTTTTGTATCAAAATGGTACGGCCGAAAGAATAGGTCAAAGCTTGAAAGAACAAGACGTCAGATACTTTTATCATATAGAACCAAACCCATCCTGCGAAAGTGTGGATGCAGCTGCGAAAGAAGCAAGGTTAATAAAGGCTGACTGTATTATAGGGCTTGGGGGCGGGAGCGCTCTTGATGTAGCAAAAATTACAGCCTGTCTTACGACCAATGAAGGAAGTATATATGATTATTATGCCGGAGGGGAAAGAACACTTAAGTCGAGAGAGACAATGCTTATCTGTGTTCCCACAACTGCAGGTACCGGTAGTGAGGTTACAAATGTAGCTGTATTTACCAATCAAAAAGCAGGTGTCAAGATGCCTATGGTGAGCCGTTCGTTTTGGGCAGATGTTGCTATTGTTGATTATAAACTTACCTTTACCTTGCCGCCAGCGGTAACGGCATCAACAGGCATGGATGCATTTTGTCACGCCATAGAGGCCTATTGGAATAGAGAATCCGTAGATATATGTGATATGCCGGCAATGGATGCGATGAAATTGATTAAAGAAAATATTGAATTAGCATATAAAGAACCAGAGAATGAAACGGCGCGGGTAAATATAATGAAAGCGAGCTTATTCGCAGGGATTGCATTTAGTCAGACAAGAACAACGGGCATACACGCAATCAGTTTTCCTCTGACGTCAGAATTTCATGCGAGTCATGGAGCGGCGTGTGCGGTTACACTTCCTGCTTTTATTAAGAAAAGCAAAGAAGAAGCTGAAGAGAAAATGCAAATTCTAGCCGATTATTTGGGTTGTGAAAGTGTTGATGATTTGTCAGAAACTATAGAGAAATTAATGACAGCAATTAATCTTCCAACGCGTCTGCATCAGTTGGGGGTCAAAGCATCTGATCTTGAACATATAACAGAAGTGGGACTTAATGCGGCGATTATCAGGTTGACACCGGCGACGATGAATAAAGATACGGTTTGTGAGTTATTGGAGTCTATACTATAGGAGGCTTAAAATGAGTAAAAAGATAGAGTTACTTTATGAAAAAGCGAAAAAAATTAGAAAATTATCGATTCAATCTATAGGACAATTGGGAACAGGACATATTGGCGGAGTTTTGTCTTTGAGTGAGGTTATGGCTGCGTTATATTTTGATATTATGAATATAGACCCGGCAAACCCCCGAATGGAAAGCAGAGACCGATTTGTTCTCTCAAAGGGACATGGGGGGCCTGCAGTCTATGCGGCCCTGGCACTTCGAGGCTACTTTCCGGAATCGGAATTAGACACATTAAATCGTCCTGATACAAGACTTCCAAGTCATTGTGATATGAGGCTTACAACAGGTATTGATATGTCTACCGGTTCTCTGGGACAGGGATTTTCGGCGGCAACAGGAATGGCAATAGCGGCTAAAATGGACAAAAGGGATATGTACATATACTCCATCATTGGTGATGGAGAAAGTCAGGAAGGGCAGATTTGGGAGGCGGCCATGCTGGCAGGAAACAGAGGACTTGATAACTTTATAGCTTTTACAGATTACAATAAAATGCAGATTGATGGATATACTCAGGATATTAATGGTCTGGAACCTCTGAGCGCTAAGTGGGAGGCGTTTGGTTGGCATGTGCAAAGTATTGATGGGCATGATATTGAACAAATTCTATATTCGGTAAGGCTGGCAAAAGATTTAAAAGGAAGCCCTTCCATGATTATTTTGAATACAATTAAAGGAAAGGGCGGATATTTTTGTGAAAATCAAGTGACTTCCCACAATATGACGATTACAAAAGAAATGTGGCAACGGGCAATAGAGTTATTGGATAAGGAGGAAGCTTAATTATGAAGTTGGAAGATAGATGGCTTAGAGAAACTTATGTTGATTTACTCATGAAATATGCCGAAAAGGACGATAGAATTGTTGTTGTGGAGGCAGACTTGATGCGAGCGGCCGGGACATTGCGTTTTGCTGAAAAGTATAAGGATAAAACTGTTGATGTGGGTGTGGCAGAGGCGAATATGATAGGTGTGGCTGCAGGAATGTCGGCTATGGGAAAAATCCCCTTTGCTCATACATTTACCCCTTTTATGACTCGGCGTGTTTGCGATCAGATCACTTTATCAGTAGCATATGCCGGATTAAATGTTAAGCTTATGGGAAGTGATCCCGGGGTAACGGCAGAGCTAAATGGTGGAACACATATGAGCATGGAAGATGTTTCGATAATGAGAAATATCCCTGGTATGGTTATTTATGAGCCGGTGGATAGTATCCAGTTAAAATGCATATTCCCTCAGATTATCAATCATTATGGTCCGGTGTATATTCGTCTTTTGCGTAGAAATGCAGTCGAAATTTTTAATAGTAACCAACGATTTGAATTGGGGAAGGGTATGCTCTTAAAGGATGGAGCAGATGTTACGATAATAGCCAGCGGAATAATGGTTGCCGAGGCATTGGAAGCAAGAGGGATATTAAAGGGAGAAGGAATATCAGCTGAGATTATCAATATCCATACGACGAAGCCATTGGATGAAACGATAATTATTGAAAGTGCAAAGAAGACAAAAGCGGTAGTAGTTGCAGAGAATCATTCTGTAGTTGGTGGACTTGGCAGTGCGGTTGCCGAGTGTCTTATTGAGAAATGTCCGGTGCCTATGAAAAGAGTGGGTGTCGAAGATCATTTTGGCGAAGTGGGTCTGACAGAGTTTTTGAAAGAAAAATATGGACTTACAAAAAACGATATAGCCTCGGCGGCAAAAATACTTTTTGAAAATAAAATAAATGGAGGACTAGAATGAAAAAAATGCTGATTGGTTCGGATAAATCAGGCTTCGAATTAAAAGAGGCTATTAAAGGACACCTTGTTAAGAAAGGTTATGAAGTTACAGATTGCGGAACTACAGATATTGAACAACCAAAGGGATATTTTGTGGTTGCCCCGGTTGCGGCAAAAAAAGTGCAAGACAAAGAGTTTGAAAAAGCGATTCTCATTTGCGGAACAGGTATGGGTATGGCTATCGTGGCTAACAAATATAAAGGTATTTATGCCGCGGTATGTGAAAACACATACTCGGCGGAAAAGGCCAGATCGATTAATGATGCCAACATTCTGACAATGGGCGGTTGGATTACAGGAAGCATTATTGCGTGTGAAATGGTAGACAAATTTCTTGAGACTGAATTTACCTGGGGATTGGAAGAATGGCGTCAGGAATTTTTAAAAAGTGCCCGTGAACAAGTGAAAGAAATAGAAGAAAGTATATACAAATAGGAGAAGCGCATGAAATATTTTTTGGACAGTGCAAAAATAGATGAAATTGAATATGCCTACAATAATTATTGTATAGATGGGGTCACCACAAATCCGAAACATATCAGATTAAGCGGGAAACCATTTCTCTTGATTGTTGAAGAAATTGCTAAATGGCTTGAAGAAACAGGGCTGGAAGGTAGTGATACATTTCCTGTGTCATTTGAAATTAATCCTTTTTTAGAAACGTGGCAGGATATGATGGAGGCGGCAAGGGAGATAGCCTCTTATTCCCCTAATTATGTGATTAAAATCCCATGTAATGAACAGGGATTAATTGCGGCTAAAAAATTAGAAAAGGAAGGGATTAGAACAAATGTAACCTTGGTATTTTCACCATCTCAAGCGATTCCGGCAGCCAAGTTAGGTGCTAAATTTGTTTCGCCCTTTGTTGGTTGGAAGGAAAATAGCGGGGATAGCGGCGAATACATCGGTAATATTGTAGAAATCTTTAGAAATTATGGTTACAAAACCGAAATCATTGTAGCGGCAGTCCGCAGTGGGAAACAGATTGGCGATTATGCAGTTATGGGAGCCGATATTATAACTTGTGGATTAGATGTCTATAGGGATAGTTTTGAGCATCCTTTTACAGCCTATGGATTAGAAGTATTCAGAAATGCCTGGGAAAACACTGCAAAAGGCTGATGGGAAAGTTGAGGTTAATTAATGAAACAGAAAGTGAAAATAGGTGTTGTGTGTCTTACGAGAACAACATATGAGTATAAAACGGCACAAAAGATGTACTTAGAAACAATGGAAGTGCTGAAAAAGATTCCTTATGTAGATTATATTTTTGCCCACGAATGTATTATTGAGGTAGAAGAAGCTGAAAATGCCGCAAAACGCATTTTGGGAGAAAATGTTGACGGCCTTGTTATCATCAGCGGAACTTTTCATTTAGGGCATCTGGCTTTAATTTTTGCAAAGTATATTAAAAAACCATTTCTTCTTTGGGCACCCAGTGAGTTGCCTTATGATGGGGGGAAGATACGTCTGAATTCTGTGTGCGGTCTTAATTTAAATGCTTCCAATCTATATAAAACGGGAAAAGATGACTGTTTCTTTGTATTTGGCAATAAAATTGATAAAAATTGGATTGAGGCTTTGCGTATCAAGGCTGCCTTAGAACATGCGCGTATTGGAATTATTGGGTATCGGGCTCACGGATTTTTCAATGTAGGCGTGGATGACATGGACGTGTATCAAAAATTGGGGATACTGATTGATCATTATGAAATCCAGGATATGTTCTCAAAAAAATGTCAGGAAGAAGAGATCGCCGACCAGATTAAGGAAATAAAACAATTATATAATTGCAGTGAGATTAATGACTATCAAATAGAAAGAGTAGCGAGATTGTGTGTAAGTGCTGAAAAATTTATGAAGGAAAATAAATTGACAGCAGCTGCAGTGCGCTGTTGGCCGGAATTTGCAGCATCCTATGGTGTATCGCCTTGTGCGTCTATGTCTATTTTGCAGTCTAAAGGATACATTATGTCTTGCGAAGGTGATGTTGAAGGTGCGCTTTCCATGCTGGCAGGTGCTGCCTTAGGTGCCCAAACACCGTATCTGGCTGATCTATCTCAGGTAGATATGGAGCAGAATTTTGCGCTGCTGTGGCATTGTGGAGTGGCTCCTGCCAATCTTTGGGATGGAAGGAGTGAGCGGAGTCTGGATACTTATTTTGCCGGAGGAAAAGGAGTTACAGCAGGTTTTGTCATGAAAAGCGGACACATCAATATCATGAGGATTGATACTGCAAGAGGAAAAACCCGTATCTTCCTTGCTGCCGGTGAAAGCATAGAGATGGAAAAACAATTGTGCGGAACATATTGCAAGGTCCGGTTCGAAGAGCCGGTTGAAGCGGTGTTTAACAAGGTTTGTGAAAATGGCATTGCTCATCATGTTGCGATGTATTATGGAGAATATAGAGAGATATTTAAAATTGCCGCAAAAATGCTAAATTTTGAGGTTATATCTTAAGACTCTGCAGAAATAGCGGTGGTAGCTTTGAGGAGGATAAAGATGGAATATAAAGGAAAATTACATGAATCAGCAGTGAAGTTTCCCCAGACGGATATTTGGATGGATTCTTGTGGCGAGGAAGAATTAAATTACGGACTGGAACGGGGTATTGTGGGTGCTACAAGTAATCCTATTATTATTGGAAGCGTTATAAAAAATGAACTGAACATATGGGAGAAACGTATTCGTGATTTAATCATTGAAATGAATGAAGCGACGGAAGATGAGATTGCATGGGAATTGATGCATGAAATTGCTGCGTTGCGAGCGAAAAAGCTGTTGCCTGTGTTTGAAGAAAATAAAGGTTTAAAAGGACGTTTATCTATTCAGACTAATGCTAAATATTACAAAAGCACAGAGAAAATGGTTGAGCAGGCAACGGAATTGGATAATATTGGTGCTAATATTCAGGTGAAAATACCGGCTGGCCAAGCGGGAATTGCGGCTATGGAAGAAGCAACTTACCAGGGAGTAAGTATTAATGCCACTGTTTCTTTTACGGTAGCTCAGGCGGTGGCAGTTGCTAAAGCTGTAGAACGCGGGTTGGATAGAAGATTGGCAGAAAATCTTCCGATAGGTACAATGGCTCCGGTATGTACAATTATGATAGGAAGAACCGATGATTGGATGAAGCAATTCACAAATGAAACGGGGTTAGTTGTAAATCCTGAATGTCTGGAGTGGGCAGGTATTGCTGTTATGAAGGAAGCATATAGAATTTATAAAGAAAGAGGATATAGGACAAAACTTCTGTCTGCAGCTAACAGAAATCACTATCATTGGTCCGAATTATTGGGAGGTGATTTGGCTCAAACAATTAATTACGGTTGGTATAAAAGGCTAGATGGTTGTGATATAGAGGTGATTGACAGGATTGATGATCGTGTAGATGACACCATCATAAAAGAATTAAATAAAATTTCTGAATTTAAAAAGTCTTTTGATGAAAAGGGTATGACAGAAGAAGAATTCGAAAAATATGGTGCTTTCAGGTCAACCTTAACTACATTTATTGCCGGATACGATGAGCTTTGTGGTTTGATTAGGGGATATATGATATGAAATCAAAACATCTCCCACTTTTGATTTTGCTGCCGCTCATCTGGGGGTGCTACTATGTGGCCAGCCGGCAATCTGTAGCCAAGATGTCGGTGTTTTCGGTTGGGATTATGATTCGCTTTATTACGATGATATTGCTTTTGATAATTATGCTTAGGAAGAAAGAAATGAAGTTGCTTTTTAAAACAAAGGGGATATTAAAAAGGCTGATTCTGATAGGCATTCTAGGATTTCTTTTGGACTTAACGGCATTTTTGGGGTTGGAAATGAGCTCGGCAGGGATTGGAACGGCGATTTTGAAATGTGATATTATTTTTGTTAATCTGCTGTCTGTATTTATATATAAAGAAAAATTTACAAAACTTGACTGGGGATTTAGTCTGTTAATGTTATTTGGCGTATTCCTTGTAATGGACATTGATTTTTGGTCTTTTAGCATTACTGATAAGGGTAATATCTTTTTCGTTGTGAGTGCATTGTTTGTATCAATTAACGCATTTGTCATTAAAAGCGTCCAGTTAGATAAAAAAAATCCGGCAGCAGATAATATCATAGCTTTTTATAATAATTTTATTACAATGCTGCTGTTCTTGGTCTCTTCGGCAGTGATGGGAACCTTAAATCAAATATCAAAGATTGCGGGGGATAAAAGACTTTTAATGGCGGTTGTGGCTGCGGGCGTGGGACAGGCGTTGATATATGTTGTTTATTATTATAATCTTAGAAATAATCCGGTATGGATTGTAAAAGTGTTCTTGCTGCTTATGCCAATTGTTTCGTTGTTTGTATCATTTATTCTTTTTGGAGATATGGCTAATAGAAAACAATATCTTGGAATCGTTATTGTTTTGGCAGGAGCACTGGGAATATTGTTGGAGCAGAAGAAGAAAACAACGGCAAAAACCTTATAGGTTTCCGCCGTTGTCGTAGAAATTATGGATAATCGTAGATGCCGGTCCGAGAGTTTCTAATTGTAAATTATAATGGCTGAAAGATACCTTTTCCGTATCGGTATATTTTTTTAGCTGCATATATAATACCTGTCTAAAATTGCCGTTTTCAAATAATTCCCCGTATAAAATGACAGTCTTAGGGTTGAACAAACAAATGATATTCTTAATGGCAACTGCAAGATAATAAATGGAACGGTTTAATGTGGCGGCGACTGCGGCATCTCCGGCATCATAAGCCTTAATGATATTTTCTATATTAATATTCTCTTTCATACCCATTGTTAACTGATATAATATAGGTGTGGTATCTCTGGACATTATATCTGACAGAGTGCTTTCTATGGAGTCATAGCTTGCTATAGTTTCTAGGCAGCCCTGATTTCCGCATACACATGGTACACCGTTAGAATCAACAATGAGATGGCCTAATTGAATTGCTTTAAAGTCTGAAATACTCAGAAAATTCTCATAATAAAGGCGCGCAGCTCCTACACCTGGACCGTATTTGATAAAAATCATATCATCCGGATGGTCTAAATGTGATAAAAAGCATTCCCCATGAGCTAAAGAGCAGATATTGTTGGTTAGTAATACAGGAACTTCAAATTCTTCTTCAAGATAATCTGTCACATACACATTGGATTCCCAGATATTGTATGACTTTACGCTGATGCCATCTTTTGTGTTGACAATACCATTCACACTCACACCAATACCGACGAGTTTTTTTGTTCGTTTGACATCGTAATTTTCTAATAAAGTATTGAGCGTCTGAGACAACTTGTTTAGAATCAGTTCCGCTTTTTGGTGGCAGTCGGCGGTATGGATGGTGTCCTCAAATATGACGGTATTATTTAGGTCAATACATAAAAAGCGTAATTTATGGCGGCTGATATAAATTCCTACTGCGGCATATTTTTTACTGTTTATTTCCAATAATACTTCTTTGCGGCCCTTGCGATTACTGGCCTGATCGGTAGAAGATTCTAACAGGACACCTTCTCCGATTAAATCGGTAGTGATTAATGTGATTGCAGCAGGCGTCAATCCTAGCCTGCCGGCAATATCTTTTCTGGATATCCCTCCGGTTTTATGAACCAGGTTCAAAATAGAACTTCGGTTTCTCCGCTTTACATCTAACATATTAATTCCGTTTGAATTTTGTCTCATACTTATACTCCATATTTGTTGATATTTACTTGTAGTTGACTTCTATATTCTCGCCGATGATGCCAACATGAGCGCCTAAATTAGCATGTTGACTGTCTGCGTGGACAATTAGCCACTTGTTTTGCATCCATAGTAGTTTGTCTTCATCACATTTTGGAACGGAGGTATTTGATAAAGGCAAATTGGTGCCTTTTGGCAAGATAATGATGCTTTTAAATCCGTCATCGGTTACTCTGCATGGGGAAAAGTGTAAGGTGGTTCCGTATAGTTCACAGGCGGTTCCTTTAGGAACATAAAAAGCTTTGACATTTAATGTGGAAAATTGATTATTATGGATGTTTCTTATATCACCAAGAAGCAGTACGAATTCATTAACTGCTACATCAATTTCTGAGCCTTTATGATATTCAAGGGCGCCTAGTTTTTGGTTACGTCCGTTGCAATAGCCTGCTTGGAGCGGCATATTCCCGTAAAATGATTGGCTGATATTATTGCATAAATCCGTAGATGTTAGATCGTCATCTGATGGAATATAAACATTGCCTTCGGGGGGGATCGACTTGCTTTTCATAATTTCCAGAGCTGCACCGAAATCATATTCGGTAATAATTCTTCCGTATTGTAAAAAAGACTTATCAAAGATATCAAAAAAATTCAATGATGGATTGAGTTGCTTTAACTGATTTAACATACGCGGTATGGCTGCCTTTCTATATTTTATTATATAACCTTAAATTAATTAATAATATTAATTATATATTTAGTTTAACATATACAATGAAAATAATCAATTAAATCATTGATTCAATTGATTATTACGATTTTATCATATTTAATTAAAAACATTAAGCAAATTAAACGAGTAGAAAATGAAACAATAAATATTATATATTTTATACCTTCCAAGAAGTGGGAAATATGGTTTTTAAAATATAAAAACCGCTTTACATTTAGGCAAAGTCGTAGTATAATGTTGACTGTAGTTAAGAACTATAGTCAAAGTGCACATAAAAATCTGTCAACAGATGAGCTGCCGCAATAAAGGGCCAATGTGCGTAAATGAAGGAAATCATCTTTTTTTAACCAATAAATTAAAATAGTTAATTAATGAAAAAGTGAATAACCGGTGCATCATGATAACATCTTAAAACTAGCTTTTTCATAAAAGATGATCCTGAATTTAGGTTTATTAAAAATAGGGAAGGAAGAAGGAATGGGAATGAAAAAAAGAAAGAAAAATTTAGAAGTTTTAATTATTGTATTACTCTTGGGGTTAAGTACATTAGCGGCGTGTGGGAATTCAGCAAATAATGCAACGCAGCCTGAAACAAGTAAAACGAATGACAATTCATCTGATGAGGTTATCACATTAACGTTTCCATGTATATGGGTAGGCGCAGACAGTAAGGCGGAAGTGTTCGGAAATATGGTCAGGGGTTTTAATGAAGAATACGCAGGAAAGTATGAAGTAATAATAGAAGAACAGACAGATTATGACGCTTACGAAGATAAGATAAGGACACTTGTCTCCACAGGGGCGGCTCCAGACATTTTTACGATGGGCACTTATGCGGACTTGGAATTATTTTCAAAATCAGGAAAGCTAATGGATTTGACCGAATTTTTGGAAAGTGAGGGCATGGCAGGCCGCTTTGTTGAAGGTGTTGTAGATAATGCTAAGATAGAGGGTGTTAACTATGCTTTTCCGTATGAAAATGCAGTGATTTCTATCATGTTTAATGAGAGATTATTAGATGAAGCAGGAGTTGAAGCAATTCCTCAAACATATGAAGAACTATGGGAAGCATGTGAAGCGCTTCAAGCTATAAATATTATCCCAACAACACAAATGACGAATGATAATGCATGGACATCTATGCTTTGGTATTCGTATGCATTGGCAGCTTGTGGGGGCCCGGATGTATATGAAAATGGATTAGATGACCCTGCTTTTGTGGAAGCGGCTGAAATCTTAAAAAAGATGTTTGACTATACATCGTCAGATGCAATCGGCGCTGATGCGACGGTCGTCAATGGCCACTTCTTTAATGAAAGGGCAGCAATCTATACAAATGGATCATGGATATTAGGGCGTATACAAACAGAAGGGGTCGAAGGATTATATGATAATCTGGCTCTCAGTGCCGGCTTAAGTGTGAATGGAGAGAATGGAGGGGCTTATGTCAATGCCGTACAGGCTTATATCGCAGCGGGGATTCAGGAGGATCCTGCCAAAGAAGAAGCGGTTAAGGCATTCTTTAAATATATCACTGAAGCTGATAAAATTGTTGAATTGTCTAACTCCTCAGGAGCTTTATTTGCTATTGATATTGACGCATCTTCGATTACAGATCCATTATTATCAGAGATAGCACAACAAAGTTCAGATGCTCCGTTTATGATTGGACATTTTCAGGCATCTGTTTCAACTGCAGTTGTGAATGAATTCTCGGCGGCACTAGAATCTTTGGTACTTGGAGACGTTACAGCAGAGGGATTTGTTGAACAACTTAAAGCGGCGGATGAATGATGAGAGTAAGGAAAAATGACAGAATAGGAATCATACTTTTTTTGCTTCCGGCATTAATTTTATTTATGGTTTTCTTTATTGTTCCTATTATATCAGTTATCTCTATGAGCTGTTTTAATTGGAATGGAATATCGGAAGCAGAATTTATAGGTTTATCCAATTATTTAAAAATTTTCTCGGATAAGGTTTTTTGGACAAGCATGAGAAATAATATTATATGGGCTTTGTCAGCCTGTTTTATTCAAGTTCCCCTTGCCTTATTGATGGCATTACTATTATCAAAAAAACCAAAAGGCTGGAAATTTTTTAGAACTGTATATTTTTTGCCTCAGGTAATATCAGGTATAGCTATAGCAATGTTGTGGTCAGCTGTTTACAATAGTGAGTTCGGTCTTTTGAATGGTTTTTTAAAAATAATTGGTTTAGAGCAATTGACAAAAAACTGGCTTGGAAATCCGGATACGGCATTTATATGTGTGTTGGTATATGGTCTGTTTTACATAGGGTATTACATGGTTATTATGATTGCAGGAATTACTGGAATCGATGATACTTACTATGAAGCGGCAAGGATAGATGGAGCAAATCGAATCCAAATGGATATACATATTACGATTCCTCTTATCAAGTATTCTATGTTGACATGTGTAACATTGGCTGCCGTATTTGGATTAAGAACATTTGAACAGGTGTACCTGTTGACAAATGGCGGTCCGGCCAATCGGACTTCGGTATTAGTGCTATATTTATATAAGCAGATGCAAAATAATAATTATGGGGGCGCAAATGCTTCAAGTGTTATGTTGATTTTAACCGGAGCCGTGGTTATTGTTCTGATTAGAAAGCTATTTTCGATAAAAAAGGATTAGGAGGGATTTGATTGGAAAAGCAGGCAATAAAAAACAGTGTAAAGGAAAAAGTAACGCTTACCAAGATTATTCTGAATGTAGTTAAATGGTTTTTGATTATATTCTTTGCGCTTTACACATTATTCCCGCTGCTGTGGCTGGTAATAACTTCATTAAAGACCAATGCAGAGTATTTTGACAATCCTTTTTCGTTACCGGCAGTTTTGCAATTTCAAAATTATGTGAATGCATTTAATCAGGCGAATCTTGGACAAATGATAGTAAACTCAGTAACTGTCGCTATAGCAGCCACCTTTATTAATGTTATGGCAGCGGCAATGGCTTCATATGCTATATCCCGTTTTAAATTCAAAGGAAGGGAAATTTTGTTTGCGTTGTTTTCGGCAGGAATTATGGTGCCTTTAAATGCATTGATGGTCCCTTATTTTACGATTTTTAGCAAGATTGGACTTTTGGATTCTCTGAATTCCTTGAGGATATTATATGCGGCTATAGGTATTCCCATATCGACTTTCATTATCAGGGGATTTATGGATTCGTTTCCGCTAGAAATTGAAGAGGCGGCCTATATCGATGGATGTGGTTTCTTTGGAAGGTTTTTTAAGATTGTACTGCCGTTGGTAAAAACGGGTTTGATGACGGCGGCAACATTTCAATTTTTAACATGTTGGAATGAATTTGTATATGCTAATTTATTAACGTCATCGCCTTCGACAAAGACGATTCAAATAGGTATTCGCTACTTTACAAATCAATTCACGACGGATTATGTGTCCATGTATGCAGCCATTGTCATTGCAATCATACCAAGTATCGTTGGATATATATTGTTTCAGGAACGGGTCATTTCGGGTTTGACATCGGGAGCTGTCAAAGGCTGAGTGCGTCCGGAAAGGTGTAGGCTTTGCAGCCGAACAGCCGATAGGGCAGCTGCGTTAGGGGGAGGCAATGGAAGTCATAAAGACAGGTGTTATTGGAGTGGGAATGATGGGATTATCCCAAATAAGAAATTGTTTTTCCCAATTAACGCAGTATGAAATTGTTGCGGTATGTGACGTCTATGAGCCTAATATAAAAAGAGTGCAGGATTATTTTGATTCTGTAGGAAAATGGGTGGAAGTTTACAGGGATTATAAAATGATGTTAAATCAGGCTGATTTTGAGCTTGCAGTCATTGTAACACCGGACTATTTGCATGAAGAGATTACGGTGGAATGCTTGAGGGCAGGAAAACACATCCGCTTGGAGAAACCGATGGCTATTACGCCCTGCGGCTGCCGTCATATGATGGAGGTTTGGAAAGAACATCAACAGGTTTTTCAGATTGGTTATGAACTTCGTTATTCAAATGTTGTATCTAAAATGCAGGAGGATATACAAAAAATTGGAAATCCTAAAATGATATGGTGCCACGAATTCAGACATCCTTTTTTGAAGAAAGAAGGGAATATTCCGGAATGGATTATTAAAAAAGCTTATTCCGGAGGAACATTACTAGAAAAAAACTGTCATCATTTTGATTTGTTTAATATGTTTGCCGATTCCAAGCCTTTGAGTATTTATGCTTCAGGCGATAATCAGGTAGTATATAAGGATACAGATGTATTAGATAATGCGTTTGTTACGGTTGAATATGAGAATGGTATCAGAGCCATGCTTTCATTGTGTATGTTTGCACCTGAATTAAAAGGGCAGAGGCATATGAATGCATTAGAAGTGGGGATTTTGGGTGATAAGGGGAGGATGGATATGAAGGACGATCAACTGTATATATGGGATAGAGAATCTAAAAGTGAGCAACGCTATACTTATCTACGGCACAATTTTGAAGCCCACTCAGAAGATATCCTGCCTTCTTTGGTGGAACTGGCTGAATGTATTTATGAGGGCAAGCAGCCACGCGCGGATATTTACACAGGGATGAAAAGCACTTTGTTAGCGCTGGCAGCAGAAAAATCAGTCGAGGAAAGGCGTATTGTTATGATGAAAGAAATGGAAGTCTGAGGTGATGAAAAATGGTATTTATTACATATGACCGGGGATTTAAAATGATGAATGGAGATAAAATTATTTTATCCCATGATAGAGATAGACCAATGATTTATGTTGGGTATGGAGAAGAGTCCCTTGAAATGTATCGTGGAAATTTTACAATAAAAGATTATACCATTGAGAGATATCCCTTGAAAAACTTCAATATTATCCAAAATGAATACGGCTATGAACTGGATTTTGAGGAACGGATAAAAGCGGTAATCAAGAATTGTGGGGAACTTTTTACAATAGAATTTATTAAGTTGGACCATCATATTAACCGTTTCTGGTTTAGGGTTAATGCAGATGAGGAAGAAAAATGTTATGGTTGTGGAGAACAGATGTCTTATTTTAATTTGAGAGGCAGAAATTTCCCGATATGGACATCAGAGCCGGGAGTTGGAAGGGATAAAACAACCTATATTACTTGGCGCTCAGATGTTGATAGTAAGGCCGGCGGGGACTATTATCATACGAATTTTCCACAACCCACCTATATTTCAACGAGGCACTATTATTTACATGTAGATTCGACCGCATATGCGGATTTTAATTTTAGACATAAGAATTATCATGAAATTGAAATATGGGAAGTGCCCAGACAAATCAGGATTGAGACTGCCTCCACATTTATTAACCTGCTTGAAAAATTGACTGGGTTTCTGGGAAGACAACCAAAGCTTCCGGACTGGATTTATGATGGTGCCATTATAGGGGTTCAAGGCGGTACAAAACGTGTGTTTAGTTTAGCAGACCGTTCTATTAGAAATGGTATGAAAGTTATTGGAATATGGTGTCAGGATTGGCAGGGAAAACGAGATACATCTTTTGGGAGGCGTTTGCAGTGGAACTGGAAATGGAATGAAGAGTTGTATCCTGGACTTCCGGAAATGATGAAAAAATATAAAGAAAAAGGGATTCGTTTTTTGGGCTATATCAATCCCTATTTGGTAAAGGATGGGGATTTATATAAAGAAGGGATTGAGAAAGGCTATTTTGTCTTAAGTGAGGAGGGCGATGAATATCTCATAGATTTTGGCGAGTTTTTTTGTGGAGCAATAGATTTGACTAATTCTGAGGCATATGATTGGTTTAAAGAAATAATAAAAAAATATCTGATTCAGTTTGGTTTAGATGGCTGGATGGCAGATTTTGGTGAATATTTGCCTATTGATATAAAACTGCATAATAAAGCCTCGGCGATGACTCAGCATAATCTTTGGCCCGTACTATGGGCGAAATGTAACTATGATGCATTGCTGGAAACAGGGAAATTAGAAGAAGTTATTTATTTTATGAGGGCAGGAGGAGCCGGAAGCCAGAAGTATTGTCCTTTGTTGTGGGCGGGTGATCAGTCTGTTGATTTTTCGATTCATGATGGATTGGCATCAGTTATCGTCGGAGCATTAAGTAGCGGAATGAGCGGGTGCGGTCTGCATCATAGCGATATTGGCGGATACACTTCTTTGTATGGAACTATACGGACGAAGGAAGTCTTTCTGCGTTGGGCGGAAATGGCTATATTTACACCGTTTATGAGAACCCATGAAGGCAACAGACCGGATGAAAATTTTCAGTATTATGATGATGCGGATACAATGGAAAAGTTTTCCCGTATGATAGATATTCATATATCGTTAAAAGTCTATATAAAAATGATTGTGGAAGAAAACAGCCGGTCGGGAATACCTGTACAAAGACCCTTGTTCTTACATTATGAACATGATGAATATTCATATAATATTCAAACGGAGTATCTATTTGGGCGGGATTTGTTAATTGCTCCGGTATATTTGGCAGATAAGAAGCAATGGGAAGTCTACCTGCCAAAAGATCAGTGGATTCATCTGTGGTCGGGAACAGAGTATTGTGGAGGTAATGTAATAGTAGATGCACCCATTGGTTACACTCCGGTATTTTATCGAAAGGATTCTATATTTATCAAAGTCTTTAACGAAATTAGAGATACCTATGGTATATAGAAAGGGAGTGTTCTTTGATGGGGAACCATTATATATCAGATTGGGAAGAAATTAAAGTGCGTATGGAGCAATGGTGGCACGGGGAAAATAGTGATTCTCCGATTATGCTCATTCAAACTCCAAAATCGGATACTTTGGCAAAGCCCATAATGAATGATCGGTGGGTCAAATCGTCCTCTGGAAATTTTGAAGATGAGCGGAGATTAGAAGAAAGTGGGTCGGACGTTTCATGGAAAGATTATTGGACTGATTTTGATTATTTAATGAAAAGGTACACTAAACTATTTGAAGTAAATTGTTATCAGGCAGAAACTTATCCCCGTTTTTTTGCGAATTTGGGTGTTGCCAGTTTAGCTGTTTTTCTTGGATGTGAACCTACTTTTACTCAGGAGACCATCTGGTATAAGCATGTTTTTGAAACGGTACGGGATGCTGTTATACGTCTGGATGAGGATAATCCGTGGCTAAAATGGAGCCTTGAAACGACCAGAAAAGCAAAAATCTATGCAAAAGGTAATTTTATGGTGGGAATTCCTGACTTAACAGAGCATTTGGATGTGTTAGCATCGTTATTTGATACGCAGGAACTCTTATTTCATATGCTAGATTATCCTGACGAGATTCAACTTTTACTGCAGAAGGTTCAAGAAGTGTGGAAGGCAGTTTATTTAATGCATTATGACATCATTAAAGAGAAGGATGGATTTTCAAATTATGGTCCGTTTCAGTTACTTGGCAAGGGTAAAATTGCAAAATTACAATGTGACATGTCGGCTATGATTTCTCCGGATATGTTTAATGAGTTTGCCATGCCGTATTTAAAAGATCAAACAGAATGGCTGGATAAAAGTCTATATCATTTAGACGGAGTGGATGCTGTCAAGCATCTGGACAGAATACTAGGTCTTGAGGATTTAAATGCGCTCCAATGGACACCGGGAGCCGGTAATTCTGATGGGGGAGATACACGGTGGGATTTTATTTATGAAAAAGCGTTGAATGCGGGGAAACAGATTTATGCCCTTGTTTCTCCTTCGAATATAACAAGATTTATCAAACGGTTTGGGTGTAAAGGTGTCTATATTGTCACAAGTGTGGCTAATGAGCAGGCAGCAGCGGGTAT
>Ga0153972_1000207_pt1 | contig 17559 bp, 19 predicted proteins | sample TSGA056MetaG_FD_104732 | JGI IMG/M metagenome (GOLD analysis project Ga0153972, IMG submission 104732) | Attine ant fungus gardens microbial communities from Georgia, USA - TSGA056 MetaG | ecosystem: Host-associated > Fungi > Mycelium > Unclassified | place: USA: Georgia, George L Smith State...
CCTGATGGGGAATCATATTCATCTGCTGCTGCAAAGTGGGCGCGAGCCATTCGGGCAAGTTTTCCGGCGAATTGGAGCGAGGTATGTCTATTGGTATAATTGGAAATATGGTCGCAATGGTCATTTGTTTCAGGATAGGTATAAAAGCATGGCAGTCGAAAACGACACATATATGTTAAGCGCTCTGCGATATATCCACCAGAATCCCGTGAAGGCGGGGCTGGCAAAGGACGCAAATTCCTATAAATGGAGCAGTGCAATGGCCTATCTTATCGGCGGAAACAGCTTGGTAGACGCACGGTGTGTTCTAATGCTGTTCTCAGAAAACCCTACAGAGCAAATTGAGATATATGCGGAGTATATGCAGGGGCATGATGATATAGGGCATTTAGAAGGCGAGAGCGTCAAACGCTTGAATGATGAGGAAGCGCGTGAAGCCATGAACCTACTTTGCGGAGTAAGCACGGTTGCGGGGTTTCAGGCAATTGCATCGGATAAGCGCGGAGCGGTTTTAAAAGAAATGCATAAGCAAGGTCTCTCAATCCGACAAATTGCCAGATTAACTGGCATATCGGTGGGACTCGTAAGAAAAGAACTATAACACGCGGGAACCGTCCCCTTGGTTCCGAAAACCTGAAAAACCGGGAAACCATGATACATATTGAAGTACAAAAAAAATAGCGGTAATGCTTTTCTACCGCCACAAGCTCCGGTTCAGGTACCTCTGGGGCAGCCATGACCTCGGTCTTGTTGAACAAATTCAACTGCGCCAGATTGTATTCACTCTTTTCACTGGACGCACCCAATTGCCTGTGACGGGAAAGGCGCATCTGTTCCAGCAGGTATTCCACCTGCCGTTCCAGACGCGCCCGTTCCGCTTGAGTTTGAGTTCTATCTTTGCGCCTCCCAACAGAATGGAAAGCTCCTCGGAGGTCATGGTCATGACTGCGCTCTCTCCGGCGCTCGGCCACCAGAAGCGCCCCTTCTCCAGACGCTTAAAGTACAGCCAAAACCCGTCGCCGTCCCATTCCAATATCTTCAGCCTTTCACGGTTTCGGTTGCAGAACACAAACAGTTTATCGCCAAATGGATCAAGCTTGAAACTGCGCTCCACAATGGCACCGAGACCGTTGATGCTTTTTCGCATATCCGTGTGCCCACACGCCAGATACACCGCCTTGTCGCCGAACCGTATCATATCGCCTTCAAGGTCCGACAGACCTTCTCCAGCAGCGCGCCATCGGTCTCAGCAGTCACATTCACCCGGCAGCCATTGATTTCTATGACCAATGCAGATCCCAAAGGCTCAGATCCTGCACCTGTCAACCGTGTCCATCCGCTGGGTACCAGTCCGGTTTCTGCATCAGCCGTCCTTTCGGTAAGCTCAGCGCACGCCGTCTGCCGTAGCTTCCGCTGCCAATAGTAGTACACGTTTTCATGAAAACCGCTTTCCCGGCAGTATGCCTTTATACTCAGACCGCGCTCCTGTCGTTCACGCATCATCTGCGCCCAGTGCGACAACCGGTATTCCGCTGCTATCTCTCGTGTGTTCATACAATTTCTCCAATTCGTCGTGAAAAACCACTTGTGTTTTTTCATCTCTTTTTGTAGTTATTGTACTACCTTTGCACCACCTTCGCCATGTCCCGTACATTTGACGATTACGGTGAAATGGAAAACGGCAAACATTTCAGCCCACCGCTTCACCGTATATGCCGCAGCAAACGTGGGGTCGCCCCTCAGCGTTGCCCCGTTTATGCCACATCTAAAGTATTGGTAATATATTGGATAATTATTCCGTTTGCACTAAGGCGTGATCACAACCCACTGCGGTGCGGCACCACACCTTAATTTTGACAACCCCTTGCGAGGTTGTCAAAATCAAGCGGCGAGTAGCGGACCCCTTTCATTTCCGTTACTACTATGATTATACTGGAACGAGTAAAATAGATTCTAGATTTTTAATTATTAATAATTTTTAGTGTTAACGTGTCAGCAAAAATGTCTAAACCTTTTCTATGTATTATTAGTGTTGTACTTTTATGCTCTTTATAGCGTGCGATAGATATAGAGTCATTGTCAGAATTATAGCGTATTTATTATAAAAGTTTGCATGACCACATCGACACACTGACACGCGCTTATTTTATGATTATCTTTTATTTTCCAGTTAATAAGCGTATGGATTTACTGGTATCATCATAAATAGCACAGTCCGTATTGTTATTGACACATATCTTCCATACATTATTAGGAAAGGGGACTAGATCTACACATTCTACCTGATCCACAGGTACCGCTGTACGTCGCCAGCCTTCCAGATCAATATACAGAAGTCCCTCGCTGTTACTCCAGAAATAAATGCCGCCGGGGCCAGCGCAGGTGTATTGATTCGTCGGAATCTCTCCGTCTATACTGATTGTTGTTTCGCTATTAGATGCTGAAATCGGCGTGATTTCCATAGCATTATAAAGACGATCAACCATAACAATTTTATCATTAATTATAAGACCATAGGTACTTCTGCGATACGCAACCAGAGATTTAGCAAATACAGTTGCTGTTCCTTGGCTAGGTGATACCATATATGTCTTACCATCATGGCATGGAACAAGGATGACACCATTGCTTAACACAAAAACATCATCAGGTCTAGTATCTGTTTCGTACTCCAATCTTGGAAGCAGTGTATCTGAGGCACCCAATAAGTCAGAACTCATAACTGCTACCGGATTAGACAAATCAGTAACATCATAAACCACCATGTTCCCATTGGTTAATCCGCCCTCATTGCCTAACAGGTATATGATGTCCTTATTGCTGTCGTACGCAAGGTATGGAGAATAAAGCGAAAAATCTTTGTTTTTATTGTCCTTTTTCAATGTATAGCTCAGATCTGTTAAAATATTTAGAGTCTGACTGCTTCCTGTAGACGTAAGAGTAGTTCCGTTAATATAGTATACTTCCCCACTATTGGTCAGGATCATAGTGCGAAACTTGGTTAGCCCAGTTGCCACGGTGTCCATTGTATGACTAAATTCCGAATTCTGCTCTGTTGATATAGCGGCGGAGGGTTCTGTAGTGCTAGGAGTAATTTCTGTATCATCTACGACTATTTTTGAATCATCACCATACTGAAATGCTCTCACAAGGATGGCTGCAGCCTCGGCACGCGTAATTGTTTTCTGTCCTCTAAACGTACCATCCGTATAGCCACTTATAATGCCATGATCTACAGCCAGCGCCACATAGGGCTGGGCTGAGGTAGAGATAGTATTCACATCACTAAACATAGTTTGTAACAGCCCAAGATCTGCTGCCGCTGTATCATAGCCTTTTAGTTTGACCAGCGCTACTGCCATATCCTCACGAAGTGCACCATCTGTGGGTTTGAATAATAGCGTACTCCCACTTTGGTACGCCGTTAAGTAGGGGCTGGCCGTCTCAATATATGCACTGGCCCAATGATCTAATGGAACGTCTTCATATTTACTGATTGATACCTGTAAAGTTTTAAGCCCGGAGGCAAGTACCATGATCTTTGCAAATTCCTCTCTGCTAACAATACGATCTGGTTGATATGTCCCATCAGGATACCCACTAATGACACCGCATTCTACCAATTCCTCGATATATTGAAACGCCCAATGATCGGTGGGAACATCTTGAAAGGTTTGCGTATAGACTTTATCGTTTGGAGTGGTTTCGGTTTCATAGTCGGTAGCAATGACCACCGAAATGGTGATAGCAACCACAAGAAATATGCTAACAATATGTTTTGCTATTTTCATTTCTTTGCACCTCTTCTTTGTCTTCATTATATTTTAACTTGACGAAAGGAAGGATCTAATAATTCCAAGCGAGGCCCACATAAGATTCAATAATCATAAAGCCTTGGGTCATCTGTTGGCATGTAGGGTCCTTCGTATTCGCGATAGAAACACATAGGTGTTCCGCTTTCATCATGATCTGAAATATAATATATCATTCCAACTTTTTCATCATAGAGCACATTTTCGACTTTGGTATAATAAAAAGAAAGCGTTTCTGACCACGAAATTGCCGCCTCTTCAGCACTTTTATATAAATACTCATTTACTGCCCAAGTACTCGTTGATTCTCCAATAAAAAGATCACCTTCAGAATTACTGGATAAATACGCATCCAAGGATTCATAAAATTCAGACTTGCTAATCGTGTAGTTAGACCGAAATTCCGCATCTGCAATGCCAATCATTATACTATTATCATCCTCTGTTATATTTATCCAGGTACGAGGATTCAACCAATCATCCTCCTCCCAGTAAAATGTTCCCATCATAAAATCAAGATCGTAGCTATTTGTCTCTTCCGCTGATCCTTGCGTATTTCCTATGTAGGACTCTTCTGTAGGCTCTGTAGAGTAGCTAGCATCTGGAGTAGTTTGGTTTTCATATATCACAATCTCACCTTCCAGTCCGCTACCTAAGTTATCTATTACATAATCTATATATTTCAAAATCTTATCTTGTGTTGCCGTACTTTGCACATTGCTGGAGCAAGAGCAGAGGATCACAAGAAAACTTGTGATGAATACGAAAAAACCTAATTTCTTTTTCATTGCATAGAACCTCCTAATTCTCAAATGTCAACGCATTCATTATTTTATCTGCCGCCTCATTATCGGTAGCTTCTATGTATAAAACAGCAACATAGTCTTCGTATTTTCCTACTCCCTCTGCTTGTGTATAGCTAAAGCATATTAAAGGAATCCCGCCAGCAACCTCATATTTTGTTAAGGTGAAATCTCCAATCCCGCTACTATATTGGTTATTATTTACGTCTGCCGTATCGTCAAACATGGCATCACCAACTGAATCATAATAAAAAATTCCCTCATAAGCAGTTACCACATTGGCAGTATTATTCGTTGTATAACCCGAAATAAGCTTCATAGTGCCGTCGCTGTTCCACCCATTGAAAACCCCATATGTATAAATTTGCGGATAACTTCCATTGGTATAGCTTGTTTCAAATAGATTTTTAATCTCTGCGCCGTTTCTGCTGACAGACACTTCAACAGCTGGGATATAGTCTTGTTGCTTTTCATCCCAAGTTAAATCACCACCAAATAAGTGATACGAGTTAGAGTCAAATGACATGATAAAACTATTATCAGTAGGCATACCTGTAATAACGCCATTATTGATATAAATAAGGGCATTGTTTAGGACATCATTCACTGCATCCAATTGCCCGTAATATTGTCCAATTTCATAAAGTGCATTTATTGCCATTGGTGTCGTCCATATAGCAGCATCGTAACCAGCATCCTCACTTATTTGTGCCTGGCTCTTTGAGGGAGCGCCTTCAAAATAGGATGAAGAACTACCATTTTGTGAACATCCGGAACCTGCTGCGAAGCAAAATACGCCAACGACCAACAAACCGATTAGTTTCTTTCTCATCTCATTAATCTCCTCTTTAATAATTTAATTATATTTCATCTAGAATTTTCTCTTTACGTTTATCAAAATCTTCTTTGGTTATTAGACCGTTTTTCAGCAGACAGTCTAGCTCATTGATGCGATCTAAAGCACTTTTGCTAGTATTCGTTGCAGTTGCAAAAACAGCTGCAGGAACAGCGGTATTTTCTACAATCTGACCTTGTGTCGTTTCCATCACATCGGTCCGCTCTCTGGACAGCACGGCTTGTCTTTTATTAGCTTCATTAAATTTGTACTGTCCAAAAGCAAGCAGTGCTATGCCCATAACAATAAAAATCATACCTAAAATCATGACAAAGGGAAATATTATTCCGATAGCGAAGAGCAATATTCCCATGATTATTAAAGATACTCCACCGGCCTTACAGTTTGTAAGTGTTTGAACATTGCCATGATAAGCATCAGACGCCGCATGTTTGACAGCATCCCTCTCTAAGTCTTCCTTAGAGGCAAATGCTTTCATTGTGCCGTTTTCAATTTTGCTGTGGCAATCCTCGCATACAGTGATAGCCTCATAGTACTTAGAGGGCGGATCAATCGTGTACTGAGTTCTATCGAGCGTGGCTCCACACTTTTGGCAGTAACCTGTAGAAGGATTTATAATCCCGCTCTTTAGCGCACGATCTTCTAAAGAATTGTACATGCTAGTTCCTCCTTCATTAATTTACCGTCTCTGATTATAGCGTATTTACGTTATAATATCAATATAATTATGACATTTTTTATGGTCTAAACTTCCGATGTATTTCCAGATAAAATACCCCTATAGGATTTAGGAGGTATTTGTAATGCGGGATGTTGATGTAGTGGCCCGAATTAAGGAACTTTGTGAAAGCCGATCCTGGACTTACTATCGTCTCGCTAAGGAGGCGGGGATTCCCTATTCCACATTGAGTACCATGCTGCACAAGACTAATGTCCCATCTGTGCCTTCCCTTATGAAAATTTGCGATGGACTCGGGATTACATTGACACAGTTTTTTTCCATCGGAGATGAAGCGGCTAAGCTGACAAAAGATCAAAAGGGCTGTCTGGCTTTATGGAATGAACTTGACATCCACGGTAAGGAGCTGGCCTCAGTTTATATGCAAGGGTTGATTGACAGGCAATAACGGAGAATTGTCCTGATTATTAGGATTACTCTGTTTTTGTCCAATACGAAAAAATAGGAGAAAGGAAAACGGACGCTTGCTTCATGGAAGGCAAGCGCGAGGGCGTTTAGCGGCGCGTGTAAATGGGAATAATGACCACAACGAATGAAAGGAGGTTACCCAAATGACACAGCTAAACGACAACGCCCACGAACTCACAAAGTTACTGGCGGCCGAGTGCACATCCACGCAAGACATCGCGACACTGCTTAAGAGCTTGTTCGCCGGTACGATAGAGCAAATGCTGGAGGCGGAAATGGCCGAGCATCTCGGCTACAGCAAGCATAGCGCGGAGGGCAATAATACCGGCAACTCGCGCAACGGCTACAACAAGAAGACCATCAAATCTGAATGGGGCGAGAGTGAAATCAGCGTTCCTCGTGACCGCAACGGTGAATTTGAACCCAAGCTAATCGAAAAGCGCCAGACTCGAACGGATGAAATCGAACGCCGAATACTGGCCATGTACGCCAAAGGGATGTCGGTACGCGACATAGAAGAGCAGTTGCGCGACATCTACGGCGCAGAGGTATCACCGGCTCTCATTTCAAACATCACCGACAAGATATTGCCGCAGGTGACGGAGTGGCAAAACCGACCGCTGGACGAGATGTACCCCGTGGTATTTTTCGATGGCATATGGTTTAGGCAGCGAAAAGATTCAAAAGTAATAAAGGTCTGCGTTTACTCAGTATTGGGTATCACCATGGACGGCAAGAAGGAAATTTTGGGCATTTGGAGCAGCGCAAGCGAGAGCGCGAGTTTTTGGACGAGCGTATTCAACGAGCTGAAAAACCGAGGCGTCAAAGATATCCTAATTGCTTGCCACGACAACCTTTCCGGGTTTTCCGGCGCTCTTGAAACCGTATTTCCGAAAACGGAGAATCAACTCTGCGTAATTCACATGATCCGCAATTCGACAAAGTACGTTTCGTACAAAGACATCAAGCCGGTTATGGCGAATTTGAAAAAAGTTTACACCGCGCCGAACGAGGAGGCGGCTCTGTACGCGCTGGAAGAGCTGCGCGAGACATGGGGGTCAAGATATCCTCAAATGCTGAAGGTCTGGGATGAGAACTGGGCTGAGGTGTCTACGTTTTTCAAATACCCGGAAGAAGTCCGCAGACTCATCTACACCACCAACGCGGTGGAAGGTTTTCACCGTATGCTGCGTAAATTTACCAAGACCAAGGTTGTGTACCCTACGGATGATTCGCTTCGTAAGTCCATCTATCTCTCCGTGCAGGAAATCAGTAGAAAATGGACGATGCCGGTGCAAAATTGGGGTATAATAATAGGGCAGTTTATGATGTTCTTTGAGGAACGCTTCAAAGATTTGAAGACTGCCTGACAGGGATACGGCGGGGCTCTGCCCCGCACCCCGAGGTTTTTCCGCCGAGGGCTTACCGATGAACGACAAAACGGCGAGCTATCTGCTCACCGTTCATCGTATAAGCCGCAGCAAGCGTCGGGGTGCTCCTCAGCGTTGCCCTGTTTATGCCGCATTGATATTATGCACAAAACCTTGGATGATTATTCCATTTACACAGAGCCGAAAACACTCCCGCAAGCGCCCGTACGCAATCAAGTGGAGAGATAACGATATAGAGTGGCCTTTGTGATCCCGGTGAGTTCTACGATCTCCCGGACAGTGTGTTGGCCGGTTCGATAGAGCTTAATTGCCTGTTGCAGCATATGAGGATCCGCTCTCGGTCGGCCACCGCTCCGGCCCCTTGCCCTTGCTGCCTGCAAGCCCTCCCTGGTACGGTCGGCAATCACATCCCGCTCGAACTGTGCTAATGCGGATACAATGGTGAAAAGCAGTTTCCCGGTGGATGTGCTGGTGTCGATAGATTCCTTCAGGCTCACCAATTGCACGTTTCTTTTCTGAAACTGCTCCACCAATTCAATTAGATCTTTTGTGCTTCGGCCAAGCCGGGATAAGGATTCAATGACCACCGTATCTCCCGCTTCCATACGCTCTAATAACTTCTGAAGTTCAGGGCGATCCCGCTTAGTTCCGCTCATCTTCTCCTTATAGATGCGGTCAACACCATAATGGGTAAGCATATCAATCTGACGATCCAGATTCTGATCGGTCGTCGATACCCTCGCGTAGCCAATCTTCTGTGTCCGCAAGGCAATCATTCCTCCTTAGTCGATAAAAGAGTTCCAGTCCCAACTCAGAGGCAAGGAGAAATCCGCTCTCAAAGTAAAAATGCTGCATTTCTCCTTGTACCTCCTCTTGTTTTCCCAAGCAGGCCGTAAGCCGGAGCTTAGTCTGTTCATCCATGCGCTCCAACAGGCCGTTCAGCTCCAGCTGGGCATGTTCGGATAGCGCACCAAGCTTGCTGTCCTCGTCCGGCTCCTTGGGAAACCGACTGCTGAATTGAAATAGTAGCTTTAAAATGCTCATAATGATCTCTCCTGTCTTAAAAATGTATGGCGAATGCCACATAGATTTTGACACGGGTTTTAGGACAAATATAGAGCGCGAAACACTCCTTTTTAGGAGGTTCCGCGCCCTGTCTCAAAAATCTTCGTTTTTGGTACACATTAGATGTACTTCTCATAGTTTCGTCTACCATAAAAGGCGCGTGCTATGATCACCTCTTGCTGCACCTCATTTACCGTGTATAGCACAATATAGCTTCCCAGCATAAAGCGGTGGTATCCTTTTTGCGCATGCCTCGCATCACAGGACCGCTCAAACATAAGCGGATACGATGCCAGCTCCCGGTACTTTTCTTCAAGGCTAGTCGCAAAATCCCCAGCGGCCTTTGGGTTTGCAAGCTTGACTGCCAGATACGAGAGTATCTCGTCGATATCCCGTTCAGCAGACTCGGTTACGCTTGCCTTATATCCCATATTTCGACCTAAGCGTCTGTAGAGATGCTTGCGCCTCTTTGGTACGGCCTTGGGCGATCTCCTGCTCCGCTGCCTCCAGCTTGGTAAGCACCCCCTGCATGAGAATGCTTTTTTCATACGTTTCCATACTCATAATGACCATATCACCATAGCCGTTCTTCGTGATAAACACCGGCTCATCTGTGTTATGGCAGAGCTCCGAGATTTCACTGGTGCTCTTCAAGTCCCGAATTGGAATAATCTGTGGCATATTATCGCCTCCTTGTGGCCTTATTATGCCATGCGGGGGATCGTTTTACAACGAGATGTTTTTTATTCATAGGTGGGAATACATATAAGCTCTCCGTTTACCTTTGCCAGCATCTCTGGGTAACGGAATAATTCTTCATAGTGCAGCAGCTGTTCCTCCAACAAACTTTCTAAATGGTCACTGTCCGCTGGAGCGGCACAGAGAAAGAAGGTGCCGCATATGACATCGTAGAGTTTTCCGTCCGCCGTTTTCAGCCCACGATTGAAAGGGAGCCCCAGCGGCTTGCCCTCATCATTACAGATTAGGGTCACGGTATCCTCAAAGGGGTATACAGCCTGAATGATACCACCCACAGCCTGTTGCATACATGCAAACTCCTTAGATAATTCCACTCGCTTTGGTGCTTTTCCCGGTTCTATCATTAATACCATCATAGATTTACTCCACCTCCTTATATTCCGCTGCAATAGAGGACTTCCTCGATCTCGTCCGTGGTAAATCCCTGGTCTAACAATGCTTCAATGTCATCCGGAGTATAACCAAAAATTGCAGCTACGCTTTTAAGCTCCGACACATACTCATTGTCTATACCGGAATCGTGCATCTCAGGTGTGTAGAGCCAGTATCTTTCCCAATAGCCATACGGATTAATATTCATGGTAAAATAGGTTGTGTCAATCTTTCCGTCAGATCCTATACGCAAAATGTCTCCAGTATCGACATTAACCTTGATTGGTCGCTCCTGTGTCAGCCAAGTTTTTTGCAGCCCCTGATTCAGAATTTCCTCTGTGGAGGCATAGATGTATGTGCCAAGACTCTTAAAGTGGTACAGACAGAGCGGGTTGTCCCCCTTGACAAAGTACAGGTTGTCCCGGTGATCCAGCACAGTGAAAACAAAGGAGCCCTCAACCTGCTCCGCCATCGCCTTCAGGCTGGCGGGGGTAAGGACTCCCTGCTGTTCTATAAGCTGCACCGCAATGTAGCTGTCCGTTTCAATTCTTGTCTGCGGAAGTTTAAGAGTTCTCCTCAAAATCTTGTCATTATATAGAACTCCATTATGGGCAAGGGCAAAGGGGAGCCGGTTTGCCTTCCCTTGAAAGGGGTGATTGTTGCAGTTAAACTGCTGGCTACCCTGTGTGGTCATGCGGGTATGTCCCATAATGACACGGGCGCCGTTCGGAATATAGAAACGTAGCTTATGTGCCGGAACCGGTTTTTTATAGATATGAAGTCTACCGGCAGAATGGTATGCAATTCCTGTCGCATCCGTCCCGCGCGCCTCACAGGCGGCGGAGAGGCTGCACAGGATGCGCCCCTTCTGCCGACCGGAAAGGTGGTGTTTGTAATCAATCAGTCCAAATAGGCAGCACATCAGTTCTCCACCTCCGCTTCTACTGGCTCATTGACATACAGCTGCCGTTCTTTCAGATAACGTATGAGCTCAGAATACTGCTCCGCCGCTAGACCGGAGACAAAGGTAGTCCAGGCCATGGCTGTGATCTCTTCATCAGACATGAAAAGAGCCACATCACAGATGCGATTGAGCAACTGCAAAGTGGCGAAGATGGTATTCGGTTTTAAGGTGCCGCGAAACATGCGAAATTCTACTGTTGTGTCGTTTTGCAGATTGACACACGTGTGTCGATTCCCACACGTATCCTTCTTGGCATAGTGTAGAATCTCCATAGGCGATTGCTTATAGCCGTACCGTGCTGCCCACTGATTCAGTTGGTTCTGCGTGCGGCGGCTGAATTTTAGCAGTTCTTCCCAATGCTTTTCGAAAAAGTAGAGGACGCGGGCAATTACGGAGTCCTGCTGTGCTTCTGTTTCTCCAAGCGCCATACGGCTAACGTGGACATGCAGTCCACAGCTGTTGGTACGGTGGCTGAGATAACCCAAAGAAACGGCCTTCTGGCAGACTTCTGACCAGGGCATACAGTGAAGCTGATGGTTGAGTGACATGGGGTGTGTAACCAACTCCAACCCATTACGCAACGAACCATCGTGCTTCACATACAGACAGTTGGCCTCTTGGTTTGCGATCTCTGACAAAATACGGGCATTGGCAGATAGTTCCCCTCCACTGTCTATCTCCAGCTCTACCCCAAAATAGCGGGGGCCATCGCCGTAGAAGATGGGATCAGGCTTGTAATAGTAGTCCTGAATGGGATCATCTGTCGGGAGATCAGAGTAGCAGTCGTAGCAGTAGGCCTCATCGCAGGAATCTGATCCATAATAGTACGCCGAGGATGTGCGGAGAAGAGCACCGCATTCAATGCAAACCGTGAATTCGTGATCAAAGCAGGACTGACATAATGTTCTTCCCTGACACCCGGCATCATCCGACTGCCAGATCCGCTCTTCGCACTCCTCACACAATGCATTTTCTGTCTCCAGGCAAGATGGGCAGAGCAGGTGCTCCTCAAAAGCTTGCAGGGACTCTTCTGGTGTGCTACCGCCGCACATGGTACAGCAGACACATTGGCTTCTTGGTTTCATTATTTATACCTCCTTGAATTTGTATTCTCCCATGTTCCTATGCTCCGATCGCTTCGGAGTAGTGCCATGATCGCTCAAGGAAATAATATTTAATTGAAACTTAATATATATACGGATAAGGATGGATGTGTAATTGATGAAACTGGTGATTTACGCGACAAGGACAAGTCCATAGGCAAAAAGGACTTCTTTAAGGTAGGCTAGGTATCTGTAGTAATCTTTTTTCTCTCCATGGTACTTTCTTCCGTCAAGAAAGGAAACGGAATTCATCACGACATGAATATGTGGATGGTTCTTGTCTTCGTGGACAGCATAGATAATTTGATAGGTCTGCCCATAGAAACGAATTGCCTGCCTTCCAATTGCATTTGCCATCTGTAGTGAAACCTTCTCCTTTGGAGAAAAGCTGATGACCCAGTGCCTTAGTCGAAGACCGGAATCCTTGTTGTAGCTGTTAGCTAAGGTAACCATTTCCTCCGCCGCATAGAGCGGATTAACACCCATACCTCCAATCAGAGAATGTGGAATTTTATGCGGCTGAAAGCAATAGGCGATGACATCTGATCTGGATGTATCATCCATGTATTTTCCATTCTGACCAATCCCAACTACTTTAAATGTTGCCATGCTTCTGCCTCCCAAGTGAACAGGGAGACCAATGCAGTCTTGTCCTGAATATTTTCCAAGCACAAATTATGGTGTTGGCAAAGTAGCCGAGCAATGTTAGAGATTTCTTGTTTGGGTTGTGGTTGCATCCCATGTAGGAGGGCACGACAATACTCGCTTTCACTGATGTTTGCAGCATTGGCCCATTCTTTTAGCCGACCGCGTTCTTCGCTACTAAGTCGAACTGTGAACCGTGATTTTTCATTATCTTGATTTTTCATGCAGCTTCTCTCCTGTATATTTAATTTAATATAATGTACGTAATAATATAAAATATTACATATTGCTTATAGACTATCATTGCTTGCAAGAGTATAATGAAATCTCAAATATATACTAAATGCTAGAAAACGCCGCAAGGGGAAGAGGCTGTCTGCCACTTCCCCGACGGGTCAATTTTATGTTAGCCGATCAATATAAATTAAATTTAATTGCTACAAGATGCTTTTTAGGCAGAAAACCAGATTAGCAGCAATCGGCGGATGCTAATCTGGTGAGGTAAAGCGAAATTGAATTTCAATGCGCTTGTCCTGATAAATAAGTACTCGGTCAATAAGGGCGACTATGGTGGTTCGGTCAAGTGTTTCAAATTGCAGCATCTGCCGTACCAACGCGGAAACCTCCTGTGTATTGTCTGCCTGCAAAAGCTTATCCTCCTGATGCTTAAGTAGCTGCTCCTGTTTAGTGCGGTTATCACGGTTGCGCTCCAGAAGGCTGCGAAACTCGTCCTCGGTAATTAGCTCGCACGCATGGTCTTGATACAGGCGATCCAGCACCATATTCATCTGTTCCAGTGTCTTTCGTGTCTGTTGGATTTGTTGCTCCAATTGCGATGTCCCTCTGTCATAAGCAAGTGTATCCTTCTGTAGGCGTGCCTCATCCAATGCTTGGGCCAGTATCCGCAGTTCATGGCGTATTGCATCAATTACCCTATCCTCCCGGACACTGTGGGCGGAACACAGGTGCAACCGCCCGCCTTTTCGGAAACTTTGACAAACCATATAAACACGGCCCTCCTTGTTTCGGGTGTAAGACATGGGTGCACCACAATCTGCACAGAATGCCAGCCCGGTCAATAGATGGGTAGCGCCTCCGGTTCGGCTACGGTAGCTTCGGATGGAGAGCATCTCCTGCACCCGTTTAAATTCCTCCTGAGAAACGATTGCCTCATGCGTGTTAGGAACAACAATCCACTGCTCTGGCGGAAAGCTCCGGCGCTGGTCGAGCTTGTAGTTGATTTTTTCGCCCCTGTGCTGGGTCAGGTGTCCGGCATAGGTAGGATTTGTCAGGATGCGCCGTACCATTGTGTCATTCCAGACTCCGCTACTGCGCACCTGAGTAGGTGTGCTACCCTTACGTTGGGATGGCGTAGGCACGCCGGATTCAGTCAGATGCTTGGCAACTCCGATCACAGAGCCAATGGACAAATATGCGTCAAAGATACACCGCACAGTATCCGCGCCCGCTGGGTCAACTATAAGCTGTCCATGGCAGTTAGGGTCCTTTTGATAACCAATTGGCGGAGAAGATCCTATAAATTTGCCCTCCCGCTTTCTTGTTATCAGTGCAGTGCGAACCTTTCTGGAGATATCCGCCGTGTAGAAATCATTGGCTGCGGTCAGAAAAGGGAGTAGCGCATTGGATGCGCCGCCTTCCGTTGTGTCGATCCCCTCCGACACGGCGATATACCGTACACGCTTTTTGGGAAAGTACATTTGATAGTAATAGCTGGTATATATCTGGTCTCTCCCCAATCGGGAGAGATCCTTCGTAATGACGGTGTTAATACGTCCTGCCTCAATATCGGTGAGCATACGTTGAAAGCCGGGACGGTCAAAGTTCGTGCCGGAATAGCCATCGTCACAGTATTCCGAAACAATCTGCCAGCCATACCGCTCGGTGTACTGCGTAAGAAAGCTGCGCTGGTTTTCTATGCTCATAGATTCCCCTGCCCGCTCGTCATCACGGGACAGGCGGAGGTACAGTCCTACCTTTGGCTCCGGCATACTGTGCTTACCTCCTTCCGCTTCATCTGGAGCAGCTGGCGCAGGCAGGCCTCAAACGTCGGACCGTTGCTTGAAAATTGAATATGTATTATCATGAAAATTCCTCCATTCAGTATTACGCCGTCATCGGAATAATATGTAATGCTATGCCTGGACTATGACGGCTACTGTACTGTTGGGAGGGGATTCATTTTTCACTTTACACGGGAAACCGGGAAGCATTTCTATGAAGAAATCTTTTGTCAACCAATCGCGCCCGCCAAACACCTATTATTCGCACGCGACAAAGGCGCAGCGTGACAAACCGGGCAGGCAGTGGCGTGAGGAAAAACAAATCGCATTTTATATTAAAAATCTTAAAAAACATTACGTTAAGTGCAGATGTTGATTGTCAGAAAGATGTGCTTGTCAAATACAACCGGGCAGGACAATCTAACTAAGATGACATTGCAGAAAACAAATAAAGGAGAGATGTCAAATGTCAAATCCAATCTGCTTTATGCCCCAGGCACAGCCGCCGCAGGGATCACAACTTAAGGTATCCATAGTAGAAGTGAGCCATACAGCTCGCCGTGATAAAGAAATAGAAAACTACATTCATCGAATACTGATTGACAACGTGGTAAATGTACAAGAGGGGTTTCATCGCAATAAATTTGAGCTAACCAACGAAAATCCTGTCCTCATTGCGGCACCGACAGGGATGGGGAAGACTCATTATGTTATTGACATCCTAATTCCTCACATATTAAAAAATAGACCTGGGAAAAATATTCTGCTTGCAAGTAACCGACTTGCCATATCGGTGCAGCAGAAGCGAACAATTATGAAGATTACCAGAGATAAGGATGTTGGGGACTATACCGATGAAGGAATGCGCAAGTTATCCGACCTTGGCGGTGGACGCATTAAAATTATGACGCTACAGGCAATGGAGACACTAATCCGTGATGCTAGCAAAAAAGATGTAAATACTGCAGATGAGAAAAAAAGAGTTGAAGGCCTGAATGCGTGGTGCCAGGATCTTGAGCTTGTGGTCATTGATGAAGCCCACTATTTTACCTCTGATTGTCTGTTCAACTGTGGAGCGCCATGGTTGCTGAACAAAATCCCGAGTGTATTTGCACATGCAAACCGCCTGTATCTCACCGCCACCCCCGGCGATGTACTAACTCCGCTGGCAGAAGCGGAGTGGGCTGCGATACAGGAGCGGATCACGTTGGAAAGAATAGCGGCTGCAACTTCTAATAATACGATCCGAAATCCGTTGGAATGCGCAAAGCTTACCTTTTACGACTTTCCCCGAAATGTGAATAAGCATATTTCTGTTCGCTACTTCCGAAAAATAGAAACAATTATAAAAGAAATTCAGGAAAACACAACGAAAACCAAGGATAGCTGGCTCATTTTTACCACGAGCATGAAAAAAGGCGAAGAGCTTTCTATTAAATTAGGAAAAAGGGCGCTGTTCCTTTCTGCTGAGAATAAGAGGAGTGATGAATTTAACAAATTAGTTGTAACGGAAAGACTTCCGTCGCAGATTGTAATCGCAACAAAAGTTCTGGATTGTGGCGTAAACATCTCAGATGATACACTAAAACACATTGTAATTCTGGAGGAAGATTATACGACCTTCATTCAGGAGTTGGGCAGAAAACGATGTAAAAATAACGAGCGGATTACACTCTATGTAAAGGCAGTTGGTGCAAAGCGCTTTCAAAAGCTGCGCAAAGAAAATGCGGAGCTGCTTAAAAAGCTGAACACAGTAAAGAACGGCACATCTGACGAAAAGAAACGCCTTTTTGCGGAGCTTTGGCATAGTGGTACAGCACCAGAAAAGGCGTTGTTCCATACCCCTTATGGGGGCGCTCTAGCAGTCAAACCCCTTGTGGAGTACGTTCTGTACAAGCGGGAGGATTTCTATAACGAGCTGAAAAAACAGATGGCGGCGCACGGGGAGGCCGCCTTCCCACACATGGTGCTTCAATGGCTGGGGCTGACGGAAACATACCGGGAAGAAAATTGGTTGGAATATGATGAATTGCAGGAAAACAAGACTAAACTAGAGGAATTCTTTTTGAATTACTGTAATTTTTCTCTTGAGACCAAGGAAGCGCAAGTATCGTTTGCCAAACAGTTGGTGGAATTATACTCTAAAATTACAGGAAAAAACCGGCGTGGTGATCGAGAGTATCAGGTAAGAGCGCTAAACAATTGCCTTTTTGAGTTAAAAGCGCCTTACAAAATAAGCGCAGAAAAAGGAAACTTCAACGAGGTGATGATTTGGCGTCTAGACCAGAAGAGTCACGTAGAGACAACGTCTACCGACAGCACAGCTGATTTTGACAATGAATAAGGCATTCGCATACGACATGAGACGATCAGAGATTTCATTGCCCAATTCCCACACCCACCCCGCCCGGCTTGGAGGCCAGGTCAATGACAAGGCACCCGGCACGCAGATCCTCAAGGGCGTCCTGATCGAGGACGCGGGCAGGCACCGTGTTGATGACCAGGTCGTAGGCGCACAGCCAGCCCTCCAGCTGGTCGCTGTGCTCCACGCCGTAGCCATAGGCCTCAATCCAGGCCAGGTCGGAATATTTGCGCGCCGCTACGCTGACCCTGGCTCCCAA
>Ga0153972_1000211_pt1 | contig 17446 bp, 16 predicted proteins | sample TSGA056MetaG_FD_104732 | JGI IMG/M metagenome (GOLD analysis project Ga0153972, IMG submission 104732) | Attine ant fungus gardens microbial communities from Georgia, USA - TSGA056 MetaG | ecosystem: Host-associated > Fungi > Mycelium > Unclassified | place: USA: Georgia, George L Smith State...
AGGGTAACTTTTTCATATCCCGCAAAAAGTGTATCCGTCGGCAGCAGCATTTGGCTTGCCTTGCCTTCGCTGGCAGCGGAGATCACCTCCTCAAGCGTATGGGCATTTTCAAGGTAAAAGACGCCTGCCTTAGTTCTTCGAAGGGCTGCCATACAACCGCCGCAGCCCAAATAATCGCCAATGTCGCTGCACAGGGTTCTTATGTATGTTCCCTTGCTGCATCGAATCTTCAGCGAATAGTCGTTCCCTGATACTCCATGGTCTGAAAGCTCAAAAACTGTTATTTTTCTAGTTTTGCGCTCAACCTCTTTGCCTTTTCTTGCAAGCTCATAAAGCTTTTTACCGCCAACCTTTATGGCGGAATACATTGGCGGAAGCTGTTCGATTTCCCCCGTAAATTTAGAAAGTGCTTCTTGAAACTGGTTGTATGTTATGTCAACCGGTTTCTCCTCTAACACTGCTCCGCTGGTGTCCTGTGTATCGGTACACATGCCAAGCCTTAGCTGCGCAAGATAGGTTTTTTCGTCCGCCTCTGCAAACGCAGCAGCACGGGTTGCTCTGCCCAAAAAAACAACCAGAAGTCCCGTAGCCATAGGGTCTAGCGTCCCGGAATGTCCTATTCTTTTTTCACCAAGAGCGCTACGGAGTTTTGCAACAACGTCATGGCTTGTCCAGCCTTCCGGCTTGTCGATTAATAATATTCCGTTCATCCCAGTGCTTTAATCGCTTCTTCGGCAAGCTGCTTTGCAAATTCTTCAGGCGGCAAATCCGCTCTGCAGCCCGAAGCCATCGGGTGGCCGCCTCCGCCAAAGGCCGCGCAAATGGCATTTGCGTTAACTGTTTGATTTGTGCGCACAGATGCCTTGCAAGAATTTTTGGAAATTTCCCGAACCGTTATTGCAACAACATTTCCTGCGACATTGCCGGCAAGAGACGCCAGATCATCGCAATCGTTCTCGGTTGCACCTGCCTCATCCATCATGTCAAGAGTTATAACCGCCACGTTGATTTTACCGTCTGCATAAGACTTCATATTTAAATATAGCATTCCTGTTATTTTTATCCGGGCAAAGGAATTTGATCTGAAAAGCAACTTGTTGAGCTTGCCGTTATTTGCACCGCATTCAATAAGATGTGCAGCGCAGCGCAGGCTGTCTGGCGTGGTGTTGGCATAAACGAAGCAGCCTGTATCGGTTGAAACTGCAATATACAGCGGCTCAGCCTCTTCGGGTTCAAGGTTACCGCAAAGCTCCTCAATTATCTGCACAATGATTTCGCCGCAAGCGCTTTTGGACGTATCAAGCAGGGTTTCCTGCGCATAAAGAGTATTGCTTGCGTGATGATCAACGCAAGCCATAACCTCGCCAAAAAAACCGACGGGAAGCATATCCTCTGAGGCAGTATCAATGCTGATGTTGAAGGTGTCGCTAAGCTCCTGCGTTGCAAGATAATCCTTTACAAATGGTCTGAAGCTGTCGGTTATTTCGGGGTTTGGGAAAAGGTCTGCCATTTTACCCATTCTGCGCAACGCATGGCAAAGCGCTACAGCGCTTCCGAGGGTGTCCCCGTCTGGTCTTGTGTGCGTAAGCAGCATAAAATTATCATTCTCTTTAAGTGTGGTAACAAGCTCAGCTATCGTCATCTTTGCCTTGCTCCTCTTTAATATCCAGATTTGAAATAAGGGTATTGATATATGCGCCTTGCTCGATGGACTTGTCCAGCTCGAAAATAAGCTCGGGCGTGTAGCGCAGTTTAAGCGCCGCGCCAAGCTCACGGCGAAGCCACGGGGCTGCCGATTTTATACCCTTTAGAAATTCCTTCTCGTTTATCTCTCCCAAGACGGAAAGATAAATCTTGCTGTAGCGCAAATCGCCTGTTGTGTCAACTCTTGTGATACTGAGCATTTTGGCTTGGTTGACCCGTGGATCTTTGATTGACCGCAGCAAATTTGAAAGAACGTATTGTATGTCATCGTTAGTTCTAAAAAGCTTGTTTGTTGCCATTTGTTTTATCCTCCTCATCAGGAAAACAAGACGGCCCTGATTAAAAGGCCGCCCGATTATCGCTTGTTATCGTTTGATTTCTTCCATTACGAAGCACTCAATAATGTCGCCTTCTCTAACGTCATTGAAAGCTTCAAGCTGCATACCGCATTCGTAGTTTGTTGCCACTTCCTTGACATCGTCCTTAAACCTGCGCAGGGAAGCGAGCTCGCCTTCGTGAATAACAATGTTTTCACGCAGCACCCTGACTGAACATCCACGCTGGATTTTGCCGTCCTGAACATAGCAGCCGCAGACAGTGCCGACCTTAGAAACCTTGTAGGTTTCACGAACCTCGGCATGGCCGATGATTACTTCTTCGAACTTAGGAGCAAGCATGCCCTTCATTGCAGATTCAATTTCACCAATGCAATCATAAATAACGCTGTGCAGGCGGATATCAACCTTCGCACGGGATGCGCTGTCTCTTGCTGCATTGTCGGGACGGACATTAAAGCCTACAATAATTGCACCGGAAGTTGCTGCAAGCATAACGTCGGACTCACTGATTGCTCCAACTGCGCAGTGGATAACCTTTACACGAACCTCTTCGTTTGTAATTTTCTCAAGCGAGGTCTTGATTGCCTCAGCGCTGCCCTGAACATCAGCTTTTACAATGATGTTAAGTGTTTTCATTTCGCCGGCCTGAATATGGCTGAACAGATCTTCAAGAGTAACCTTTTTAACCTCATTGAACATCTGGTTTTTCGCCTGATCCTTACGCTGGGTAACAAGCTCACGCGCCATTCGCTCGTCGGAAACTGCGTTGAAGGTGTCGCCCGCATTCGGAACCTCGCTCATACCTGTTATTTCAACAGGTACAGACGGGCCTGCACTCTCAAGCGATTCACCGCGTTCGTTCGTCATAACTCTAACCCTGCCGACTGCTGTGCCTGCGATGATTATATCACCCTTGTGCAGGGTACCGTTCTGAACAAGAACTGTCATAATCGGGCCTCTGCCCTTGTCAAGCCTTGCTTCGATAACTGCGCCCCTTGCCGCCCTTGCCGGATTAGCTTTAAGCTCCTGAACCTCTGCCAAAACCGCCAAGTTTTCAAGAAGTTCGGGCACTCCATCGCCGGTCTTTGCTGAAATTTTGCATATGATAGTTTCGCCGCCCCATTCCTCTGGAACAAGCTCGTATTCTGTGAGCTGTTGCATGATTCTGTCAGGGTTTGCGCCTGCTGAATCCATTTTGTTGATTGCTACAACAATTGGAATCTCAGCTGCCTTTGCATGGTTGATTGATTCAATTGTCTGCGGCATGATACCGTCGTCCGCCGCTACAACAAGGATTGCGATATCGGTGACCATTGCGCCTCTGGCACGCATTGATGTAAATGCTTCATGACCGGGAGTATCGAGGAAGGTTATCGGCCTTCCGCCAACTGAAACCCTGTAAGCGCCGATATGCTGCGTGATGCCACCCGCTTCGCCTTCTGCAACGTTTGCACGGCGGATTCTGTCAAGCAGCGAGGTTTTACCGTGGTCAACGTGTCCCATGACAACAACGACGGGCGCACGGTTTTCCAAATCCTCTGCTGAGTCCTCGCTATCGTCGATGAGGCGCTCTTCAACGGTTACCACGATCTCACGCTCAACCTTGCATCCGCATTCCATTGCAACAAGGGCTGCTGTGTCGTAATCTATAACATCGCTTATTGAGGCAAATACCCCAAGCTTAATCAGCTGTTTAATAACCTCTGCCGCAGTCTTTTTCATTCGTAAAGCCAGCTCTCCGACGGAGATTTCGTAGGGAATCATGACCCTGAGCTGCTGCTTCTTTGCAATTTCAAGCTGAAGCTTCTGCATTCTGTCACGTTCCTCCTGCCTGCGCTTTGCGGAGGCGGCGGCCGAAGGCTGCTGACGGTTTTTGTTGCGGTTTGCGAACTTTTCTTTTCCGCCGCGCTGCTTGCCGCCTGCTGTTGCGGCGGCAAGATTGTCAAACTTTTCGTCGTATTTTGAAAGGTTGGTCTTGCCGCTGCCACGAGTATCGATAACCCGCTTTTCGGCAACCTGACGGGGAACAAATGCTTTTTCCTGGGCATCGGCGGCAGGTTTTGACTGCTGCGCCGGTGTCTCATTCGGCTTGCCGGCAGGGGCGCTTGAAGGCTGCTGCTTTTGCACCGCCTGCGCTTCCTGTTTCGGCTTTTCCTTTACCTCAGGGACTGCAAAAAGCTCCTCAAGGCTTGCGACCTGATTGTGCTGGGTTAAATACTCAAAGATTAAATCCAGCTCGTCCTGCTCAAGAACCTGCATATGGTTTTTAGGTTCCTTTGCATATTCTGTCAGAATTTCAGAAATGGTCTTGCTTGTCATGCCGAAATCCTTCGCCACCTCATGAATTCTATATTTTTCAAAACTACTCATACTTTTTTCCTCCTCTTGCCTGCGCTTTTGGTTACACTCCGCTGTTTTCTGCTTTTTTCGGCATCAAGCCGCTGTTTTAGATCTTCAGCAAGCTCACCATACTGCTCGCCATATTCTTGAAATAGAGCCGATGCAAAGCTGCTTGCAAGTCCTGCATCAAGGATAACAGCCATGCTGCACCCTGCCTTACCTGTAAGCGATGAAATCTCTGCCTTTGTATAGGGTACTGTTGTTATTGGCAGTTTACCCTCCCAAACGTAGCCAGAGGCTCGCTTTTTTGCATTTTCTGACGAGTTCGATGCGACAATCAGCAGTCTTGCACTTCCTTTTTTTACCGCAAGGTGGGTATTTTCCTCGCCCGTTTCAAGAAGCCCGGCCTTTTTCGCTATTCCAAGATATTGCAAAGCATTACTCATTCGCACTCTCCATCTGCTCTCTAAGAGCATCATAAACTTCTTCAGGCACCGGAATTTCCAATGCTCTTGATAATGCACTGGATTTAATCGCCTTTTTAAGGCAATCGGGATCATTGCACACATATGCTCCCCTGCCGGGAGCTTTGCCCTTGGTGTCAATCGCCACGCCACCCTCAGGTGATCTTGCGACCCTTAGAAGCTCTTTTTTGGGCTTCATCTCGCGGCAACCAAGGCACTGCCGCAGCGGTATTTTCTTTTGCGGCATAAGATACTTCCTTTCTTATACGCTTTCACTCTCCGGCTTAATGTCAATTTTAAAGCCGGTTAGCTTGGCCGCAAGTCTGGCATTTTGGCCTTCCTTGCCGATTGCAAGCGAAAGCTGGGAATCCGGAACAACAACTCTACAGGTTTTTATCTCGTCCTCCAAAGCGACAGATACAACCTCGGCCGGGGCAAGGCTTGCTGCGATATAATCCTCGGCGCACTCGCTATATTTGATAATGTCAATCTTCTCTCCGCCAAGCTCATCAACAATGGTGGAAACTCGGCCGCCCTTGGGGCCTACGCAGGCACCGATTGGGTCAACCTCAGGATCGGCGGAATATACTGCCATCTTCGTGCGGCTGCCGGCCTCACGGGCGATGGATTTAATTTCTACTGTGCCGTCAAAAATTTCAGGCACTTCAAGTTCAAATAGTCTTTTAACAAGACCCGGATGGGTACGGGAAATTAGTACCTGCGGTCCTCGAGTGGAATTTCTGACCTCAACAACATAAACCTTTATGCGGTCTCCTTCAGACAAGTTCTCGCCCTTGATCTGCTCGTTGGCAGGGAGCATTGCCTCCGTAAATTCGGAGTTTGAGCTGATTTTAATGGAAACTCCGCCATTTCTTGGGTCGATACGTGAGATAACACCGGTGAGAATTTCATGCTCCTTGGAGGTGAACTCCTCAAAAACGAGTCCACGTTCCGCCTCTCTGATGCCTTGTATAATAACCTGCTTTGCAGCCTGCGCTGCGATTCGTCCGAACTTCTTTGTTTCAACAGGCACTTTAACCTGACCGCCGAGCTTTGCGCGCTTGTTTATGGTGTGTGCCCTGTCTACCGTCATTTCGATAGCAGGATTTTCAACCTCCTCGACAACATTCATAAGAACGTACATATCGATTTTGCGCTTTTCCTCGTTCATGTCAACAACAACATTGTCGGCAGATTCGGGATTATCCTTGCGGAATGCTGCCACCATTGCCTGGTTGATTTTGTCGTACATATACTGCCTGGGAATGCCCTTTTCCTTTTCGATGTCTTCTATTGCGGTAAAAAATTCTGCGTTCATCTATCTTTCCTCCAAGCAGATAATCAAAATATGATTCTTAGTCTGACCATTGAAATGTCAGGCTTGTTAAATGTTAGCTGCCCAAGCTCCGCCTCGATTACGAGAACTTCCTCGTTGTTTGAAACGAGCTTGCCTATGTGGCTCTTGCTGCCGTTCATTGTTTTGTAGAGCTTAACCTCGACATTTTCGCCGATGAATTTTTCAAAATCTGACGGGCGCTTAAGCTGCCTTTCGGCGCCTGCGGAGCTGACCTCGAATGTGTAGCTAGATTCGATTGGATCTTTTTCGTCCAAGACCGGCTCAAAGGCTCTTGAAAAAGCCTCGCAATCGTCGATTGAAACAATACCTTCCTTGTCGATATATATCCGCAAGACCCACTGCCCTGCCTCTTTAAGGTATTCAACATCCCATATATCAATACCCTGTTCCTGTGCAACCGGTGTTGCCAAAGATAGGATAAGCTGCTCGGTTCTGTTCATCATTTACATCCTTTTACATTTTTAACTAAACGAAAATAGTCAACAAAAAGAGTGGGGGGCGCCCACTCAGTCAACACAGCATTTACTCTTACACTGCCAATATATCACCGCTTGAGAGAAAAATCAAGGGCTTAAACGGGTTTTTTGAAATTTTTTTCAATAGAAAGAAAGCGGCTTTTGCCGCTTTCTGTATTATTTTGATTTTCTATCCATATAATGCGACAAACTCCTCAAGACAAAGATCGTTCGCCTGCATATATGTCGCCGCCTCTACTCCGACATATCGGAAGTGCCAAGGCTCGTATATAATTCCTGTTATCTCTTCTTTGTCTTTTGGAAATCTGACAACGAAGCCATACTCGGCGCAATGCTCGCTCATCCATTTATATAGTACTGTTTCTTCAAGAGACGAATCTTTGATCTCATAGTATTTATCGGTTATGTCGCTGCAAAGCCCGCTTTGATGCTCGCTTGTGCCCGGTCTTGCAACAATTGTTGCGGCGGTCTCTTCATCACCGTCGTATTGCGCAACCTTTCGGTTGAACAGATACTCCTGCTCGGCATAGCTTCTGTAGGAGGAGCTTATGTAGACAGTCATCCCCTCGTCCCTTGCAGCTTTAACAAATGCGGCAAGAGCATCGACAATTCTTTCATCAACCATTTGCTCATACTCGACCTCGGCAAGCTGCGGAACATAATCGCTTATGCTGTTATCGGCATTGACAAGCATATACTGCCACTCGGTAATATCGATATCGGGTTTGTCGGCATAAGGCTCGGGCTCTGGCGAAACCTCTTCGAGCGGAGATGGCGACGGGCTTGGTGACGGACTTGGAGACGGCGAAGGACTTGGAGAAGGGCTTTCGGACACCTCTTCCTGCTTTGCTGCGCTCTCTCCCGTGTTGCCGATTCTTCTTACGCATACAAAAACCAGTGCGGCAACTAGCAAGACGATTATTACAATCAGCAGAATATCCTTCTTTTTCACCCTTATGCATCCTCCATTGTAATTTTAATATAGTCCGAGAAATTCCTCCAGGCAGAGGTTATTTGTTGTGATATATTCGGCGGCTTCAGCACCGACATATCGGAAATGCCACGGCTCATACCAGCCTGTTATGTCCTGTTTGTCCTTGGGGTATCTTGCAATAAAGCCATATTCGGCACAATGCTCGCTCAGCCAGACAAATAGCGGCATATCGTTAGCCTCCTCGGCATCCATAACTGTTTCGGCAGAGTCCATGATGTCAACCGCTATTGCAAGCTGATGCTCGCTTGTGCCGGGATAGGCAACAATTTCTCTTGCCATCATCTCCGCCTCGGCATATTCAACTCCGCCCCACGCAATTTGGCTTGCCTTGCCGAAGAAAATATAACGCTGGCTTGAGATCGGCCTGTATGCAGTGCTTAGATATACAGTATAACCTGCATTTCGGGCAGCATTCAAAAACTCTTGCAATGGCCCGACAATTCGTGCGTCAATAAATTGTCCGTTTTCAACCTCAACAACGTCGGGCACGAACGATTCGCTCAGCACATGGGTGTTATTGACAAGAGTAAACCGCCAGCTGTCCTCTTTGATATTCGGCAGCTGCTTGGGTTCTTCGCTCGGAACAATAATATCGGCAGAAATACTCGAAGCGGTTTGACTTCGCGGCTCTTCACCCTGTTCTTGCTGCTCACTTTCGCTGAGGCTGGATTCCGTTGGCTCGTTGCCAATTCTGAGGCTTGCTATCGACACAAGGCAGAATGACAATATGATTACAATTACCTTTTGAACCCTCTTCATGATCATCAATTATCCTCCACTAATACTTGAAGTAGGATTAACCGCACGGCTTGCAGCATTATACGGTGCGCAGGTTATCTCAAGGTCTACCAGAGAATTTTCAATATAATTAAAGGAAATATCCATCTTTAAAAAGCTGCCGTCCTTGATGTAGGTCGCCTTCGCTAGAGTTTGAGTTTGATTTATGGTTTTCTCAAGGTCTGCAAGCTCGTATCCAAGCTCCGTGCCGATATCGGCCGCCATCCTGTCAACTGTCAGGAATGTGTATTGGGATATGCCGTGGTAAGTGCCGTCAACGCATACGCTTGAATAGTAGAAATGGTAGACAAATTGGGTGTTTATATCGAAAACAATCCAAGTCCAGTTTGACCAGTCGCCAACTGTTTGATACCACATATTGCACAGATTGATTTCGGAGTCACCCCGCTGCACAACTATGTATTCGACGCCTTGGTCAGTCAGCTCACCCTCCTGATTATCAATATAGCTTTCTGAGCGAAGATGCTCGAAAAATTCGGTGCATTCCTGCTCCTTCTGGGAAGAAATGTCTTCATAAGTAAAAACCTCATAACCATTTTCCGCTCTGGCCCAATAATCTGCAAAAAGAGCTGCGTCCTGAGCAAAATTCTGTGTTATGACAGCCGGCTCTGTATAGGGTTTTTTGGCCGCCAGAGGGATTAATGCTGTTATGATAAAGATGACTGCCACGGAAAGGAACGCAATAATGGATTTTCTGTGGACATTTAGAAAGCTGCGAATGCTCATGCCTTACCACCGCCCTTCAGCAAAATGCGAACAGTGGTTCCCTTGCCCGGCTCGCTTTCATACTCAAGCGCAGTATCATGAAGCTCCGCAATCCTCTGGCAAAGGGCAAGTCCAAGCCCTGCACCGTTTTGGGCACGGGAACGGGATTTATCAATCATATAAAACGGCTCTGTTATTTTGCTAAGCTCTTCCTTTGCAATGCCACGGCCATAGTCTTTAACATAAAGTGCGTATCCGCCGTCTTCAACCTTGCCGTAGATTTCAATGATGCTCTTCTTGTGGCTTGCCTTTCTGGCATTGTCAACAAGGTTAATCATCAGCGTCTTGAAAAGGTCGGGCTCAATGTATATTTCGCCCTGCTCCCAGCGCATATCAAGCGTGATATCGTCTGAAGAAAGCGATGGCACTGTCACTGCAGCAATACTGCGGATGAAATACCCGATTTCGAATGCACGAAGCTCTGTCTCGTTTTTTCCTGCAACTATGATATCCATTAGCTTCAGAGAGAGAGCTTCAAGCCTTTTTCCCTCGGAAAAAATGTAGCCCGCCGCCGTGAATCTTGTCTTGGGCGCCATGTCCTTTGATCTTAGCATATCGGCGTATCCTATGATAGCCGTCAGCGGTGTTTTAAGCTCGTGAGCGAAGCTTGCGATAAACTCCTCACGCCTGTCTGTCACGTCCTTCAAATCCTCGATGCTGCGCTCAAGCTCGTCTATCCTGCTTTTAAGCTGGGAGGTTTCTTTTGCCCCGCTCCTGTCAACAAAGCGCATAATAGCAGCCGCTCCTGCACCTCCGAAAATTCCTCCGAAGGCGAGAAAGGCAACATATTTACCGTGATGCAGGGCAAGCGAAGGCTCAAGGCTCAGCGCAATGCACTGGCCAATGCATATTATAACAAACAGTATGCTTGAAGTAACTAAAAGCGTTTTTATGGGTCTAGACATATCGTGCAAAAGTTCCTTTCAAAAGGCTAACACTAGAGTTCAAGTCTGTAGCCAACCTTGTAGATTGCCTTGATTCTGTCCTCCCAGTGCAGCTTTTTGCGAAGACGCTGCACATGAAGATCAACGGTTCTGGAGTCGCCCATGTATTCGCTGCCCCAAACTCTTTCGTATAGCGTCTCTCTGAAAAGGGCTATGTTTCTGTTTCGGACAAACAGCAGCAGAAGCTCAAATTCCTTCATCGTCAGTGCAATATCCCGACTTCCCCGCCGGACGCTGCGGCTTTTTGTATCTATAATAATATCGCCGACTTCAATTTCTGTCTGGGTTTTTCCGGCACGGCGCAGGATTGATTCAACCCTTGCCAAAAGCTCAACAATCTCAAACGGCTTTGTAAGATAATCGTCCGCTCCAAGCTTAAGGCCCTTAACCTTGTCCTCGGTTGTTCCCTTCGCCGTCAGGAAAATCACGGGGATTTCCATTGGCTTTATATATTCCAAAACCTCGTAACCGTTTGCGCCGGGAAGCATAATATCCAGCAGCACAAGGTCGAACCTTTCCTGCTCGACCAAATCCGATGCTGTAATGCCATCGTAAGCGCAGACGCATTCATACCCGGCCTCGGTCAGGTTCATGTTTATTAAATCATTTATCGGCTTCTCATCTTCCACAACAAGTATGCGTATCACACTTCCGCCCCCTATCAAAAAATGACTGCATATGCAAACATATGCAGTCATTGTATCACATTTTACAAAATAATCAACATTTTGCTGTTTTTCGTGGATTTTTATGTGCCATCAACCGTATTTTTCCGACATGAAAATTCTTGCCCTGTTTTGGATTAACTCGATGGTTTCATCTAGTGTTTTGTCTCCGGCAAAGTAGGCGGCGCAGCTTGTGGTGATAATCTCACGAAGTGACTCCTCCGAGTAATTTCTTGCAGTGGTTGTATTGTTGATTAGATCAATAAGCTTGTTATAATAGCTTTCATACTCTTTTCGAAATACCACATGTCTAACTTTTGGGGTACAGTTCAGAATGCAAACGGCTATTCTTATTAATATTCAAGCTCGACTGTGGAGGGCTTATATTCCTCAGAGTAATCGGCAGGAGCATATCTGCCGTCAAGACTTGTAAGACTTTCAATGTTTCCAGTTGCGGCTTTTCGAATTTCTTCATTTCCAATACCAATCGTCTTAAATCCAGAAAAGATTCCAATAACTAGGAATAATGCACCGAACCAGTTATCAACTATCATATTAGTAATTGTTGTATTTGTATAATAATGGACAACCTCAAAAATAATATTTGCACTATAGCCGCGGATAATCTTTACGATAAATGTCATTCCAGGCGCCATTATCATAAAAGCCGCAATGGAACACAGCGATACAACAATGCTTGCGACATAACCCCGACGTCCTCTAAACAGTTTATATCCCTGATAAGATATTAGGGGTATCACTATGTATAGCAGTCCGAAATGATAGTTGAAAAACAATATAGTTATTATGTTTGGCAGACAACCAACAATTGCGCCAAGAATCGCACCAATAACGCCAAGCAACACATTTCCGCTCGTCTCGTTTTTTTCTGCCAACTCAACTTCCTTGGTGTTTTTCTCAAGGACACATTGCCTGTGAGTTTTTCTGAACTTGTTGTTAAACAGCGCAATGCTGTCGCATTCGTTCTTTCTGCAAATTGGGCATTGCTCCATCGTTTTAATTGGATTCTGTGCTGTTGTGAAGTTTGAAATGACAGTTTTTAGTGTGTCATTCAAAAGATTGTGAGCTGTCATGCTATCGCTTGACTGAACTATGACTGTAAGCGAATTTGCTACATTATTTAGAATTTGAGATTTTTTCGGAAGCTCTTTTTTTATCTGCCGAAATGTCTTAGTGTTAATTTGCCTCTCTAAAGCAAAATCGATAGTGATTGTAAATTTGCTGTCTGAATCCTTTACGATTGCCGAAAAAGGAAAGCCCTCATAGACTCCGACGAGCCTACCCTCCACAACGCGATAATTTCTGTCAAAGCTCCTTGACGCAAGTTCTTGTACGGTCATCTCTCTTTTCCCCCTATTAATTATACATTAATGTAGATAGATATCTTTCGCCCGTATCAGGGCAATAACTACAATGTTTTTCCCTTACACCTATGATCAATTTCATTTTCATCCTCCGACGTAGTATTCTTGCTAAGAGAATTTGCGGCGGCGTTTAAACATAATAGAAACTCACTTCTTAGTATGGAAAAAATATATAATATCTTAAGACTTTTGTACAATAAAAATATAATTAGCTACATTCCGGCAATGTTTTTGCAGAGGCGGGCAAAGGAGACTGCCACTTCGGCTCTCGTAGCGTTTTCACGAGGCACAATAGTCGTGGTTGTTTTGCCTGTTACTATGCCGTGGCTGTAAGCCCATTGCATTGCTACTTGTGCATAGGCGCTGACATCGCTGTAATCATCAAAGCCTGTAATCTTCAGGTTATCCGAAATATCGTAATTCTTCAAACCGGCGTAGCGGAAAAGGATTGCAGAAAGCTGCTCGCGGCTAATCGCATCACCCGGACCAAAGAACCCGGTGTCATAGCCGATCACTACACCCACCGACTGCGCCCAATAAACTGCATCAGAGTAATAAACTCCGCTAAGAACATCCGGGAAAGTTGACCTTTGTGTATAGGTCGGCTCACCCTCAAGTCTGTATAGCATGGTGACAATCATGCCACGTGTAATGCTTGTGTTAGGCTCAAAAGTAGTTTCGTCCATGCCGTTCATAATGTTGTGTTCATAAACATACTTTACTTCTTCATAATACCAGTCAGTGGATTTTACGTCGGCAAAGCCCATGATACGCTTTTGACCGAAGCTTGGTACCACTGTAATATTAGCATCGGGCATCTTAAATGTGTAACTGCCGTCTGTTTTCTTTTCTGTTGTAATGGTATAGGTGTCGCTGTGAACGTAAACCTCTTTCAGTTCGTAAAATGAATCCTCGACAGGTGTAAGAGCTACAATTTTACCGTCGACTGCATTGATTGCGCTTGAAACCAACACACCGTAAGCGCTTTCCTCAACCGTGACCGAATGTGCATCGGCCGCAGAAATGAAGGACGATGTTATTTCGACACTGGAGCTCGGCATCACAAAGGTGTACTGGCTGCTTGCCGTTTTCGTGAGAGGGATAACCTTGCCGCCGCTACTGACGATGAGATCTCCAATGACATAACCTTCATCCGCATTGATTGTAAGTGTGACCGAATCACCGCTTTCTGCGCTTGCGGCTGCGGTGACTGCGCCGTTCGGAGCGCTTTTCACGCTTATTGCGTTCGTGCTTTCTTTTATAAATGTGGCTGTAATCGTGACATCTACAGCTTGCATTGTAAAATAGTAGCTGCAATCACTCTCATTTAGAATTTGAAAACTGTGTTCCTTGCCGTCACTATCGGAAACGGTTAGGCTTCCCAGTTTGTAGCTATCGCTTCTGGGTTTAGCGACAAAAATTACTTCTTTCCCTGCCTTCTTATAGTTTACTGAGCTTACGGCTTCGTCTGGAAAATACAGTTCGCCATATGCGCTGTGTTTATTGACGAGATTCACCGTGAATTCATCGGTGAAACTTGAATAAAGAGTAATATTATTAGCAGGCATAATGAAAGCATAGTCTCCATCAGCGTCCTTGCTGATTTCAACCTTGGTGGATTTACCTTCTTCTATGTAATACAAATCTTTCAGCTTATAGCCTGCGCTTGGAGTGACCTTTACTTTACCTGTTGCTCCAACAGCTGCTGAAGCGGCCGCTTCAATGACGCCATTTGTAGTGGCTCCGACACTTATGCTATATCCCTTTAATTTGAAGATTGCCTCAACAGTCACGTTTTCGCTAGCCATTGTAAACGTATATTTAGAGTTTGACATTTGGCTTGCATAGTTAGTCCCATTTATACAAAGGGCATCTAGCGCATAGCCTTGGGCAGAACTAACAGTAATGATTATCTCTTCACCGGCAAACGCAGTAAGCTTAGATAAGGTAACCATATCATTTTCTTCTGCCATTGTTATGGAGTAAGTCTTGTCAAAAATTGCTGCTACAGTAACATTATCACTTAGCATTTGAAAAGTGTATATATCGCCGGACACCCTATCTGTTACATTAACATCATTTACAGTAAGGGACTTGAGTGCGTAGCCTTCGTTCGCAGAGATGACTAAATCAATTTGAGTGTTAGCCCCAATCGGTGTGATCTCATCAATAGGAATTTGATCATCGTGGTATCTTACGCTTATCGAACCGTGTGATACAGTTTCACAAGAAATTGTTGCCCCCTTAGCCGCGAAAACCGCAGGCATCAGAGAGAGGATGAGGAATAGGGAAAGCGCTAGCGAAAGAATCTTTTTCATATATTTATCTCCTGAAAAATAAGAATCTCTTTAATTGCACTGAAATAATTTGCTGCCAGGGAATTATTTATACATATCTGTTGAGAGATACCTCTCGCCCGTGTCAGGCGCAATGACTACAATATTTTTGCCCTTGTTTTCAGGTCTTTTAGCAAGCTCAATAGCTGCGCAGATTGAGGCGCCAGATGATATTCCAACGAGTATTCCCTCTTTCGCTCCGATGAGGGCGCCCATATTGAACGCATCATCGTCTGAAACTGTAATGATCTCGTCGTAAACACTTGTATCAAGCACATCCGGAACAAAGCCTGCTCCAATACCTTGAATCTTATGAGTTCCTGCTTTGCCAGTCGATAGCATAGCAGAGCCCGAAGGCTCAACGGCAACAGCTTTGATATTAGGATTCTTGCCTTTAAGATAAGAAGCAGCTCCTGTAATCGTTCCTCCTGAACCTACTGCTGAGACAAAAATATCTACCTTGCCATCGGTGTCTTCATAGATTTCAGGGCCGGTGGTCTCAAAATGCGCCTTTGCATTGGCCGGGTTCTCGAACTGGCTCGGTATAAAAGAGTTTGGAGTGGAATCGGCTATGCTCTGAGCAAGTGCAATTGCCCCCTTCATTCCGAGCTTCCCTTCTGACAATACAACCTCAGCGCCATACGCCTTCATCAGCTGGCGGCGTTCTATCGACATAGTGTCCGGCATAACGATAACAACTTTATAACCTCGAATTGCACCAAGGCTCGAAAGCGCAATTCCTGTGTTTCCGCTTGTTGGTTCAATAATCACTGAATCGGGGCATAGCACTCCCCTTTCCTCTGCATCATCAAGCATTTTCTTAGCCGCCCTGTCCTTTACCGAGCCGGCAGGGTTGAATAGCTCGAGCTTTGCAAGGATTTTCGCCTCAAGCGAAAATTCCTTTTCAATATTGCAAAGCTCCATTAAAGGGGTTCTGCCAATGAGTTCCTGAGCACTGGAATAAATATTCGCCAAGATAAACTACTCCCTTCTATAATTCGACAAATAGTGTCGATTTGTTAATCGATTATATATAGGTTTACAAGAATTTGCAAGCAAAAAAACGGATTGACAAGAATTTAATATAATGATATTATTCTTCTATTAGAAAAGTATGAGGGGATTGGGGTTATGAATACATTAAATTGTTCATATGCAATGATACACACGACAATGTTCATGTGTATGTGTCGCTGCGCCTTTTTGTCCAAACATAGCTAATTAGTTTCTTCGCTATATTTTTGGGCAGGTGTGTCATTTTACCTGCTCTTTTTTCATGTCTATGAGGTAATTATATGATTGAAATTAGAAAACTGAATAAAACTTTCAAAACCTCTGCGGGCGAAATTATTGCGCTTGATGACATTAATCTAAGAATTGAGGACGGCGAGATTTTCGGAATAATCGGCCTTTCAGGTGCAGGAAAAAGTACCCTTGTGCGCTGTATCAACTTTCTTGAACGTCCCACATCAGGCGATGTTATTGTCGACGGCAAAAGTCTTTCTTCGCTTTCAAATTCCGAGCTTTTAAAGATGCGCCGCCGAATTGGCATGATATTTCAGAGCTTTAACCTTTTCTCTCAGCGGGACGTACTGCGAAATGTATGCTACCCCTTAGAAATTGCTGGTGTTGCGAAGGCAGAAGCAATCAAAAAGGCAGAAACGCTTCTCTCGCTTGTTGGGCTTTCCGACAGAAAGAAGAGTTATCCGTCACAGCTTTCAGGCGGTCAAAAACAGCGTGTTGCAATCGCAAGAAGTCTTGCAACTGACCCAAAATATCTTCTCTGCGACGAGGCTACCAGTGCGCTTGACCCTAACACTACGCAGTCGATATTGGAACTTCTTAAAGAAATTAACCGTACCTTGGGTGTCACAATTATTGTTATTACCCATGAGATGAAGGTAGTAGATCAAATATGCGACCGTGTTGCCGTTATTGACAAAAGCCACGTAGCCGAGGTCGGCGATGTTTCAGAGCTTTTTGTTAATCCTAAGTCGCAAATTGCTAAAGAACTTATTTTCCCTTTTGGTATGCTTGCTGAAAGCAAGGTCGGTGACAGAAAGGTTCGCATCGTTTTTGATGGTGAGGATTCCGAGCTGCCTGTTATCTCAAATCTTGTTCTTGAATGCCAGACAAAGGTTAACATTCTTTTTGCCGACACCAAGGATTTGGACGGTAAAGCAGTCGGTCAAATGGTAATTCAACTTCCTGAAGACGACAGGCAGGCGGACAAGGTTATCACATGGCTGAAGACTAACAACATGAAATTTTCGAAGGAGGCGTAGCGAGAATGTCAGATTTGTTCTATAAACTGTGGGACAAAGGTCTCATCCAAATGGGGATATGGGAAACAATTTATATGACCATGCTCGCTGCAATCTTCTCATACATAATCGGTTTACCTCTCGGTTTAATATTAAATGTAACAGACCGGGAAGGTCTTAAGCCGATTTCATGGCTAAACAGGATAATTGGCATAATCGTGAACTTCTTCCGCAGCGTTCCATTTATCATATTGATGATTACAATGCTTCCCGTGGCAAAATTCCTAGTAGGTACAAGCCTTGGCAACAAGGCAATGATCGTAATGCTTGTTATCGCCGCAGCGCCATATGTTGCCAGAATGGTTGAATCCTCGATCAAAGAGGTTGACGCCGGCGTTATCGAGGCGGCGCAGGCAATGGGCACTTCAAATTTCAAAATCGTTATGAAAGTGCTTCTTCCCGAAGCGAAGCCGTCGCTCATAATCGGCGCTGTTATATCAACTGTCACAATCCTTGGCTACTCCGCTATGGCCAGCACCATCGGGGGCATCCGGCTTGGACAAATAGCAATCACATATGGCTATCAGCAATACAAGCCTGATATTAAGTGGCTCTG
>Ga0153972_1000212_pt1 | contig 17391 bp, 21 predicted proteins | sample TSGA056MetaG_FD_104732 | JGI IMG/M metagenome (GOLD analysis project Ga0153972, IMG submission 104732) | Attine ant fungus gardens microbial communities from Georgia, USA - TSGA056 MetaG | ecosystem: Host-associated > Fungi > Mycelium > Unclassified | place: USA: Georgia, George L Smith State...
ACCCCCTGTCCGCTTCAGCGGACCATTATTTCGTTCCAAATATCCGGTCACCCGCATCTCCGAGGCCCGGTACGATATAACCGTGATCATTCAATTCTTCATCCAGTGCGCCAATATACATATCCACATCCGGATGGAACTTCTTCATCTTATCAATCCCTTCCTGTGCGGCAATAATACACATAAAATGGATATTCTGGCAGCCTTTATCCTTCAGCATCTGGATCGCGGCAACAGAGGAACCGCCGGTAGCCAGCATGGGATCCACCACAAACACTTCTCTTTCCGCACAGTCTGCCGGCAGTTTACAATAGTATTCCACTGGAGTCAGGGTTTCGGGATCCCGATAAAGTCCGATGTGGCCCACTTTAGCCGCCGGTATCATCTGCAGCATTCCGTCCACCATACCCAGTCCGGCCCGTAGTATCGGTACAATTGCCATCTTTTTCCCTTTTAATTCTTTTACCACCGTTTTACAAATGGGTGTCTCGATTTCCACATCACTCAACTTCAGTTCCCTGGTCGCCTCATAGCAAATCAGCATGGCAATTTCACCGATAGTCTGTCTGAAGTCTTTCGTTCCTGTTTCTTTTTTCCGAATATGCCCTATCTTATGTTGGATCAGGGGATGATCCATAATTACTAATTTTGACATATACTGTATTCCTCCTGATATTGGATTATAATTTGATTACCATTAAACCGACTATATTTCTTCTATTGCCTTTACTCGTCTGACATGTTTCTCTTCTTCTGAAAACACCGTATTCAGAAAAGTATCTACAATTTCAATTGCCAAATTTTCACCAATCATCCCCCCGCCCAAAGCAAGCACATTGGCATTATTATGCTGCCTGGTCAGCCTGGCACCGAGACTGTCGGCGCAAAGCGCACAGCGGACGCCTTTTACCTTGTTGGCCGCCATACTGATTCCGATTCCCGTAGTGCACAATAATATCCCCTTTTCATATTCACCGTCCGCTACCCCACAGGCTACCGCTTTGCCATATTCCGGATAATCACAGGATGATTTGTCGTAGCACCCGAAATCCTTAAATGGGATGCCTTTTTCCTGCAAATATCCAATGACTTTTTGCTTCAAATCATAGCCTCCATGGTCACTTCCAATTGCTATCATGCTTCGTTACCTCCTAATCTATTCGTTTTTAAAGCTGCACGATTCTATGTCCGGCAGCCTTTAATAACCTATTCATTATAGCTTGTCCCAAGCCCGCGTCTTCAAACGCCTCCGAATAAATTTTAGTCACTTCCTCATCATCAAATTCCCGGAGAATCCGGTAGAGATGTCTGGCGATATCCGCTTCCGCTTCCCGGCTGCCGATATTTTTAACCGAATCGGCCCGATAAAGCTTAAGGTCTTCCGCCGTACTGATAATTCCTACCTTCTCCCCTTTATGACTCTCCCTGGCAGCTTCCCGATTAATGTAAGCCACAACTTTTTCAGGCTTCCCCCTAACAATGGTAATCTCTCCCCTGGGCGCATAATGTCTGTATTTCATTCCCGGTGCCTTGGGAGTCTCCTCCATATTATCGGCGGTTACAGCACCGTCCATAATCATGGTTCCCAGTACCCGCTCCAGCATGTCCCGGGTAACATAACCCGGCCGCAGAATCTGCGGCGGAGTCACTGTAAGATCAATAATGGTAGATTCCAGACCAATCCCAACATCTCCTCCGTCTATAATCATATCAATCCTTCCCCGCATATCCGTAATCACATGTTTTGCCAACGTGGGGCTGGGTTTGCCGGAAGTGTTGGCACTGGGTGCGGCGATATAACCACCGGCAAGGTCAATCAGTTTCGCGGCAATCTGGTGTGAAGGCATACGTATGGCTACTGTTTCAAGTCCTCCGGTGGTTTCATAAGGCACCTGCTGTGATTTGGGCAAAATCATGGTAAGCGGGCCGGGCCAGAAGGCTCTGGCGATTTTTTCAGCTTCTTGGGGTACTTGGGATACGACGGAATAGATATCCTCCCATCTGCAGATATGGATAATCAGCGGATTATCACTGGGGCGTCCTTTTGCTTCATATATTTTACAGGCAGCTTCCCGGTTCAGTGCATCGGCCCCCAGTCCGTAAACGGTTTCCGTGGGAAAGGCAACCAAACCGCCGCGCCGGATAATATCCCCGGCTTCTTGCAGCCGTGAACCGTCTATATGGTTTTCTCGGATGGTTATAATCTTGGTTTCCATGAATGACTCATTTCTATGCGGATTAAACCGCGCATTTATGAGTATTATAACATAACTTATAAGGGTTGTAAAATAGTCCCATTGCAATTCCAATGATAACGAAAATAGCTACTATTGATTAGCATTCAAATACTGCATAATCCCAATATGTATCGCCCAGGCGATCTGTTCCTGATATTCCTGGGTGTTCAGCTTGTCGGCTTCTGCCTGATTAGATAGGAATCCGCATTCTACAATAACAATGGGAATAGATGTCCTCTTCAACAGATAATAGATGTCATTGGCCTTTACCTGTCTGGTATTCGTCGGATCCAAAAGTACCAGGCGTTTCTGGATCATTTCCGCCAAATCCAGCCCCACGGTACTGCCGGTATAGTAAAATACTTGTGCGCCACGCACATATTCTTCCGTATAACTGTTTTGATGAATACTCACGGCCAACACCGGATCGGCTGCATCCATAACTTCAATGCGCCGCTTCATATCCTGGACCTTCTTATTTGAAGCATCTTCATCATATAATCCGGCATCTCCTTCCCGGATCATCACCACTTTGACATCATTGGCCTCTAAAAACTGCTTTACCATCATTGCAATCTGTAAGTTCAGATCTTTTTCCAAAGCCCCGTTAATTCCTACTTTTCCCGGGTCTATACCACCATGTCCGGCATCGATAACCACACAGGGCCGCTCGTCTCCCACCACCACATTCTGGCTGGTCACAAAAACCGCGGCCTCTTTTGAAATCACAAACATGGATACCACCAGCAAGACTCCCATGATCATGGATAATAACTTGTGCTGAAAGTTGCTCATATTTTTTCCCTACCTGAATACAGTCCGTATCAACCGCATTCAGGAAGTCTCTTTGTAACATTTATATGAGCAAAAACAGGGAAAAATACCGGTTCAGGAATTCACATAAGCGCTAATCAACTCCCAGACACCGCTTGTTGCATTCCCAAGTTTCCACACCGCTACCCCACCAATATTCTTATTACGCATAACATTCAGCTTCACATTGATGGATGCTTCATCTTCCAGCCATATTTTATAAGTAACATTTCCCGAGAGCCACTCGGCGTAATTCTGACAAGTCTCATCATCCCATACCGGCACTATGCCATTCCTGGCAAGAAAATCCGCTGTATTCTTTATTGTCAGGAACTCGTCCGTCACCGCCGCTCCTTCAACCTTCCATAATATAGAATAAAAAGGCAGCGCGTTCACTACTTTCTCGGCCGGAACGCTTTCCAAAGTCCTATTGATTCCGTTCTCCACAAAGTCAATGCCGGCCACACTGCCGGGATCCCCGCTGCCGCTCCAGTGCTCGTCATATCCCATAATCACCACATAATCCGCCACCTGTCCCTGAATATCCAGGCGGTAATAAGAGTTAAAATTGAACGGCACATAATTATCCACGGAAAGCACCAGTCCGTTTTCCCGGCACCTAACGGAAAGCTCTCTTAAGAATTGGAGAAAATGAGGGCCGCTGTCGGCACCAATCTTTTCAAAATCTATATTGATACCATCCAACCCCAGCGACATTGCGGTCTGGGCAATATTCGCCACCAGTCCCTGCCGTCTGGATGTTACGGACAGCACCTGATATATATCTACATTATTCCCGGTTTCCAGGCTAAAGTTAAAATCGTCCCAGACACCCCACACCTGAAGCCCAAGCGTATGCGCCCGCTCCACATAGGCAGTGCTGGCAAAGCTGCGGAAATTCCCCTCATTATCATTTAAACTGAACCATGTGGGTGCAATAGTGCTAAGGCCATTGCTTTCGGCAGCCATCGTATCCAGAGTGGCATTTCCGGCCAGACCGCCAATGGAATGCCAACCAAGACTAATCCTTTTGTCCGAAAGCAAAGATGTATATTCCGGTGCCCGGTAATCCGTTACCGGTACTTCTTCTGTGATGGATTCATTGGTAAGCAGTTTATTTTCCACATAGCCAATAATGGAATCGGATGTCTTGATCATACTCCAAGTATCCATTTTCTCCAGGATCTCCACTTGTTCCCCGGCAATAAGATCCCGTAAAATCGGGCTTTTCACTCCGCCTCTCTGCCTGATAGCCGTATCTTTTTCAATCTCCGCCACCAACCGGCTGTCCCACTGGGTGTCAACCTGAACATGACACTCAAACACTTCATATGATAAATTAGTAAACCGCTTCACATAATCAGCCGCCACATAAACAACATCTTCTTCCAGATAAGCCGCCGCATATCCCAGTTCTTCACTGCCCTCATCCCAAGTCATTACGCTATCCCCGAAATTCACCCGGTAAACATCAACAGCCGTTGTATATAAAAGCAGACCTTCAGCCTTGTCCGCATAAAAAATCTCATTCAAATATATATGAACGGTCCCAAGTTCAAAGTAACATATCCCCTCCCTGATATGGGCTTTTTCCGCAATCATTTCATCCTGCAGGATAATTGCCACCTGGTCACCGGACACCTTGAAATACTCTTCCATATCCACTCTTTCCTTGGAATAAGAATATTTCTCCCAAACCATACTGCCGAATGCAATCACCCCAATCACTAAAATAAGCACTATCGCTGCAATCATCGGAATCAGTTTCTTCATAAATATATTATTACCTCTCTAACGTTCTTTCTTTTGTTCCTGATTGGGCGAAGGCAGCATCTGCTTCCGCCCAATCAGGTTTATTATAGCAAACTATTCTTTTTGCGTCATTACCAATTTAGACATTTTTCTACATCCGCAGACAGAATGGTTATTATTCTCAGCATGAGAGGCATCCCATATCACCTTCCGCGGTGCTTCGGATAAGCTTTGGAGGCATTGAAATAAGTTATTCCGAATCGATCCTGTCAAATCTCAATTGCTTTAATTTGCCTTCATCGCCCAGCACATAATCCGCCATATAGGTATAGTCTTCCAGTACACATTTGGCCGCTATTTCATCAGGTGTGGCGGCTCTGCCGTCCACAAACAGTTCCACTCCGGATTTGCGCGATTTCTCCAGCCGATCTCTGAGCTCCAGCCTTGCCGAAAGCAATTCTTCCTTATCATAGGCATTTTTTGGCAAGAATATACTCACCTTCCTTCCCATCGATTCCGCAACCAAAAAGATATTATAATGTGATATATTAATTTGCGGAACTTCATAAAATTGATAAAATTAGGATAACTTAGATAATGACTGAATAGATTTGCTAGAGACGCTTTGGCCGCACGATAAAAAATGGTTTTAAATACATGTTTAAAATGAATTATAATTGTGAAAATTAGAAATGGATATATTAAAAATTACTGATCAAGCACATATGCCTGCAAGACATCCCTTTAGTATGTCAGAAACTCTTATTCCGCCATATAATAGATTAATATCTTAGGATGAGAGGGAACGAATGTCCCAAAGTATAATAGATATTGAAAGACTTCTTGCCTCCTTTTGGTACAGATTACCAAAAGCGTCTCTGCGTTTGATTATATCTTATATCTTTCGTTTTGGCAAGTCTTACCTTTATATTTATTAAAATTTTAAAACTTCCGCACTGCTTATTGACTAAAATGGTTCAAAAGTATAATATACTTTTAGTCCGAGAACTTTATTTTCCTGACAAATGTTAAGACGGTTACAGTTTGACCTGAACTGTTATAATAAATCGGCTTTACGGCTTGTCTAAATTAATTTATAATAAAGGTGTAAGAATCGTTTCTTTACACGTCGCTCAATATCTGCATATTTTTGCGGAAAGGAAGGGTTGTCGTATGAAAATAGAAAAAGTAAATGAAAATCAGATCCGTTGTACGCTGACCAGGGAAGATCTGGCCAGCAGGGAATTAAAGATAAGCGAACTTGCCTATGGAACTGAGAAAGCGAAAAATCTGTTTCGGGATATGATGCAGCAGGCTAATTTTGAATTCGGCTTTGAAGCCGAAGATATACCCCTGATGATAGAGGCAATTCCTCTGAATGCGGAATGTATCGTTCTGATCATTACCAAAGTGGAGGATCCTGAGGAGCTGGATACCCGTTTTTCCAGATTTGCCCCATCGGTTCATGATACGGAGGATGAATTTGAGAATCAGGAGGATGATTCCATCGAGAATCCCGATGAGGTAATGGATTTGTTCCGCCGTCTTCATGACAGCAGATATTCCTCTTCGGAAGAGGGGGAAAGCAATTCAAAACCCCCTGCCAGGAAACAGGTGAGAAATGATACGGCCACCGGTCATATCTTTCAATTTGATTCCCTCCAGCCGGTTATCGCCGTGGCCGGTCTGCTGAAGAACCACTATAGCGGTGACAGCTCCCTATATAAGGATAACCGCAGCGGAAAATATCTTTTAACGCTGGCCCAGGGGGAGCGGGGTGCGGAGGAGTTTAACAAAACCTGCAATATTCTCTCGGAGTATGGCAGTGTTCAGAAAGCCGCCCCATCCAGTCATTCATATCTGGAAGAGCATTACGATGCACTGATTCAGGATTGGGCCTTGACGGCATTATCAGAAGTCTGACTTATGTGCCTTTGGATAAACAGGGCCGCCGCACAAAAGTGCGGCGGCCCATATTCATGCTTTAAGCTGTTTCAATCGCAGCCATTAAGGAATCAAGATCAATGCCATGCACCATAGCTGCCTCTTCCAGAGATTCTCCCTGTGAAGCAGGGCATCCCAGACAATGCATACCCGCTTCCATAAGCACCGGCGCTACTTCCGGCTTGCTGCGAAGGATTTCACTAATCGTCATGTCTTTTGTTATTCCGCTCATAAGGTCTTTCTCCTTTCTGCCGCAATGCGGCCGACAAATTCAGAAGGAAGTCTGTCTTCTGTTGTTGTTTCAGTATAATACTTTCCCCACTTTCTGACAAGCTTAACCGAAAAAGATAAATTTTCTGCTTTAAATCAACAAAGTTTTCCTATAGAATAAATAAAAATGAATCAGCCATAATAAACACAAAGAGAAAAATAAGAAGAATGTATTTTTTTAAGAACATCCTTCAATACCTCGCTTTGTACCTAAAAAAGTACACTGAGCAACTTGACTCTCCTTATCCTTTTCAATATAATGTATATATAACGATTTGTTAAAGATTTATCAAAATAATAGGAGGCTACTCTCAAATGAGACCAGAATGGACTGAATTTATAGGAGGCAAGTGGGAAAGTGAAATCAACGTACGTGATTTCATTCAGAAGAATTACCAACCCTATGATGGTGATGAAGCTTTCCTTGCCGATGCTACACAGAATACAAAAGATTTATGGGATCAAGTCCTTGAACTGCAGAAGAAGGAACGGGAAGCAGGCGGCGTACTGGATATGGATACCAAGGTAGTATCTACCATCAATTCACATGGCCCCGGTTATCTGGATAAAAGCAAAGAAACTATCGTAGGTTTCCAGACCGACAAACCATTCAAGCGTTCCCTTCAGCCTTACGGCGGTATCCGCATGGCGGAAAAAGCTTGTTCCGATAATGGATATGAAGTTGCTCCCGAAATTAGTGAATTTTTCTCTACTCACAGGAAAACCCACAATGCGGGATGCTTCGATGCTTACAATAGAGATATGCGGGCATGCCGCTCTAACCACACCATTACCGGTCTTCCCGATGCTTATGGCCGCGGTCGGATTATTGGTGATTATCGCCGGATTGCACTATATGGCATTGACAGACTGATTGAGGATAAACTGGAACAGAAGGATTCCACCGGCCGGGTCATGACCGATGAGGTTATCCGGCTCCGTGAAGAAATATCCGAACAGATTGTGGCTCTGAAGCTGATGAAGGAAATGGCCGCCGCTTACGGCTGTGATATCTCCAAGCCGTCCACTAATGTGCAGGAAGCCATCCAGGCCACTTATTTCGGATATCTGGCCGCTGTAAAAGAACAGAACGGTGCCGCCATGAGCCTTGGCCGTACCTCCACCTTCCTTGATGTTTATGCTGAAAGAGACATAAAGAACGGAACCTTTACCGAAGCGCAGATTCAAGAATTTATCGATCACTTTATCATGAAGCTGAGAATGATTAAATTTGCCCGTACCCCTGAGTATAATCAGATATTTGCCGGTGACCCGGTATGGGTTACGGAATCGCTTGCCGGTGTGGGCATTGACGGCCGTCCCCTGGTAACGAGAATGAGTTTCCGTTATCTGCATACTTTGACTAACTTAGGACCTTCACCGGAGCCGAACCTGACCGTCTTATGGTCAACCAGACTTCCGGAAAACTGGAAGAAATATTGCGCTAAGATGTCGATCCGGACTTCTTCCATCCAGTATGAGAATGATGACCTGATGCGAGTTACTCATGGCGATGATTACGGTATTGCCTGCTGTGTATCTTCCATGATTATCGGCAAAGAGATGCAGTTCTTCGGAGCCCGGGCCAATCTGGCAAAATGTTTGCTTTACGCGCTAAACGGCGGGATGGACGAAGTAACCAAGAAGCAGGTAGGACCCAGATACCGCAGAGTGGAAGGGGATGTGCTGGATTATGATGATGTAATGCAGAAATTCCTTGATATGATTGAATGGCTGGCGGATGTATATGTCAATACTTTGAATATTATTCATTATATGCATGATAAATATAGTTATGAAAGAGCTCAGATGGCACTCCATGACCGCGATGTAAAAAGATACTTTGCTACCGGTATTGCGGGACTTTCCATTGTATCCGATTCCTTATCCGCAATTAAGTATGCCAAGGTAGAAGTAATCAGGGATGAAGACGGGGTTATCGTTGACTTTAAGACCACCGGTGATTTCCCCAAATATGGTAATGATGATGACCAGGTTGACAGTATCGCTCAGGAAATCGTTCATAAATTTATGAGCGCCGTCAGGCGTCACCACACTTACCGGAACGGTGTTCCCACCACTTCCATCCTGACCATTACCTCTAATGTAACTTATGGTAAGGCTACCGGAAATACTCCGGATGGCCGCAGAAAAGGCCAGCCGTTTGCTCCTGGTGCCAATCCCATGCACGGACGGGATACCCATGGCGCAGTAGCTTCCCTTTCCACCGTGGCAAAACTTCCCTTCAGCGATGCCCAGGATGGTATTTCCAATACCTTTACTGTTATTCCGGGTGCACTGGGAAAAGAAGACCAAATCTTTGCAGGTGATATCGAACTTGATTTAGATAATTTATAATGGAATCGCAGCAATTTATAAGAGGAGTCATTATGGATGACCGGAAAATGATTGAAGACCTTGTGAAATTATTGGATTCCGATATCGCCGGCGGAGTTGGCCATGTAAATGTGGAATTTGATGAAACAAGCCAAAAAACCAAAGACGTTCAGACGATGGGCTGCTCAGATTGTTCCAGAACCCCGCTGGCCTGCAGCGTGCCAACCTTACAGGAAGGCCTGGATGATTACAAGTAACATGAAAACTTATCAAATTATAACTTTCAAATAGGAGGAGTAATATTATGGTAACGAATGAAGCTCAAGTAAATAATCTGGTTTCTTTATTAGATGGATATGCAACTAAAGGGGGCCATCACTTAAATGTTAATGTGCTGAATAAGGATACTTTATTGGATGCCCAGAAACATCCTGAGAATTATCCTCAGCTGACCATCCGTGTTTCCGGTTATGCTGTTAATTTCATTAAATTAACACCGGAACAGCAGAATGATGTCATCTCCCGGACTTTCCACGAGAACATTTAATCTGCCTTAAGGCAACAGTAAGAACCCGGGAAGATTATTCTTCCCGGGTTTTTAAGAATCATTTAGAAAGGAGTACTATGCAAGGAAGAATTCATTCCCTTGAAAGCTTTGGTACCGTAGATGGCCCGGGTGTTCGTTTCGTTGTTTTTACACAAGGCTGTCCCCTTCGCTGCGCCTACTGCCACAATCCGGATACCTGGAAAATGGATGGCGGTACGCTGATGGAGTCCGATGCGATTATCGATCAGTATGAACGGAATATTGGTTTTTATAAAGGCGGAGGTATCACTGTTACCGGCGGGGAACCGTTACTCCAGCTTGACTTTTTAATTGATTTATTTACTTTGGCCAAGCAAAAGGATATCCATACCTGTATTGATACTTCCGGCATTGTCTTCCATCCCGGTAATCATGAGTTTATGCGAAAAATGGACGGTTTAATGTCACTGACGGATTTGGTCATGCTGGATATCAAGCATATTGATCCTGAAAAGCATAAAGATCTTACGGAACAATCAAATAAACGCATATTGGAATTTGTGAAATATCTTGACAGCATTAACAAAGATATGTGGATACGTCACGTAATCGTTCCCGGCTATACCGATGATGATAAATATCTGTTTGATTTAGGTTATTTTATTGGTCAATTCCGCAATGTAAAGGCTTTGGATGTGCTTCCCTACCATACCATGGGAGAGGCAAAATATGAAAATCTGGGAATTCCTTATAAGCTGAAAGGCGTTCCCGCCATGGATAAAGCAATTGCCATTGAAAAGAAGCAAATCATCCTGGAAGGGATTAAAAAACGTCGTACCGAAATGCGGTAATATTTCCAATTTTATAAATAATACTTGTATTATCCTTCATATTATATTACAATAAGGCTAGTTATTGATAAATTTATATCAATGAAGCGTAATAAAAGGAGGATTGGTTATGGCATACATAATTAATGATGCTTGTGTATCTTGTGGGGCTTGTGAATCTCAGTGTCCGGTTGGCGCCATCAGCATGGGGGACGGGAAATTTGAAATTGATGCCGGCCTGTGTATTGACTGTGGTTCTTGTGCCGGCCAGTGCCCTACCGGTGCCATAGAGCAGGGATAATTTTATTTTAGTAAATCGGGCAAAGGCATTCAGAAGAAAGAATGCCTTTTTCTTTTTGCCTGTTTTCTTTTATCTTCTTTTTCCTTTATCTTATCGTCAATTGCTAATGACTCTGTCATTACCGGTGTTTCAGCTTGCGTTTTATTTTCCGCCGCCTGCTTTCTTAAACGGCTTTTTTTACGCAGCAGCTCATCCATTCGCTGATAATATTCCTCATTCCGCTTTATTTGTTTTTGTTCCCGTTCTTCTTCCCGCTCTTCCTGACACCGGAATTGATAATCCAGTTCCTTTACGATGCTGTCTTTAATCTCCCGGCTCAGATCCCTATTGTTTTCCTGCAAGGCTTCCCGGATTAGCTGCTGCAGCAGCCACTGAAGCCGCCTGGACTTATCTTCTTTTGATTCTTTCGCCACACCGGTCTCATGGTTATCGATAATATCAATGGCAATTTCCTGCCGGGGCCGCAAGGCTTCTTCCTCTGCCTGGCTTGTCCTGATTCGATCCTGCCGCTCCGGTACACCCTGCTGTTTTTGATATTTCTTTTCGTCTTCCGGAATCAGAACGTCCAGCTTGCCGTCCTTTAAAATCATTTTGATTGCCTTCAATTGCAGTCCCCTTTCCTTCATGCCTTTAATTTGTTTGAAACGTTCCACATCCTCTCTGGTATAATAACGATGTCCCAATTCATTTCGCCTAATTGGCAGATGAAGCTCCTCTTCCCAATACCTGAGTACATGGCTTTCCACATGAACTTCTTTGGCCGCATCCGAAATTAATAAATAGTTTTCCATAAGTCCTTCCCCTTTCAATGTAATTTCATAACTATTTAGCAGGTAATTTATAGGGCCTTTCACAAAATCACCTATACAAAAAGTCGAAAAGGACAAGCTGCTTAGCTTGTCCTCTTTTGTAATGGTTTATATTTATTTTTGAAGGTTGGCAAATTTGGTATATTGAGGCAACCAAGCCAACTCAATAGTACCGATAGGTCCGTTTCTCTGCTTTGCGATAATAATCTCCGCAATATCCTTCTTCTCCGAATCATGGTTATAGTAATCGTCACGGTAAATAAACATTACTACATCGGCATCCTGCTCAATAGCACCGGATTCACGCAAGTCCGACAACATCGGATGGTGGTCGGGACGCTGTTCCACGGCACGGCTTAACTGGGAAATAGCCAGCACCGGTATATTCAGCTCCCTGGCAATGGACTTCAGCGAACGGGAAATATCGGAAATCTCCTGCTGCCGGGAATCTGAACGTCCGCTTCCCGACATGAGCTGCAAGTAATCAATCACAATCATGGATAAGTCATGTTCCAATTTAAATTTCCGGCACTTGGAACGTAATTCCGATATATTGATACCTGGAGTATCATCTATGATAAGTTTGGAACGGCCGATTACTCCTGCGCTTTCAATCAGCTTTTCCCATTCCTGGTCAACCATCTGACCGGTTCTTAAATGCTGGGCATCTACCCGGGATTCTAGGGAAAACAAGCGGTTTACCAACTGTTCCTTACTCATTTCCAAACTAAAAATCGCCACCGCTTTATTCTGCTTAAATGCCACATGCTGGGCAATGTTCAAGACAAAAGCAGTCTTCCCCATAGAGGGTCTGGCTGCTATCAGAACTAAATCGGCCGGCTGCATCCCCGCCGTCCGGTAGTCCAGATCAATAAACCCGGTGGAAATACCGGTCACCGCACCTTTATTGCGGGATGCGGTCTCAATCTTGTCCATAGCATTCATGACAATCTGCCGGATTGGAATATTATCACCGGCATTACGCTTCTGAACTATTTGGAACACTCGCTTCTCTGTGTCCTCCAAAATGAATTCCAGACTTTCCTTACCGGCATAACAAGTATTGGCTATTTCTTCATTTAAGCGGATAAGCTTTCGTAATGTGGATTTCTCTGCTACAATATTGGCATAATACTTAATATTGGCGGAAGTCGGCACTGCGGTAATCAGGTCCCTGACAAATTCCAGGCTGCTGACTTCACCAGGAACGTCTTTTTCCTTCAGTTTATTCTGCAGAGTTACCAAATCCACCGGGTTCCCCTGCTCATTTAACTCTACCATAGTTTGATATAAAATACCATATTGTTTATTATAAAAATCTTCTTCTGTTATTAATTCCGATGCAACAATGATAGCGTCCCGATCCATAATCATGGAACCAATAACCGACTGTTCCGCTTCCACACTATGAGGCAATATCCTTTTTAAAACGGCTTCATCCATTGCTGCCATGTATTTTTACCTCTCCAAGCATGCTCAAACTGGTATTTGAATTTATTCTTCCGATACCCGAACCGAAAAAGTTCCGGTTACCTGAGGATGCAGTTTAACAGATACTTCATATGTACCAAAATTCTTCAGATTTTCTGGAAGTTGTATCTTTTTCTTATCCAATTCAATATTGTGCTGTTCTTTAAAAGCCGCCGCAATTTCCTTGGTGGAAACAGAACCAAAGGCCTTTCCGCTTTCTCCCGCTTTCATTTTCACGGTAACCTGTTTGGTGGAAAGCTGGCTGGCCCTTTCCTTAGCTGCGTCCAGCTGCTCCTGAGCCATTTTAGCCTGATTGGCTTTCTGCAGTTTTAAATCATTCATATTCTTGGTAGTCGCTTCCACTCCAATCTTTTTGGGCAATATATAATTCCTGGCATATCCGTCACTGACTTCGACAGCATCACCTTTTTTGCCTAACTTTTTCTCGTCCTGTAGCAGGATAATCTTCATAGACCCTCGTTCCTTTCTTAAATCTCGCCGTTATCCAGCATATTATCAATAGTGCGCTTTAAAATACCGATAGCCTCTGCAAGCCCGATACCTTCCATCTGGCATGCGGCAATGCTCATATGACCGCCCCCGTCCATACGCTCCATAATAATCTGTACATTTACTTCGTCAATTGAACGGGCACTGACATATATCTTCCCCTGAAAATCCGTTAATACGAAGCTGGCTTTAATACCCTTAATATTCAGCAGCTCGTTGGCCGCCTGAGCCCCAATCACCGTGGGACTGGGCAGATCCTCGCTGGTACAGACGGAAATGGCAAAATACTGTCTGTAAATCTCCGCCTGACTGACTGCGTCGGCTTTCGCCTTATATTCCAGGGCATCTTCCCTAAACAGCTTTCTTACTCTGGTCACATCGGCACCGCTGCGGCGCAGAAACGCCGCCGCCTCAAAGGTCCGAACACCGGTTTTGCTCATAAAATTATTGGTGTCAATCATAATGCCGGAGTACATACAATCGGCTTCTTCCGGACGGATCCTGATATTATCATAGGTATATTGCAGCACCTCGGATACCATCTCACAGGAGGAAGACGCATAAGGCTCCACATAAGAGAGTGTGGCATTCTCAATGGTTTCCGTTCCTTGCCGGTGATGATCCAATACCACAATCGACTTACAGAACCGAATCAAATCCGGACACTCGGTAATGGAAGGCTTGTTTACATCCACCACTACCAAAACCGTATTGCTTCCGGCAGCTTCAATAGCCTGTTGATTATTAATAATCATATCCGCTTCATACTCCGGATTGTTGCGGAATAAATCCACTAAAGGCTGGATGGCGCTGGTCACATCATTCAGAACAATATGGGCCTTACGTCCAAGCGCCTGGGATATCCGGTAGATCCCCACCGCCGCGCCGAAGCTGTCAACATCCGGCATCCGGTGTCCCATTACCAGAACCCGATCTTTGCTGGTAATAATTTCCCTGAGCGCGTGAGCCTTCACCCGGGCCTTTACCCGGGTATTTTTCTCCACCTGCTGACTCTTGCCGCCGTAATAGGTAATGCTTTCCGGAGTCTTAATAACTGCCTGGTCACCGCCGCGTCCCAGGGCCAGGTCAATAGCGTTCCGGGCAAATTCATAATTCTGGGCATAAGTGAGACCATCAAGACCAATACCGATACTCAGCGTAACTGCCATCTCATTCCCGATATTTACGGTTTTTACTTCCTCCAGAAGTTCAAAACGATTCTCCTGAAGCTGGGCAATCATTTTCTTCCGAAGAACAATCAGATACTTGTCCTTTTCCAGCTTCTTACATATCCCATCCAATGACGATATATATTTATTGACTTTCCGGTCAATTAACGCTATCAGCAAAGAACGCCTTACTTCCTCCACACTGCTTAAAGCCTCATCATAATTATCCAGGTATACCATACCTACTGCAAGACTTTGGTCATCCACTTCCTGCAGGGCGATGTGCAGGGCGGTTTCATCAAACAGATATATCGCAATTAAAAATCCGTTATATTCTTTGTCATCGATAATATCACTGTTGGCCGCCATATCTTTTAAAATAATTTTTTTAAATTTAACAACATATTCACTGCCCTCATAAGTCAGCTCATACTGAGCCTCATCCAGGCCCATATTATCCGGAAGCCTGTCCTTGGTAATGGTAGGAAACAGCGAGGTAATGGATTTATTGTATCCCTTGGCCTGGTGAATAATATTCTCAAACGCTTTATTAGTCCAGATCACCTTCCCTGTTTCGTCAAGCAGGGCATAGGGGAGGTCTAAATCTCTTAACAGCTTCCGCTGGATCTGCCCATATTCCGTGGCAAAACTAATCAGCTCGTTGATAATAACCGGTTTATTATAAAAATAAAGAGACAATGTGATAATAAAATATAATAAAGTAAAACCGGCAACAATACTGCCGGCACGGTAATCCAAAAGAAATACCGCCACGTCCACAAAAACCAGAAGAATTCCAAGATAGATACTGAACTGCAAGTACGTCTTTATTCTTCCTTTTACCTTAATTCTTTTATTCATACTATTGTGTGCCTTTCCTTGGGGAATGGGAACACCTTGCGCATCAAAAAATAGGGAATGTCAGAAGGGCGCAGGGGGATTGTTTTAGGTGTATAAGGGGGGGGACAGTCACCAACACTTTTCCCTTACCGTTCATTATACCAAACTTATCCTTAGTGCGCTACATTTTAATTTGTCAAAAGGGGAGATGTTGCGTCGAAAGCTGGCACATTCGGTCGTTATGAATGGAAAAAACCGCCATCCTACAGCTTTCGCTGCCAGACGGCGGTTCCGTTATCCACTTTAATCCTGCACATAAGGCATCAGTGCCAGGTGGCGGGCCCTTTTGATTGCAACGGTCAGCGCTCTCTGGTGCTTTGCACAGTTACCTGTGATCCTGCGGGGAAGAATCTTTCCTCGTTCCGAAACATATCTTTTTAATTTATTGATGTCTTTAAAATCAATTACATTATCTTTACCGCAGAAAACGCAAACTTTTTTCCTTTTGCGAGGACCGCCCTTTTTTCTCATTGGAGAATCGGATCTATCGGATCTATTATAAGCCATTTCAATGCCTCCTATCTTAATTAATTAAACGGTAATTCTTCGTCGATTCCATCCGGGATGTTCATGAAGCCATCACCCGCACCCGCAGGTTCCGGCCGGCTGCTGACCGCATAACCGCCTTCATTCCCCGCTGACGCGTTCTTGCTCTCCGCGAACTCCTGATCATCAACCACGACTTCCGTTGTATATACCTTCACCCCATCCCGATTGGTGTAACTTCCGGTCTGGATCCGACCGCTTACGGCAATCTTGATTCCTTTCCGAAAATAACGCTCTGCAAACTCACCGGCCCGTCCAAACGCCACACAAGTAATAAAGTCGGCTGTCTGCTCTTCCGAACGGCTTTGCCTGCGGTCAACTGCGAGGGTATATCTGGCAATTGCCAAAGGATTCTCACCCTGAGAATATCTAACTTCCGGATCTCTGGTCAAACGTCCCATAAGAATTACTTTATTCATATCGTATCTCGCTTTCTATTATGCCTCGTCCTGTTTCACACATAAATATCTGATAACATTGTCCATAATGCGAACACGGCTTTCAATTTCAGCCGGAGCTTTGCTATCAGCATCGAATTTGATAAAATAATAGAATGCTTCTCTCATTTTCTGAACCTCGTAAGCAAGTCTTTTCTTGCCCCAATCGTCCACTTCCGTGATAGTACCGCCAAATCTTTCAATCAGAGCTTTGCACTTGTCAACTACGGCAACTCTTTCATCATCTTCGATTTTTGCGTTAACAGCAACGGCTAATTCATACTTATTCATGCTTCTTTACCTCCTTTTGGTCTCTGGCCCCCGTCTGCCCGGGAGCAAGGAATTAATATATCACAAAGTAAAATGCTACCATACTTTCACCGTATTTTCAAGCTTTTTCGCAAATTTCCCGGATATTTTTGTAACAGTTCAGCCTTCGGCTCTAAAACAGATAAAAAAATCGTTATAAAAGTGACGAAATTTTTTGAACCTCTTTTTCAACTTATCCACAGATAAAGGTACTTTTATCCGGATTTGTTG
>Ga0153972_1000213_pt1 | contig 17371 bp, 9 predicted proteins | sample TSGA056MetaG_FD_104732 | JGI IMG/M metagenome (GOLD analysis project Ga0153972, IMG submission 104732) | Attine ant fungus gardens microbial communities from Georgia, USA - TSGA056 MetaG | ecosystem: Host-associated > Fungi > Mycelium > Unclassified | place: USA: Georgia, George L Smith State...
AATAGCGTTTTGTGTGGTTATACGATTTCCATATTATATTTTTATGTGTTCCAATCCCTTGAAAACAAGGGCTTTTTCAGCGTTGAGCATAAATGAATGTACCCACCGGTCCGGCAGGCCCCGTGGGGCAGTTCCTATTATAAAACCAGCTGGAAGACCGCATGAATACTGACTTTTTGCGAGTCACAAATTAATTGAAAATCCTACGATTACACTGAGAGCCGATGATTGAAAGGGTTATCTATATTTCAATCGTCGGCTCTATCGAAGTTATCGGACAAAATATTTGTGATTTCTTTTTTGCAAATTTTGAGTATGAAAACACCAAGATGTTGAACTTTGAGCATCATAGCATTGATTTCAGTGTCTGGTTATGATATTCTTTATGTGTGTATTCGCCAAGATTTGGCAAAGTTCTCAATTGTCTATTAATGATAATATATCAATATGGCTAGGCAGTATAGTTAATGGGAAGCCAGTAAAATCATTAGTTACTCAAATCCAGTTGTTTGTAATGAAGCTCAATCGATGGCATCATTCAATATGCATGAATCAATTTATCAAAAACAGTAGCACTGTCGATCCTGCGAAGAAAGATTACTGCTAAGAAAATAGAAATTTGGAATTAGTATAAACGTTCGGGAGAGTAGATAATGGGGGAAAAAAGATATAAGAAATATTATTCAAATAGGGCTGCTATTTCTCTCTTCTCGGGGGCAATGGGACTTGATATTGGTCTTAGCAAAACTGGATTAGAGGTTTTGATTGGTCAGGATTCCGATCTTATTTGCGTAGAAACAATGAAAGCCAATGGTTGCAATGCACTTGGAGGGGATATTAGAAAAATTGATTCCCAAACCCTTTTGGATTTGACAGGCATGCAAGTTGGGGAGCCCTTCCTTATTTGTGGAGGGCCACCATGTCAGCCCTTTTCTACAGCAGGGAAACGCATGGGAATAAATGACCCGCGCGGTAGCTTGTTCATGGATTTTATAAGAATGATTGATTATATTCAGCCCCGTTTCTTTGTAATGGAAAACGTGAAAGGGATTATGTCTGCACAGCTTAAGCATATCCCGATAAAGGATCGAGACCAATCCTATCAAAAGCAAAAACTGGGAACCGTGTTGGGAGTAATCTTATCTGAGTTTGATAAACTTGGATATAAGACTGTATATGGCGTATTAGATGCTGTTAACTATGGAGTACCCCAGTTCCGTGAAAGATTTGTTTTGATTGGAAGTAGGGATCATGAGAATATTTTCCTTCCAGTTCCAACGCATTTTCAAATACATCAAAATTCTGAATATCGGTGGAGAACTGTTGCTGATGCAATCCGAGGGTTAGAGGATGATGAAGGAGATTGTGCAATTTTAACTGAAGAACGCAGGAGTTACCTGCATCGAATCCCAGAAGGTGGCAATTGGAGAAATCTTCCTGACGACTGTATTCCATCAGCGATGGGTGGCGCTTATAAGTCGGGTGGTGGCAAAGCTGGTTTTTACAGGCGACTTTCGTACATGCAACCGTCCCCCACTATTGTTACTTCACCTGTTCAAAAGGCGACGATGATGTGCCATCCGATGTTTGATAGACCATTGAGTGTCAAGGAGTACGCGCGAATCCAGCAGTTCCCGGATGAATGGGTATTCAGTGGAACGACGGCAGCCAAATATCGACAAATCGGCAATGCAGTTCCCATTGGTCTGGGAGAAGCGATTGGAAAAGCGATCATTGCTACAGCAGACAATACTGCGATTGTACAAACTAAGCGTTTTGAAAGAAGAGAATACTGATTGGAATAAATCACTGGAACTCTGATCGGGGTATTAACAAAAACACGTGTGAAATGGGGCGACATATATGAAATTTGCGATTGATCGCATCAGAATCGGTTTCGAAGAAGAAGTAAATGCCGATGAGTTATATGGCTCATATATACCCCAAAGAAAAACGCGTTTTTTCTGCCCGGAATGTGGAGAACCAGTTTTTTGGAGTTCTAGAGGAGGAACCCAACCGGATAAATTCAGCCATTATACAAAGATGGCATCATCACCAGAATGCGATAAGCGTGTAGATGGAAGATCTGAACTGAACCTCTACGAACGAGTAGGGCTTCCGATGAGTTTAGTACGACTGGGAGAATCCAATTTCCACATAAACATTATGTTCCCCGCTATAGGAGAAAAACTTCTTGCAATAGCAGTAAAACAAAAGTCAAGAATATGTGTATCAGGCAGCGGAAAAGATAGGATATTTCCAATCAATTATACTTATTTCCAGGCAGATGCTACAACGATGATACCTGTAGATTTTGTGCCCCAATGGGATGCAAACTATACTGTACAGGTCGATGCCACGCACGAAATTAAAAGAAAATGGTCGGATTATTCGGATGGCTTTGCAAAGGGCGGCGCGATATTTACATACGAAGAAGCTGGCGGAAAGAAAATAAGACGTGGAGACAGCATTTCACCCGGGCGGCTTTACTATATTGTCGCGAAACAGTTTCATTCACCTTATAGTGAAATCAAGACCGAGCGTATAGGAACGATACGGCTTAATGAATGGGACTATTCAGTATTCACTACTTCGGTCAACGTATCTACTGACGATGAAGATAGGTTTACAGTGATTAACAACTATCTGAAGTCTCAGTTTGGAGTTTTGTTGCTGGAAACCGCACCGGAATTGATTGCACTTTGGCCCCCGGTAACGGAGCAGGATGTGTTGGTGCCAACTAAAAACACATCTGTCATTTATTGTGCGGTAACAAGTGGCAATATCGTTCCAAAAGTTTATTCTTTCAAATCCAATAATGTTTCTTCCCTAGCTGTCAACCAGGGTGAAAATGGCGTGAACGCATTGGTAATCCCAATTTATGCAGAAGAAACGGTGGTTTCGGTAGATAGAAAGTATATAGGCAGAGAGATTGTATTTCAGAAGAAACGTCTTGATATTACAGGTTATGCCTACGAGATTGCCATAGAGAGGCAGGATGGTACGACTCTTGATTTTGCAGCATTAACATCCGCCGCACTATCATCTGATCTCGTTCTGAAAAGCAATGCGAAGATGGAACTGTATATTGGCAGTCATGACAAAACCTACTTATATGTGCCAATCCGCAGTTCCAATACACCTATACCAGCAAGACGGAACCCTGCGGAAATAATCTTTGGTATAGAAAACGGAGTCTTTCGGCGGTATGAAACTAAATCCTTGCTGGAGCCGGGCATAAGCGAGCAGAACGTGCTGCATCAAATTACCGAAAACTGCACAGGAGAGTATGTTCCTGCTCCACGATGGATTGGATTTCTATTGTCCGAGTGGCAAAGAAATGGGCACCGCACATTGATTTCCGCTGTTAGAAGATCAATCCACAACGGGAAAATTCCACGTGGGTTGCTAAACGCACTTCAAATTTCAGTAAAACCGAAGAGATAATAATGCTATGAAATGATGAATTGTTAACAAAGTAATCTTGAAAGGACATCGCTAATGACACAGATAGATATATCAAAAGCGAGATACATAAAGCAGGATAAGAATGTATCTTTTACCTGCGCACGTTGCAATGGTCAGAAAACAGCAAAAAAATATGCAGAGTGCAATATTGACGGAGATACGTTCCAGATTTGCAACGGTTGCTACGGGTATTTAAAGTCCACTCAGAGCGAAGCTAACAGCATTCATGCGAATAGCACTGATACAGCAGAAACTGCTATTGATGCTTTTCAAATCCCGACGTTCACAGATGAAGCCAAAGAATCAAGGGGAAAAGTTACTCTTTCTAATCTGACGGACGAGGATATCGCATATGTTTGTCGTTTGATTACTCCAAAGGAAATCCGCACCTATTTCCAGAAATATCCGAAAGGGTTTTCAGGGATTCGGCCTGGTTTCCGGGCGAGTTCATTGTCGGATGATGATGCCATCATGCTTGTTTGTAAAAACGCAACTAGTCCCTTTATTGCATCATTTCTGGAAAAATGGATCAGTAGCTGGTTGTTGCAGATCCAAAAGTTTCGTAATGACTTAGAGGAAAAAAGTGCTTCACCCGAGAAATCATTGCTGCTTGCTCTTCCGGATAGTGTTTTTTCAGACAACATTGATCTCTTTTTTAAAATTGCATGCGATGAATATTCAGCTGAATATATTGCTTTGGTGGGAGCCGCATTGTTGTTGCAAGATCACCCCATAGCGGAGAACAATGAGAATGGTGCAGCAGTTGCGATAGAACAACATGATGCATCTGAACTTTCTGCGGAGAGAGAGAAAAACTCAGAGTTGCTAGCATTAGTAGCACAACTACGAAAGGAAATAGAAGGGGAGAAGATATCGAACAGCAGGACTCAGGAATCATTGGCTGATGTTACCGCAGCAAAGATCGCAATGCAACAGGACTTGGATATGGAACGTGCGCAAAACAACGCTCTTGCAAAAAAAGTGAAGTTGATGCAGGCGGAATTGGATCATTTTAATCAACTATCTCAATATGCCGATATAGAAGCGGAAGATGCTTATAGTGATGAATTCGAATATACTTCAGTTTGTGAGGTCTTTTTAGATTACTCTGGGCAAATTTGGTTGTCCCGTTTAGCAGATATAAAGGGCGGAAAAATTAATCGTTTCACAAAGAATGAAGAAATGCCACATTATTTTGAAAATCGCTCTCGTCTCTTTTGGATGAACGGCCCGAGAGATGAGGGGTTTATTGGTGTTTGGCAATGGAATGCTGTACCAAATAAATCAGATCCATTTACTGACTATGTGACTACTGCATATAACAACGTCAAAATCATTGAGATTGTTGAACTGACAGAATGCCGCACCTACGAGGATATTGCCCAAGCTTTGAAAAGTAAGATTTTTCCGGCTATGCCAGGGAGAAAGCGGTTTTTTGCCTGTCGAGATAATGATGGCAAAATGATTGGCTTGCTGTGTAATGAACGCGATTTTGATCTAGATAATGGAAATGAAAAGTTAAAATCCACAGTTTACATACTGCCGCAGTTTGAAATATCTTCAGCCGACATTCTAACGGTCGCTGGGAAAAAAATATATGGCTTTACTAGCCTAGGTATGCCCCAGGGAGTATTTAAAATCAGGAACCCGTTGGCTGTTGTGAAAGAAGTTATCATTTCACGCGCTACAAGTGCTGTACTCCGGCAGCAAGGACTTAGTAAAAAAGAAGCTCAACACTGCCAAAGTTTCTTGAAGGATCTGCCACTCCAAACGATATTCCAGGAAATCGCTGATGCTTACGATTGTACAGAATCTGAGGCTCAGGAATATGTTTCGGCATTTATCAAGCAGGCCGATTCCTATTTAACAGAAAATGACTTAGATATTGGAACACTTGCTATTGTATTGGATCGGAACAAGGAACTTGTAAACAAATGTAAAGATTTGCTGTCGGCTACGTGGGAATCTGAAAATGCGGATAAATTGCATCATGCACAAAAACTACTTGACGAAATAGAAAATGCCGTTGCCGCACAGCGTACAGAAGTTGATGCACTCGAAGCTTCCTATTGCGTTCTACAGGATAAAAAGGCAGAAGTTCAAGCGGAAATTGATGAGAACATGGCATTGGCCAACGATGTGGAGCGGAAAGTAGCAGAACGCATCGCTTCCGCCCGGAAGAATGCATCGGATTTTATTTGCGAAATGGCATTTTCCACTCCTGCATATGCAACGGAAGCATATCCTGTGGTGGAAAAATCTCCTTCAGGAGCGGTCTTGAACACACGAAAGGTTGATGGAATCCAGGGTGACGAAGTATCAGATGTTAATTCGTTTGTGGATGAATTGGCAGAGAATCTGAGTACGGTAGGCTATGATGATATCATATCGGCCAATATGGCTCAGATGATCTTATTTTGTATCGGAAATCGTATGCCGATCGTATGCGGTACAAATGCTCTCAAAATATCGGACTGCATTGCGGCAATGTTTGGGGAATTGGGAGCATACACAACAACACTGTCTGTAAGTCAGCCAGATTGCCCTGGTATTTGTGCAGCAATTCAAAAAGAATCTGCCGATAAGAAGTGTGTAGTTGTGGTTAATGACGTGTTTGATGGGTTGAGTCTAAGCAGCTTCAACGAAATTACACTTCAGTCTGAAACCTGGGAAAACAACGTTGCCCTAATATTTCCGTTGAATGGCGTGGATGTCAATATGATCCCCAGTTATATTTGGGAACAATCCATGTTCATTGATGGGGATACAGGTCTGGATCACATAGGTACAGACGGTATTACCATGCACACAACTACTGCTAAGCTTGATGTCAGATGCACAGCTGAGCTAATAACAAGCAAGAGAAAACAATTGAAAAGTCTTTCTGGTATAATCAGTAATACCGCTATGCTAAACTATGCCAAATATTTGGCGGAAACCGATAGCATGCTAAAGGATGATACTCAGATTTTGACGCAAATCACACTCCATGCGCTGTCTACAGGGAAAAAAGAACAGTTACTCAAAGAATTCTCGTCTATCGGTATAGGTTTGGAGGCAAACAAAGAAATATTGCGATATCTGTGAGGTGGAAAGTGGAAGATAAGATGCTGTGTGCGATGGCTACAGACTTGGGAATAACTCAATACGAGATTGAGGACGATGTTAAACATAAGTATCGGGTCTTATATTCCGCTTTGGCTTGCTGGATAAAAGCCGCGAGTATGGATTGCCCTATAACCGGAAGTATAAATACAACCCCAGGCATAAGCCGACGACACATTAACGATAAATGTTCGGCTGTTTTAGCAGAAATGTTAAAGAGATACCCAAATTGCACAATGTGGTTTGATACCGACAATACTACAGAGAGTCCTGTCACAATGCTCCGAAGCAGATTGCTACGTCATGGTGATTTAGTGAATGTTGGATTTAGTACAAATGTAGCCCTCGCAGCATCAAACCAGACAAAGTTAACGCGAAATTTGGTATGTATCAAAGGTAGTGTATTACAGGATGGCAACACATATTCTGGCGTGGCAAATGTCGTTTTGACACCACATGACAAAGATTTTATCCCTGAAACGATTCCAGCTGTAGACAAGTGGTTTGGTCAATACATCAAGAGCGCTTGGTGGCAGCAATCAGATTTATTGGATGAAGGGATTCAGTACTTTAATCCGTACAAAAAATCCAAGAATAATCATACATGCTGGCAAACAGTACTTCCTCAGATGACTGTGAATATAGTTTTGGCTCGTCGAATCGTCAATAAAAATTCCTATGAATATTTATTGTATAAACCCATTGAACATAAAATCCATAGGATTGACCCCGTATTGCAGGGTTTTGGAGAGCACCGCAGGTTTATGATAGGACTACGGGCTGTTTCTGGAAATCCTGTTCCGATTCAGGTCATTTGCTATTCCGATCATATAACGCTGAAATTGAGAATTCATTTGCCAACGAGAGAAAATGTGCTTCTGGAATCATATGCATGGCCACATAGCAGCATTACTGATAGATTAGAATGGGACATGTTACTTCCGGTATGGGAGTACATAATGCCGTATATGGCAGGACTCAGGTTGGATATAATGGAGGAGACTTATGGATAAGTATGGAGTAAAAAGCACCCATGACGCCATAAAAAGCAAACTGCTTGACTACATAAACACGGTATACTTGGGCAAATGCGATGCGTTGCGCGAAGCGTGTGAAGCGGAATTGCAAAGTCAGGGAGTGCTGTACCAGGAACCGTATATTGAGGCCAACCATGCATATCTCGCAGTGGAAAATGGTCTGGCAACTGCGAATCTGGGAGATGATGTTAAAAGAATACTTGTTTCCATGGCGGAAATGGAACTTGGAGTGTTCAAAAGTCCTTATAAGCACCAGATTGACTCGTTGGAAGCTTATTATCGTGGAAAAGACCTGTTTGTTGCGACAGGAACAGGTTCAGGTAAAACGGAATGCTTTATGTGGCCAATGGTCAGCAAACTGGTACTTGAACAGATGCATTCTCCTGAAACGTGGGAAGTGCGTGGTGTTAGAGCAATTATGCTTTATCCGATGAATGCGCTTGTTTCTGACCAATTGGGTCGTCTTCGCCGCATGATTGGCAACGGGAATGACGGATTCCATAGCTTACTTTCTGATTTGGCACCAGAGTGCCGCGTCCCGCAATTCGGTATGTATACCGGACGGACTCCGTATCCAGGAGCAGCTGATCAACACCAGAACAAAGGGCTTGCCAAAACCATAGATAAGGACATTCTTCAGCAGCCGGAGGAGGTTAAGGTCAAACTGCGTGAACTGGGTAAATACCCTTCCAAAAAGGATCTGTCCACTTTTGTTGAACGGTTGAAAAATAACGAAGCTTTCTTGACCGATCCGGAAGATGCAGAGCTAATTACTCGTCAGGAGATGCACCAACACTGCCCGGATATTTTAATTACAAACTATTCCATGCTGGAATATATGTTGATGCGTCCCATAGAAAAGGGAATCTGGGACAAAACTCGAGTTTGGCTTAATAGTGATCCCGCAAACAAACTGCTTTTTATTATTGATGAAGCACATATGTACCGTGGATCTTCTGGCGGTGAGGTTGCACTTTTAGTCCGTCGGGTTCTTCATAAGCTGGGTATTGGTCGTGATAGAGTACAGTTTATTCTTACCAGCGCCAGTGTCCCTCCTGGAATCGAAAAAGAGCAGGATGTGTATAAATTTGCATGTAATTTGAGCGCGCAAGAGGAAGATAACAATACTTTTGCGCCTATTAAGGGAACGGAGGTAACGGTTCATATCAATGGTGAAGAATTTGATCCCTTAGTTCTAATGAACTATGATCTTGATGATCTCCAACAAGAATGGAGTGTAAAAAGTGAAGCCATTCAGGACTTTGGTCGAAAAGCAGGGTTTGAGTTATCGTGTGATTTTTCTGATGAAAAGTCAGTTGAAAACTGGCTGTATGATCAATTAGCGGCATGTAATCCAATGCTCCGTATAATGCAGCAAACGCGTGGACACGCAACAAGCTTTAATGAATTAGCGGCAGTTGCATTTCCGGGGACTAATCATGTTGTTGCGGAAAAAGCGGCAAGTTGTCTTTTAGCGATTGCCCCGTTGGCAAAGAATACTGAGGGAAACGTACTTTATCCAGCACGCTTGCACATGATGTTCCGTGGCCTACAAGGGATATATGCTTGTTCAAATCCAGCATGTACCCATAACAATCATGACCCTGCTACCCTTGGCTTGGGTCGGATATATCTGAATAAGCCAAGCACTAGATGCGAATGCGGCGGAATGATATACGAACTGGTCAACGAGCGTTCATGTGGTGCATTGTTCTTAAGAGGTTATCTAGATGACTCAGAATGCACGGCTCCATTTGTCTGGAATGAGCTCGGTGCACAATTCACCGACACTATGAAGGAGGTTCATTTTTATATAATTCCGAATGATGGAAGTTATAAGCGATCTGGCAATCAAAAAGTCGCTTGGCTTAATACGATTACCGGACGTCTGGATGAGTTTAATGATCATGCTGGAGAGTCCGACTTCATACAGATTGCGTATGGTGATGCGAAAATTGAGGGATGGCCGGATATATGGACCTTTAAAACTTGCCCCAAATGCGAAAAACAACATTTTGCAGCAACCGATTTTGCAACCAAAGGAAATGAGCCATTTTTCAACTTGATATCGGAGCAGTTTTATGTTCAACCCCCAGTACCCAAATACAAGGATTTAGTTAATGAAGGCAGAAAGGTGCTGCTATTTTCTGATAGCCGTCAAAGAGCTGCGGTTTTGGCAAGAGATTTAACAAAAGCGGCAGATGAAGACGCTATGAAAAAAGCTCTTACTGTTGCGGCATGTGAGTTGCAGGAATGGGCTGAGCGTGAACAAAAGATACCAACCCTCAATCTGCTTTATGTAGTGTTCTTAAAAGTTGCGTATAAGAATAATCTTCGTTTTTTTTATGGGAACAATGAAGAAGATCTGCTAAAAGCCGTACAGTTAATGGGCGAAAAATATAAAAAGAAAAACGGGAAAATAAAATACGATGTCGTTGCGAAAACATTATTTAAAACTATCCCTGATCAGTATTATGAACATCTGCTTCGGCAGCTGTGCAGCAATTTCCGCTCCTTGACCGATGCAGGACTTTGTTGGATAGAGCCGTGCGATATCGATGATGAAACCTTTGACGAGATTGAGGAGACATTTGAAGAGGTGGAGCTTAATATATCTCTTGCTGAATTTAAGATCCTCTTTGCCGCATGGGCAATGGAAATCATGACCTCCGAATATGCGGTTGGTTCCGAAATCGATGATGAAGTTCGTAGGGGACTCACCTCATACTACCAGCGTTTGGGTGTTGAGAATGAAAAATCGCTGCCACCGCGCATCAGAAAAATGCTTGAAGCAAATGATTTTACGAAAGAACAAACTTCAGCAATTGCTAATGCCCTTTCGCGATATTTAGCACAAGGAGTGCATTCCTCTGCAAAATATTTGAACATCGACATGGTTGCCTTGCGTTTTGGTGAAGACCATACATGGTATAAATGTCCTCGTTGCAGCGGCGTATTTCCGTATGCACTTTGGGGGAAATGTGCGCACTGTGGAAAAGGCGTACCGAAAGAGATGTCGGCAGACGATTTCGCTGGTATCGAATTTTGGCGCAAGCCCGTTTTGAGGGCAGTTCATGGTGATCCCCAAGCGTTGATGACCCGTATCAACACTGAAGAACACACCGCTCAGCTTTCGCATAAAGATCAACGCCAAAAAACATGGTCTACCACTGAAGATTTTGAAATGCGGTTTCAAAATGTACACGTGAATAATGACCGTCCGGTGGATATCCTCAGTTGCACAACAACAATGGAAGTCGGTATTGATATCGGCTCTTTGACTGCAGTAGGTTTGAGAAACATTCCACCAATGCGTGAAAATTATCAGCAGAGAGCCGGTCGAGCAGGCCGAAGGAGTGCGGCAATCTCTACCATTGTTACATACACAGACAATAGACCGCATGACAGCTACTATTTTCATAACCCTGCCAAAATCATTTCTGGGGATCCGAGAACACCTTGGATCGATGTAGAAAACAATAAGTTGGCATATCGCCACTTCAGTGTTATATGTGTAACTGAATTTTTTGATAAAATAAGTGTTGGTGCGGATACTGTTGGTATCTGCGACTTCGTTGAAAAGACCTATGCTGAATTTACGGCGTTCATCTCTGGATTAAGGTCTCAGAATTTTGATTTTAAAGCCCTTATACCCAGCAAAGTGAATTTCGATATCGAAGCATTCAAATCTGATCTTTTTGAGCGGCTTGCGCATTTAAAAGCACATGTAGAAGAGTTCCCAGGCGAATATCGGGATGACGATGACCATGAAAAGAGTGTATTAGACGCATTCCTTGAATGTGGCATATTCCCTACATATTCGTTCCCAAAGGATGTTGTTGGTTTCTATGTTGAAAGCAGTAAAGGCGCCGTTATCATGCAGAAACCTGAACGTGCATTAGATATGGCCATAAGCGAATATGCACCGGGGCGTCTGGTCGTTATCAATAAGACTACATATAAGTCTGGTGGTATTTATAGCTTCCACTCCAAGTATCGTCCAGATCAGCAGGAGCACCCTGCACGTCCGTTCTTTGATAGTCAGGAATACTTTAAACCGCTGTACTATTGTAGCAACAGTGCGTGCAACTGGATAGGCCTTGAGTACAAGCATCACTGTCCGTTCTGTGGCAAGGAAACTATTGAACAACAGAATCTGCTGAAACCGTGGGGATTTGCACCCGTTAATGGAATCAACACCAAGGAAGCTGAAGCTGAAATGACATATGCGGAGAATCCGTGTTATTCTATTACCCCTGCTGAAAGCGAAATGGTGATCCCAGACGGTTTTGATAATCTGCGCTATTCCAAGAGATCTGGTGATCCGCTGATTATCTTAAACAAAGGGCCTAAAGCTACAGGATTCATGGTCTGCAAAGACTGCGGTGCAGCTGTTCCGGGGGATGACGAGTCCACCTTGAGACATATTAGAAAACCGTACCGCCATCCTCATCGAGTATATGAGTGTCGTCACCCAGCATCTCAGATTGTTAATACCTATTTGGGTAATCAGTGCCTAACTGACATGGTTGTATATGAGATTTCGCTTGACTCAGAACAAATCAATGTGGAACCAAGTGGTTTATGGATCAGAAGAGCAGGTCAAACGCTTGCCGATGCAATAACTTTAGCCGGTGGGCGGTTACTTGATATTGAATTCAACGAAATCAAGAGTGGTTACAGATTGAGATACTCGCCAGAAAACCATAAAACATATGTTGACGTTTTCTTGTTTGACAGCCTCTCAAGTGGTGCAGGTTATTGCTCAGCCCTAGCAGAACGCTCAGACGAGCTAATGGTGATTACCAGAGAAGTTCTGGAGAATTGTCCGGCGGGATGCGACAGCGCTTGCCACGAGTGTTTAATGCATTACTGGAATCAACGTGCCCACTCAATGTTGGATCGGTCGGCTGCGCTGCAGCTGTTGAATTGGTGTGAGGATTCCGCTCTCCCAGATGCTTTGTCATATGAAGAACAGGACAAGCTGTTGACACCGCTAAATGCGCTCAGTGCGGAGTTTAAAATCTTTGGTGACGGGACAAAGCATTTTATTAAGACCGCAGACAAACAACGTGAAATTGTGGCATATCCGTCTATGTGGAGTGAACATAGCACGTTGCTGCCTGTAAGTGCTATCACCATTTCCGACAAGCTATTGAAATATGCATTGCCGAAAGCGGATGCCTTGATTCGAATAAAGATTTGATAGGATTTATTGGGATTTGCGTTACAGCTTCTTGTAATGAAAGCTTTGAAAAATACGGCGTTTTTTGACGGCACTTTCCGTGATTGCTATTCTGATATTTCTGTCCGGATGTGCGAAAGACGCCACGCCGCCCCATCTTACGCAGTACTTCCAACTTCGCAGGAATAAGCGGAAGCACTGTCTACTCCGCCGGATGCGGAGCAAAGTCCGGCGAGCGTTTCAAAGTTGCTGGACGTTGGGGGCGTTGATGGCTCGATTCACCATGTGACCGAAAACGGGCTTTTGGAGGGGTGCCGTACACTCAGCGGCTGCGAAACCGGACAGGCCAAAATCACAAAGGGCTACAATCTTCCGGCAAGGTATGTCATCCATACTGTGGGGCCTCTGACGTGGCGGTAATATATAAAGGGAAAAAGGATTGACTATGACACAACAAAAAATATACAAAGTTGGTATTTATGCTCGTTTGAGCAAAGAAAACGCACGGGACGAAGAAAGCTTGAGTATAGAGAATCAAAAACTCATTTTAACCAAGCATGTTCGAGATAATGGTTGGGATTTGGTTGAAATCTACTGCGATGATGGTTTTTCAGGTGCAAATCAAGATAGACCGGCGTTACAGAAGATGCTTCAAGATGTCAAAGAAGGCTATATCAACACAATCCTTATCAAAGATCTATCTCGTTTAGGGCGCAATTATATAGATATGGGACATCTTGCCGAAGAGTTTCTGCCCGAGCATAATTGCGAGTTAATTTCGCTTGCGGAAAACATTGACGATATGGTAGCCTTGCGTAATATATTCAACGAGCATCACAGCCGTGAGACAAGCAAAAAAGTAAAGGCGGTAAAAGACATGCTTGCACGTAGTGGTAAGTATGTCGGTTCATTCCCCCCATATGGGTATAGAAAATCAGATACTAATAAGCATCTTCTTATCCCAGACGAGCCTGCAGCCTCTATCGTCCGTAATATATTTACACTACGCTCTCAAGGAATGGGGCTTACCGGTATTGCTCACCATCTCAATAACATGGGGGTTATTCCACCAAGAGACTACTACTACCAAAAACGTGATGATGAAGTTGAAAACCCTTTTCGTATGAACCATAGTTGGAATATAAATACTATTCGAACTATCTTGGAGAACGAGGCTTATATAGGCAATATAGTTTCGCTAAAAAAAGGCACGCTGTCATTTAGAAGCCACAAAGTCATGTATAAGCCGGAAACAGAATGGATTCGCGTCGAGGATACCCACGAGCCACTTATCGATATGGAACTATGGAATCGTGTGAGAGACATTGCTGCTAAACGGTATCGTCCACGTAAGAAGTCAGATGGTTCAGTTAGCATCTTCTGTGGATTAGTATATTGTGCTGAATGTGGCTTCAAGATGCGGAGCGCAACTCAGAAAAAAATGCGAAAAAATGGCACTCAGTACACTTATACCAGTTTTTTATGTGGAACCTATTCCAGGAGTGGCAGAACAGCCTGTTCTGCTCACAGCATCGGTGAGAGCAAACTATACAATATTGTATTGGAACAAATTAGAAACCATTCAAAAATAGTAGCACTCAACAAGAAGCATATCGCCGAAGATATTTCTGAGAAACTATATGGCGAATTGCTTTCCGATCATAGAAAACGCTTAACCGAGTTGCAGGAACTCCAAGACCGTAGCAATATGCTAAATAAGTTCATACAGCAACTTTATGAGGATCGAGTGAATGGAGTTATTTCTGTATCCACATTTAATAACCTCATGAATAATTACAATCAAGAATATGAAGACCACCAACAAAAAATATGGGATTTAGAAAATCACATAAGAAACTTTCGTCCAAACGAAAGCAATGCTTCTAAATGGGTAAATTTGATAAAAGAATATAGTCAGCTTGAGGTGCTCGACACACAAATACTTCTATCACTTGTTGAGCGCATTGTTATAAACGAAGTGCAAATAGATACTGATAAACTAACAAAGGATGTTAAAATCATATACAAGCATGTAGGTGATCTTTCATGGCTGGCTTAAGTGGTATCCCTGGAAGTGATTACATTAATGCGTAGTTCTATGTATTAATGTAATCACTTCGCTAATTTATCATTAAGCGCGGTTTTAGATTGCGAATGAAAACTTGAAGTGATTACCACAGATGTAGGATGACTTGAATATTATTTCAGCAACTGGTCAACTATATGATTTAATTATCAAGATAGCATCTGCATTTATGTAAAAGGGAGCCGCCCTCCCGTTGAGAAAACTCTCGACGGAAGGGCGGCTCCCTTTTTGTTCATATATTACCATTGAATACCGTACAAGCGGTTTCGCATATGTTTTAATAACACCTTTCCGCAAAGGAGTGAGGACTTATGCTGAATCTTGCTCAATTAGATGAATTGAGCCAAACACCGATAAATAAAATCGACAGAAATACGCTGGTTGATATAAAAACAATTAAAATTGACTCGTCGCTTACCAACACAAAACGGATGCTTGACTACTTGGAGCAAATCAAGAACCCTTACTGTTTCCTTTGCGGCGAGACGCCCGTAAGAGTAGGATTTTCCGACACAGGAAAAACACTGGACGGGGCAATAAAAAGTCATTTTCTTGGGCTAAAGGCCCTTTAATTTAAGGCTCGGTTATGGTAACATGGGACTGTAATCGTAGGGGATGGAGGTTACATGGGACGAAGAAATCAAACCCGAAATTCTCTGCCGAACGGTAAACGTATATGGAAAATTGCCTTATACATAAGGTTGTCAAGAGAGGACGGAAACGATGTAAGTAACAGCGTAAAACATCAAAAGGAAAGGCTTCTCGCATATCTGTCCACTTTTGAGGACGAGTATGAGCTTGTCGATGTATACATCGACGACGGCTACACAGGTACAGACACCAACCGCGACAACTTCCAGCGTATGTGTCAGCATATCCGTGAACACAGAGTTAACTGCGTTATCGTCAAGGACTTGTCCAGACTGTCGCGTAACGTGACCGACGCAACCTATCATATCGAAAACTTCTTCATTGAGTACGACGTGCGGTTTATCTCACTGGAACTCCCTGCATTGGACAGCTATAAATACCCGGAGCAGATGAACAGTATTCTTGTGCCGATGCAGAATGTAATCAACGACGACTTTTGCCGTCAGACGTCTATCAAGGTGCGCGGAGTATTTAACCAAAAACGTAGACAGGGACAATTCATTGGCGCTTTCGCGCCTTACGGCTTTCTTAAGAACCCGGAAGACAAGCACAATCTGATTATTGACGAGGAAGCTGCTCAAATTGTGCGGGACATTTTCAGGTGGTATGTCAAGGACGGTATAAGCAAAGGCGGAATTGTCCGTAAGCTTAATGAAATGGGTGTGCCGAACCCCGCTGCCTATAAAAAGCAAAAGGGTATGAAGTACGCCAATCCGAGCTCGAGTATGAACGATTCATTGTGGAACCCTCGAACTGTCCGTGATATTCTGTCAAACCAAATGTACTTGGGTCATATGGTGCAGGGTAAATATCGAGTTAAAAGCTATAAGGTGCATACGCAAATCACCACTCCCAAAGAAGAATGGTACATCGTAGAGGATACGCACGACCCGATTATCGAGCAGGAAGTGTTTGACATGGCGCAAAAGCTGCAAGAGAAAGATACCCGGACGCCTCCTGGACATAAGACCATCCACACACTTTCGGGTTTTGTCCGATGCCCCGACTGCGGAAAGGCAATGGTTCGTTCACAGGGCGGCAGTAAGGTGAAAACAACATATTATCAGTGTCGAACCTACAGGGAGAAGTCGAAGGATGCTTGCAGCATACACAGTATCCGGGCCGAAATTCTTGAAGACGCTGTGTTTAACGCAATCAGGGTTCAAGTTGAGTTGGTATCTTCTCTCCAAGACATCATCGATGAAATCAACCGCGCGCCGAATGTCCGCAACGAGTCGCAACGCCTTTCAACCATGCAGAATGCTCGCGAGAAGGAATTGGCGAAGATAACAGCCATCAAGGATTCCTTGTATGAAGACTGGAAAAATGGCGACATTACGAAGGATGATTACCGCAGGCTGAAAGCAAAGTATGATGAACAAGCGGAATCTCTCAAAAGCGCTATCGCTTCACTAAAGGAAGAACAGCGGGTTATGTCCGAGGGTATCAGTACTGAGAATCCTTATTTGCATTCTTTCCTAAAGTATCAGAGCGTCATCACTCTTGACCGTAGCGCCGTCGTCGATTTGATTGACACCATTTATGTGCATGAGGGCGGCGAAGTAGAAATTTTGTTCAACTTCCAAGATCAGCACAAATTGATCATGGACTTTATCGAAAGCAACACGCACGATTTGCAAGTGATTGAGGGCGGCAAAGCGTCCTCATATTAAAATGCTTTTCGGTTTTATAATAGGTAGTGCCCCGTCGGTCCGGCCGGTCCGGCAGGCCCCGGCCTGCCTGCCGGTCCCTGCGATCCAGGCGGGCCTTGTGGCCCCGGAACGCCGGGATCACCCTGGGGCCCTGTAGCGCCTGTTTCTCCTGCGGGCCCCGTCGGCC
>Ga0153972_1000214_pt1 | contig 17299 bp, 16 predicted proteins | sample TSGA056MetaG_FD_104732 | JGI IMG/M metagenome (GOLD analysis project Ga0153972, IMG submission 104732) | Attine ant fungus gardens microbial communities from Georgia, USA - TSGA056 MetaG | ecosystem: Host-associated > Fungi > Mycelium > Unclassified | place: USA: Georgia, George L Smith State...
AGCGCAAACATGGCGCGCTACCCCTTTTTTCATATTTCAACACCGATGTCCTCAATGAAAACAAGAAATCCGAACCCATCTCCTATTGGAATCAGGTTCGGATTTCTCAAGTATGGTGGAGCATAGGGGATTCGAACCCCTGACCTCTGCCATGCGAAGACAGCGCTCTACCAACTGAGCTAATACCCCGTCTGTATTCCGCGTGTGCTTGAAACGAAAAAAGCGGAGCCGTCAACCATTATAGCAGAAATTTTTGAAATGTAAAGCATAAAATTTAGTCCTTGCTAAAAATTTATTTCTGTAGTAGAATATATGCTACAAACTATACGTCTTGCCTGCTGCTCGTTCGGTGCGGGGCAAGGCCGCACTAGTCGGGGAGTTAGCGGTGCCCTACACCTGCAATCCGCTACAGCAGGGGTGAATCCCGGCCCTCGGATACGTCATGTATTGTCTGCCCCGGATAAGCGGCGATGAGGAATCGGTCTTGCGCAACGGGAACCCGTGAACCATGTCAGGCGGGGAACCGAGCAGCATTAAGCGGGAGCTCTCGTGTGCCGTAAGGGTGCCGGTTCTGAGCTGGCTGGCCGGGTAACGGGTATATGACGTCTACAACGGCCGGTGTGCGGTCTTGCCATGCGCCGGGCGATTCTAATTTACACAGGGATGTGACTATGTATCAGGCCCTTTACCGAACGTGGCGGCCGCGCACCTTTGACGAGGTCGTCGGGCAGCCCCACGTAACAAAAGCGCTGAAATCGCAGGTGGAAGCGGGCCGCCTGGCCCACGCCTACCTGTTTATCGGCACCCGGGGAACCGGGAAGACCTCCTGCGCCAAGATCCTGGCAAAGGCTGTCAACTGCCATGCACCGCAAAGCGGCAACCCCTGCAACAGCTGTCCGGCGTGTCTGGGTATTGACAGCGGCAGCATCCTGGACGTGGTGGAGATGGATGCGGCCTCCAATAACGGCGTCGATCATGTCCGCGCCCTGCGTGACGAGGCGGTATACACCCCCGCGGCGGCGGCGAAGCGGGTGTATATCATAGACGAGGTACACATGCTATCCACGGCAGCCTTCAATGCCCTTTTGAAAATATTGGAGGAGCCGCCCGCCCATCTTCTGTTTATATTGGCCACGACGGAGGCCCACAAGATACCCGCTACCATCCTTTCCCGCTGCCAGCGCTTTTCCTTCAAGCGGATCCCCGCCGGGGAGATCGCGGGGCGGCTCCGACTTGTGGCGGAGCGGGAGGGCCTGACCCTGACGGAGGAAGCCGCCCTGCTCCTAGCCCGGCTGGCGGACGGAAGCGCCCGGGACGCGCTGGCCCTCCTGGATCAATGCACCTACGCCGATCCCATTGACAGCGACGTTGTCCTGGCTGTGGCCGGGCTGGCGGGCGGCCTCAATACCGCCCGGCTTATGACCGCCGTCGCCAAGCGGCGGAGCGGCGAGGCCCTTTCCTTGCTGAACGCGCTCTATTCAGACGGGAAGGACGTTGCTGCGATGCTGGGTGAGCTGGGAACGCTGATCCGGGATGTCCTGCTGCTCAAGATCGCGCCTGAAAACGCCGCCGCCCTGCAGAGCGGCGGCTGGGATGGGGAAACGCTCCGTGCGGTTTTGGAAAATACCACGCCGGAGCGCCTGCTTTATTGCCTCAACACAATCAACGCTGCCCGAAGCGAGATGGGCCGGAGCGCCGACCGGAAGCTGACGGCGGAGCTGTGTCTGCTGCGCCTTTGCGACGAAACCCTGGCGGACGGTGCAGACGCGCTGCTGGCTCGCATCTCCCGCCTGGAAACAGGGATGGCGGCGTCTGCGGAAAGCCGGATGCCGCCGCTGTCCGCGCCCCCGGCGGAACCAACTGTCCCGGCCGGAGCGGCCCCAGATGAAAAGCCGGAGCCGGCGCGGGCCGAAGCGGAGCGCCCGTCCGGGACTGCGGCGCAATCTATTTATCCAGCCATATTGGGGGCCTTGCAGGACAAAATTTCGGTCAGCGACTATACGATTTTGGACGATCCCGCGCGAATCAGGGGCGAAATCGTGGGAAGCAGCCTGATCCTCACCGTGGAGGATCCCTTTACAAAGCATATTGCGGAACGCGCGGACATCCTTGCGGAAATCAAGGCGGCAGCAAGCGCCATCGCCGGAAGCACCCTTGCGGTCAAGGTGCGGGAGGGGGAAAAGCCCGCCACCGCCGGGGCCGACAAACTGGACGCCCTGGGCCGGTTTGGTGTGACCACATTTAAATAGGAGGGAATAAAAATGGCAAAAGGCTTTCGCGGCGGCAATATGCCCATGGGAAACGCGAATATGATCAAGCAGGCCCAAAAAATGCAAAAGGAAATGCAAAAAATCCAGGAAGAGCTGGATGTAAAGGAATATGAAGCGACAGCCGGGGGCGGCGTTGTAAAGGCCGTGGTAAACGGCAAGAAAGAGCTGACCGCATTGACCATTGATCCGGAGGCCGTTGACCCGGAGGATGTGGAAATTTTGCAGGATATGGTTATGGCGGCGGTAAACGAGGCCTTACGCACCGCCGAAGCCACGATTTCCGAAAGCATGTCGAGGCTTACCGGCGGGCTGAATCTTGGGCTCTAGTTTTATGTAATTTATGGGGCGTGCCGCACGGCGGCGCCCCTCCGAATGGACAAATACAAAGAGACGGCGGCTTGTCGCAAAGCCGTCGTCCCTTTTAAAATCGCCTTTTGCCCCGGCGTGTACCGACCCCTATAGCAGCAGCAATAGCAGCAATATGCCCGCGATCGCCGCTCCTGCCGCCGCGAACGCCAGGGGTGGGACGCGGAAGGGCTTTTTACTTGTGTGCGCCCTGACGTAGTTGTCCGCCACCCGCTGCGCCTCGGAAAGCAGCTCCCCGGCGCTGACACCGCCACGGGTGTAGACATCCTCCTTCACGATGAAGATCGCCTCCTCAAAGAAGCGGGGATCCGGGGACCGCACCACAATCACCCGCCTTGATATTCCTTTCACCATTGCCTGATCCTCCCCAAGCCGATTGAATTTGGCGGCGCGTTCCCGCCGCTTTGATATCCAGTTTTCCCCAATCAAGCCGAGAATATACAGCTTATGCAAAATCTGAGCATTCATTAAAAAGAATCAACACGTCCGTCTCAGCGGATGTGTTGATTCCTTTTAATTGTACCCTTGATCTTATCAGCTCCGTTCCTCTAAAAAGACCGTAAGGACGGTCATATCGTCCCGGCGCCCAGTTTTCTCCGCCGCCTGTTCCACAATCATCCGGGCCAGTTCCTTCGCTGCTTTTCCCTCGTAACCGGCGGCAAGCGTCCGGAGCCAGCCGTCGTCCTCCCCGTTCAGGATTCCGTCACTGACGATTATGGCGAAATTGCCCGGATCCAACCGGAGTTCCACCACGTCCGGCAGCGCCCCCTGTCCGGACATCAGGCCTGCCGCCAAAGACTCTCCCTCGAAGCGCCGCACCGATTTTCCGTTTTTCACATAGGAGGGGGCCGCCCCGTATTTCAGGAGCCGAGCCTGTCCCGTGAACAGGTTGACGCAAAGCAGGTCGATGGTTACCAGCCCCACGCTCTCCTCGTTCCGGAGCAGCATGACCGCGTTCAGGATTTTCATGGCGGAGGCGGGCTCCAGACCGGCCAGGAGGAACCGTTTCAAAAGGCGGACCGTTTGGCTGCTTTCCCCGGCCGCCTCGTCCCCGGAGCCCATGCCGTCGGACAGGATGACGAACAGGATTCCGTCGTCGCTTTTAAAGTAGGTACCCTGATCCCCGCTGACCAGCTCGCCCCGTTTTCGGGCGGCGGCGATCCCGACGGCGGCCGCCAGGGGCTCCGCCTCCAGCAGCGTTACCGACTGACCCAGCGCCGTCTCCTCCCGCTTCTCGCACAGCCGAACGCCCAAGACGGCGGAAAGCTTGTCCAGGCTTTCCCTGTCCCGCAGCAGCGGACGCAGATTCCCGCCCTTGATTTCCGCGTGGAGCCTGCCGTTCCGATCCTTGAATACGGCAGTCTCCGCCTCCAGCTCCAGATTTTTTAAATATTGCCGCAGTCTCCGCTCCGCAAAGGGGGCAAAGGTCAGCTCGGTGCTCAGCTCCGTTGCCACACCTTGCAGGATTTCGGACAGCTCCTCATATTGCCCATAGAGCATTTCCTGGTTTTCACGCAGGCGCGTTGTGTACTGCCTGCGGTAGAGCAGGGCCTTTAGCTCCTCGTTCACGGCCGCTATGTACCTGTCGATATGCTTGCAGGACTCCGAAAAGTGGGACGGAAAATCCTCCAGCTTCAGCTTCCCCCGCCGCATCATGGGGCGGGTGGCGTCGTTCATGGCGTTCAGGGTGGAGACATAGTTCCTGTGCCAGCAGTCTCCCGCCAGGGCGCATTTGCGGCAGCAGACGTCCGCAGCCCGGTCGAATAGGGTGGCGACATCCCCGTCGTTGGCGCGCTGGGGCGCCCGCCGTCTTGTGGCGGACACCTCCCGAAACGCCTCTGCCAGCCGGTCGATCCGCTGCCGGGCGTACTCTCGGATTCGGACGCCGCCGTAGTAGCTGGGCGCTGTCTCATAGCCGATGGGCAGCTTGGACAGGACGGACGACGGGATCAGCATGAAGAGGACGGAATCAATGAACACCTCATACAGGATCGAAGTATTGAGGACACTGTTCCAGGTCCAAAGCACCGCCAGGTCACAGGAGAGGATAAAGCTTAAAGTGAAAAACAGCTTCCCGTGGCGGCTGAACACCCCGGAAAACAGGCCGCTAAAGGCATAGGCCATGCTGTAAAAGGGGAGACCCGCAGCCCCCAGATCCATGGCAAGGCCCAACCCCGCGCCCACGGCGCTTCCGGCGCCCAGCCCGCCCTTCCAGGCCGCGGCCATCACAAGCAGCATGGCGGTCAGGCGGCCGACGGAAATTCCGCCGGTCAAGGTCACGCCGGACAAGGCGATCAGGCAGGTACCCGTCAGAACAAGCAGGCTGACGGTTCGCCGCAGCTCCTGCTGCTCGTCCCCCTCCGCCGCCTCCTTTGGCACGTTCAGGGCGATTTGATAGAAATAGGCGCTGCCGCCTATCAGGCAGGTCTCCATAAAAAAGCCGATGGTGGCCGCCAGCGTCCAGCCGGCGTCGGCCGCGTAGACAAAGCCGGTGCAGGCCGACAGGATGGCCGCCGCTGCGGGCATGAACCAGGCCCTTCGATAGGCGCGCAAATCCCGGAACACAAAAGCGGCGGCATAAATCAGCACGGAAGCGGCCGTATATTTTAAGCCCGACAGGAAGCCGCCCCCCAAAAAGCTGCCCAGCATCACGCCGATAAGGGCAAACAGGCCGGGAAGCCCCGTCCCGGAGACGGCCACCATTGCCACCCCGAAGGGCGTGTAAGTATTAAAAATTACCGATCTGGAAAGGAGCAGGGCGAAAAACAAGCGTGCCAAGCATTCCGCGCCCTTCATCACTGCGGGCTTTTGCAGTACGATCTCGCTGCGCGTGGAAAGGTCGTTCCGCATTTTCTCCACCGCACTTCTTATGGTAGACATAATTGAACCCTCCAATTTCTATTTCAAGAAATCACATGAGTTAATTATATTTTGGTTACCATAAAAAACACGTCATACTGTGCTGTATAATTTCGGCGCTTCCCGTTGGGAAATAGCGGAGAATAAAATCTGGGGAGCCGGATTATTAAGCAAACGCGCTTTATAAGTAAAAAATATCGTTTATGGCACAGCCATAAACGATATTCCGTTCGCGTTTCGTCCGCTCACAGGGCCGAAAAATATGCCCGGGCCGCGTCCTTGTCCTTTTGAATTTGTGCCTTTAAGTCGCCCACGTCATCAAACCGGATTTCCGGACGGAGGAATTTGTGAAAATCCACTCGCACCTCCCGGCCATACAGGTCATCGTGGAAATCCAGAATGAAGCTCTCCACCGTTACCCCCTCGCGCCCGCCCACCGTGGGCCGGATGCCGATATTGGTGACCGCGTTGTGGGCGCGGCCCCTGTAGCAGACCTTTGCGGCGTAAACTCCGAAGGCCGGGATCAGCACGCCGTCCGGGAACATCATATTGATCGTCGGCGCGCCGATGGTACGTCCGAATTTGTAGCCGAAGCGAACCGTATCTACCAGGGTATGGGGGTGCCCGAGAAATCGGTTGGCTTCCTCAATCTGCCCTTCCGCGATGAGTTTTCGGATATGCGTGGAGCTGACCTCCACGCCGTCCAGAACGACGGCCGGGATGATATCGCTGCCCAGGCCCAGCTCGGCACACTTTTCCCGCAGCCGCGCGGCAGTCCCCTGGCCCTTGTAGCCGAAGCGATAATCGTGCCCGGCGATCAGGTGAACCGCGCCAAAGCGCTCTCGGAGGGTGCACAAAAAAGTGTCCCAGGGCATCTTCCGGAGCTGGTCGTCAAAATGCACGATGATCACGTTGCGGATCCCAAATAGCCGCTCCAGGATATCCAGCCGACCCGCGGAGGAGTTGATCAGAGGGACGGGTACCCCGCTGACCAGCTGATCCGGGTGAATGTCAAAGGTCAGAACGGCCGGTGTGCAGCCCAGCTCCGCCGCTCGTTCCTTTGCCCGTTGGATCAGTGCGGCATGACCTATATGAATCCCGTCAAAAAAGCCCAGCGCAATGACCTGCGCGCTTATCGCATCCGACATCGTTTCACATCCCTCTGCGGCCGCCCGCGCGCCCGGAAACGGGCGGTGGGGAAGCTAAAAAAAGCTCTTTACGGTTCCAAGCAGGAGCCGGGCGTCTGTCCGGGTGATCTGACCAAGGGTCAGAAACGTACCGCTATCCCCGCTGTATACCCGGCAGTGGCCCGGCGCTCCGGCGGTCAGCGGCACCCGCTGGCCGTTCCGGTACCGCCACTCCGCCTCACCCTGGATGGAAACAGCCGGATAGGCCTGAAACAGCGTGTCCACGGGGAGAAGAAATTTTGACCGGTCAGCCTGCTCCTGCTCAATGTCCGCCAGCGTTACCGCGTCTGCCAGGGAAAAGCACCCGGCCCGCACCCGGCGCAGGGAGGACAAAGCCGCGCCGCAGCCCAGGGCCTGGCCCATGTCGTGGCACAGGGTGCGGATGTACGTCCCCTTGGAGCAGACGACCCGGAGAAGGCAGTCCCCGTCCGGAGAATCCAAAAGTTCCAGCGCCTTGATTTCGATCGTCCGAGGCGCTCGTTCCGCCTCCACGCCCTTCCGGGCTAGGGTATAGAGCCTTTGCCCTTTGATTTTTATCGCCGAATACATGGGGGGAAGCTGCGCCTGCTGTCCGATAAAGCGGGGGAGGAGCGCCGCCACCTCTTTTTTGCCGCAGGTCACCGGCCGGGTTTCCAGCGTTGTGCCCGTTACGTCCTGGGTGTCCGTGATCAGCCCGAGCCGCATCCCCGCGATGTATTCCTTTTCATCGTTTACCGAAAACTGGACGGCCCGGGTAGCCCGCCCGACAAAGACGGCCAAAACCCCCGTTGCCATGGGATCCAGGGTACCTGCGTGCCCGATCCGCCGCTGGCCTAAAAGACCGCGGAGCTTGGCCACACAGTCATGAGAGGTCCAGCCCGCGGGCTTATCAAGAATCAGGATGCCATTCATGCGCAATCGCCTCAAGAATCAAACGGCGGGCCTCCGCCAGCCCCGCATTTACCGTACATCCGGCGGCCATTTTGTGCCCGCCGCCGCCCAGTCGCCCGCAAATCGCGTTTGCGTCCGCCTGGCCGGTGGTTCGCACGGAAAGCTTGCTGCAGCCGTCCTCCATTTCCCGCAGCGTCACCGACACCACGACGCCCGCAATCTGGCCCGGCAGGGCGGCGATATCCTCCATGTCCGCCTCGTCGGCCCCGGTTTCCCGGAGGAGGGAGAGGGAGATTTGGACAAGGGCGACGGTATCGTCCATGAAAAGCGCCAGCTCCGCAAAGAGCCTGCATTCAAGGGCCAGCCGCTGACGGCGCTTTGTCCGGAACAATTCCTTGTTCAGACGGGCGTTCGGCGCGCCCGCCTCCACCAGCCGGGCGGCGGTCAGAAGGGTTTGGGCGTTTGTGTTCCCGTAGCAGAAGCAGCCCGTGTCGGTGGACAGGGCCACATACAGCAGGGTCGCCGTCTTTTCGCTGATCCCGCCGGACAAGGCCAGGAGGATGTCATAGATCAGTTCCCCGCAGGCGGCCCGCTCCGGCGCGAGGCAGGTTTCGGCCGCGTAGCCCGTATTGGAGGCATGATGGTCGATGCAGAGCTCCGTCCTGTCCTGATAGGCGCCGGCGTTGATTTGGAACATGTTCTCCGCCGCCGTGTCCACAGACAGGACGACCGAGGGGACAAAGTCCGCGGGGGCACAGTAGGGTTCCATATAGGCCGCGTAACTCCGGGCCGCCGTTTCGGGGTTTTGAAGCAGCCACGCGGTCTTGCCCGCCTCCCGCAGGCCCTGGCAGAGCCCGGCGGCGCTGCACAGGCAGTCCCCGTCGGGGCGCAAATGGGTCAGAATCAAAAAGTTGTTCCGCGCCGCCAGCCAGGCGGCGGTTTCCTTACTCGTCATCGCCCTGCTCCAATTCCTTCATAAGTTTTGTAATATGCGCGCCGTGGGCGATGGAATGATCCAGCCGAAACAAAAGCTCCGGCGTGTAACGCAGGTTCAGCGCGCCGCCCAGCTCCCGCCGCAGATAGCCCGCCGCGGAGTTCAAGCCCCGAAAAAAGTCCTTTTCGTTTTCAAGTCCCAGCACGCTGAGATACACCGTGCAGTACCGCAGGTCCCCTGTGGTGTCCACGCCGGTCACGCTGATGATCCCCTGTTGTACACGGGGATCCTTGACGCCGCGCAGCAGGGCGGACAACGCCCGCTGAATCTCCTCGTTGATACGCTCGATTTTATTTGATGCCATACGCCATCTCCTAAACCTGGATCTGCTCCATTTGGAATGCCTCAATTACGTCGCCCAGCTTGATGTCGTTAAAGTTCTCGAGGGCGATGCCGCACTCGTAGCTTGTGGCCACTTCCTTCACGTCTTCCTTGAACCGGCGCAGGGAGGCAAGGCTGCCCTCATGCACCACAATGCCGTTCCGCACCAGGCGCGCCTGGGCGTTCCTAAGGATTTTCCCGTCCTGCACATAACAGCCGCACACGGTTCCGATATGAGAAACCTTATAGGTTTGCCGCACCTCAGCGTGCCCCAGCACGACTTCCTTGAATTTGGGCGCCAGCAGCCCCTTCATGGCCGCTTCAATTTCGTTGATGCAGTCATAAATGACCCGGTACATCCGCATATCCACGCCGCTGCGGGCCGCGCTGTCCCGGGCGGCGTTGTCGGGCCGCACGTTGAAGCCCACAATGATCGCGCCGGAGGTGGATGCCAGCATTACGTCGCTTTCGCTGATGCCGCCGACGCCGCTGTGGATCACCCGCACGCGAACCTCCTCGTTGGATATTTTTTCGAGAGACGCCTTGATCGCCTCGGCGGAGCCCTGCACGTCCGCCTTAACGATGATATTCAAATCCTTGACCTCGCCCTGCTTGATTTGGGCGAACAGATCCTCCAGTGTGATCTTGGAGGCGGACGCCGCATTCGCCTGCTTTTGCTCGTCCTTCCGCTGCTGCACCAGCTCCCGTGCCATCCGTTCGTCGGCCACGGCGTTAAAGATATCGCCGGCGGAAGGCACCTCGCTCATGCCCATGATCTCGACGGGGACGGAGGGACCGGCCTCCGTCACGGTTTCGCCCTTTTCGTTGGTCATCAGCCGGACGCGGCCTACGGAGGTTCCTGCGATAATGATATCCCCCTGCCGGAGGGTGCCGTTTTGCACAAGTCCGGTCATAATGGGACCCCGGCCCCGGTCAAGCCGCGCTTCCACAACGGTCCCCTTTGCGGCCCGGTTGGGATTGGCCTTTAATTCCCGCATTTCCGCCGTAAGGGCGACCATTTCCAGGAGCGTGTCCAGCCCCATGCCCGTCTTGGCGGATATGGGGCAGATGATGGTATCGCCGCCCCAGTCCTCGGAAACCAGCTCGTATTCCGTTAGCTGCTGCTTGATTTTATCCGGGTTTGCCCCCGGTTTATCCATCTTGTTAATGGCCACAATGATGGGAATCCCCGCGGCCTTGGCGTGACTGATGGATTCCACGGTCTGGGGCATAATGCCGTCGTCCGCCGCCACCACCAGAATCGCGATATCCGTCAGGCTGGCGCCCCGCGCCCGCATGGAGGTAAACGCCTCGTGGCCCGGCGTGTCCAGAAAGGTGATGGGCTTCCCGTTGATTTTGACCCGGTAGGCGCCGATGTGCTGAGTAATTCCGCCAGCCTCACCCTCCGCCACGTCGGTGCGCCTGATTTTATCCAAAAGAGACGTCTTGCCGTGATCCACGTGGCCCATAACGACCACGACCGGCGCGCGGGGGGTCAGATCCGACTCCGTGTCCGCATGGATGTCGATCAGCTTCTCCTCAATGGTTACCACAACCTCTCGCTCCACTCTGCAGCCCATGTCCATTGCCACAAGGGCTGCGGTATCGTAATCGACGGTGTCGCTGAGCGAGGCCATGATCCCCATTTTTACTAACTGGCGGACAACCTCCGTCCCGGTCTTTTTCATGCGGGCGGCCAGATCGCCTACGGCGATTGTATCGGGTATGAGCACCTTCAGAGGTGCCTTCCGGGCCGTTTCCAGGCGGAGCCGCTGCAGCCTGTCCCGTTCCTCCTGGCGGCGCTTCGTGCTGGGTACCTTGCTCTTTTGCTTCTTTTTAGAAAACTTTTCCTTGCCCTGCTTCATGTTCTGGGCCCGGTCGGGCACAAGGTTATCCAGCCGCTCGTCGTATTTTTCGATGTTGATCGTCGCGCCGCTGGTATCCACGACCCGCTTCTCCGGCGTCTTCCGGGGCTGATCCTTCTTTTCCCGCATTTCCGGGGCGGGCTTTTCCGCGGAGCCGGTGGCGGGCGCAGGCGCAGACGCGGTGTCGGCCACGGCGACTGCGGCGGAGACATCCTCTTTCGCGGGCTGGGGCTCTTTCGCGGGTTTGGGCGTGACGGCGTAGATCTCCTCAATACTCTGAATTTGGTTGTTTTGCGTCAGGTATTCAAAGATCAGGTCAAGCTCACGCTCCTCCAGAACCTGCATGTGGTTCTTGGGGGCGGTGGCGTAGGTTTTCAGGATTTGTGCGATCTCCTTAGAGTTTTTGTCAAAGTCCTTCGCCACCTCGTAAACGCGGTATTTTATAAAACTCGCCATTATTTCCTCCTCCTCCGGGGCCTCGTCCGTGCCCGATCCGTATCGGGCGCGGGCAAGCTTCCGGCGCCTGATCTCTCTTTTTGCCGGGTATTCCGGCCTGTTTGCCGTTGTTTCAAAAGCGCCGCGGCCTCACCGTAAAGGGCGGGGTGCTTTTGGGCCAGACAAGCGGTGAACGCCGCCGCCAGACCCAGATCCGTCACGGCCAGAATCCCGCAGACGCCCCGGCCAAGGGCCGCGCCCAGCCGTTCCTTTGAGTCGGGCAGCGTGAGACAGGGCGTACGTGCTTGACCGGCCAGCCCCGCTATCCGCTTCGCGCTGCTTGGGGAAAGGTCGGCGGCAAGGCAAACGAGCTGTGCCTCCCCCATCCTGAGCGCCTTCTCCACGGCCGTTTCGCCAACCGGAAGCCGCCCGGATCGCCGTGCAAGGCCCAAATAGCCCAGCGGGTCACCCATCCGTCTCCTCCATTTGAGCCTCCAGCGCTTCCAGAACCGTATCCGGGATTTTAACGCCGAAGGCCCGGTCCAGCGCACGGGTCTTTATTGCCTTTTTCAGACACGCGGCGTTTTTACACACATAGGCACCCCGGCCCGGCAGCTTCCCCTTGAAGTCCAGGGAAACAAGGCCCTCCGGGGAACGCACCACCCGGATCAGCTCCCGCTTGGGCTTCATCTCCCGGCAGCCGGTACACTGCCGCATGGGAATTTTCCTTTGCACGCCGCAAACACCACCCTCATCAATCTCCACAAAACCAAAACACAGTAAAGCTGAGCAAACTGCTTTTCTATACATTAAAAAGGAAAAATCCTACTCCGCGCCCTTGATATCTATTTTGAAGCCGGTAAGTCTGGCGGCCAGGCGGGCGTTTTGCCCTTCCTTGCCGATGGCCAAGGACAGCTGATGGGGAGGGACTGTCACCTGACAGCTTTTTTCGTCTTCTCCGATCGCGACTGCCAGCACCTCCGCCGGGGCCAGAGCCGCCGCCACGTACTTGGCAGGATCCTCGCTGTAGGGAATGATGTCGATCTTCTCTCCACGCAGCTCCTCTACAACCGCCGCGACCCGGCCGCCCTTGGGCCCGATGCACGCGCCGATGGGGTCCACCTGCTCATCCGAAGACCAGACCGCAATTTTCGTCCGGCTGCCCGCCTCTCTGGCGATGCTTTTGATTTCGACGGTACCCTCGAACACCTCGGGCACCTCCAGCTCGAACAGGCGCTTGACCAGCCCCGGATGGGTGCGGGATATAAGTACCTGAGGTCCCCGGGTACTCCGGCGAACCTCCGCCACATAGACCTTCACCCGGTCCCCTTCCGTAAGCTCCTCGCTCTTGACTCGCTCCGCCGCGCCCAGATGCGCCTCCGTCACCTCGGAGCCGGAGCCGATCTTAATGGACATGTTCCCGGTTCTGGGATCGATCCGGGTCACAACGCCGGTCAGAATTTCGTGCTCCTTGGAGGTGAACTCCTCGTATATAATGCCCCGTTCCGCTTCCCGGATGCCCTGGATGATGACCTGCTTGGCCGCCTGAGCCGCGATGCGGCCGAATTTTTTGGTCTCCACCGGGATATTGACCACGTCCCCCGGTACTGGGGCCTTCAAATAGGACTGGGCCTCCTCCGGAAGCAGCTCCGCCGCCGGATTTGTTACTTCCTCCACGACGGTTTTTTGGATATACATATCAATCCGGCTGTTTTCCTCGTCCACATTTACAACAACGTTGTCCGCCGCCGGATGATCCTTCTTCAGGGCGGCGACCAGCGCCTGGCTGACCTTCTCCAGCATATACGCTTTGGGAATGCCCTTTTCTCTTTCAATTTCCGCAATGGCGGCAAAAAACTCTGCGTTCATATCCCTTACTCTCCTCAACCGATTCTAAGCCTGACCATGGCAATCTCCCGGCTTTCAAAGCGGCGCGTTTCCGCCCCGGCAGCAATGGTGACGGCACCGTCCTCGAAGCCCTCCAGGGTTCCGAGCCATTCCTTGCGCCCGTCCGCGCTCCGATACAGCCGGACCTCCACCAGATGTCCCAGAAACCGCGCGAAGTCCGAGGGGCGCTTCAGCACCCGCTCCGCCCCTGCGGAGGACACCTCAAAGGTATAGGGTCCCGGAATCGGATCCGCCTCGTCCAAAAGCCCGTCCAGCGCCCGGCTCACACGCTCGCAGTCGTCGATGGAGACGGCGCCGTCCTTGTCGATATACACCCGGAGAAACCAGGCCCCGCCCTCCTTCACATATTCCACGTCCCACAAGCTGCACCCGGCCTTCTGTACAACGGGCTCCGCCAGCTTCCAAACGGTTTCCACAACCTGATTCATATTCGTGTCCTTTTCCGGCGCATACGGCCCGGGGCCGCGCGTCGGCTTTCCGTAACATTTTTAAAACAGCCAAAGAAAAGAGTGGGCGACACCCACTCTAAAATCAAATCCTCTGCTTACATGGCGGGATTATACCATATATTCTATGACATTGCAAGGGGTTTTGCGCTGTTCCTGCGAAAAATTTCCCGTACCCGGCGTTTTTCGGGCACGCCCTGGCGCTTGACGGATTATTCCCCGCCTTCCCGCTTATACAGCGCCATCAGCGTTCCCAGGGTTTCCGCCAGCGCGGGGGTACACGCGCCGGGGGTCATGCGCCAGGCCCAATTGCCGCCTAGGGTTCCGGGGACGTTCATGCGGGCCTCGCTTTTCAGACCCAGGATATCCTGCATCTGGACAATCGCCAGATCCCCCGGGCTTGCCCAGACGCTTTTCAGAAAGCCCCAGGCTTCCCCCTCCGCCTGGTTCAGGCGGAGATATGCCCTAGCGTAAGCTGCGGGTTCGGCCGGGGCCGTTTCCAGCCAGCCCGCCACGGTGTCGTTGTCATGGGTGCCGGTGTAGACAACGCAGTTTTTGTCATGATTATGGGGTAAATAGGGATTATCCCCGCCGCCGTCAAAGGCGAACTGCAAAACGCGCATCCCCGGATACCCGGATTCCGAAACCAGCCGTCGGACGGCGTCCGTCAGAAAGCCCAGATCCTCCGCGATGATCCGAAGCGGCCCAAGTGCCCGGCTTGCGGCGTCAAACAGCGCCATGCCCGGCCCTGCTTGCCAGGCGCCGTTTTTTGCATCCGGACGCCCGGCGGGGATGGCGTAGTAGGAATCGAAGCCCCGAAAATGGTCGATCCGGGTCACGTCAAATAAGGCTGCCGCATGGTGCAGGCGGCGAATCCACCAGGCGTAGCCCTCCCCCCGCATCGCCGTCCAGTCAAACAGGGGATTGCCCCAGTGTTGCCCGTCGGGATTGAAGGCGTCCGGGGGACAGCCCGCCGTAAATTCCGGGGCCAGATTCGCGTCCAGAAGGAACAGCTCCGGCCTGGCCCAAACCTCCGCGCTGTCGGGGGCGGCGTAGATGGGCAAATCCCCGATAATGGAGACGCCTCGTTCGTTGGCATACGCCTTCAGGGCCCGCCACTGCTTGTAAAACAAATATTGGAGCAGCTTCCAAAAACGGATTTCCGCTTCATGCGCAATCTCCGCGGCCCGGAGGGCGTCGGGCGTTCGGAGCCTGACGGGTTCCGGGAAATCACGCCAGGCGTTAGCCCGGTATACGGTTTTAAAGGCCATGAACAGGGCGTAGTCGTCCAGCCAGCCCGCTTCTTGCTCGCAAAAAGAGAAAAAATCCGCCGGGGGCGCCTCCGATAAACGGGCGCAGGCGCGGCGCAGCACGGCGTACCGCGTATCGTACAGGCGGCCATAATCCACCCGGTCCGGCTCGCCCCGGGGGAGCTGGAGCTCCCCTTCCGCAAGCCAGCCCTCCTTTTGGAGCATATCCAGATCAATGAAATAAGGGTTGCCCCCAAAACCGCAGGGAGATTGATAAGGGGAGTCGCCAAAACCGGTGGGGCTTATGGGCAGCACCTGCCAGTACGCCTGCTTCGCCGCCGCGAGAAAGTCAACAAATTCATAAGCGGCCCGCCCCAGGGTTCCGATCCCGTAAGGGGACGGAAGGGACGAAATGTGCATGAGAATCCCTGCCCTGCGCATGATAAGCCCTCCGGTTTTCAATTAGGGATATTCGGCCCCCGGCGGGCGAAGCCGGAGCCGACGTTTATCCGACCGCCCGCTCCGTTTCCGGATCGAATAAATGGACGCGCCCGGCGTCCAGCGACAGGGTCACCACGCTTCCGTCGGGCACGTGGATGCCGGACAGAATCCGGGCAACGACGGCCTGCTCCGCCAGGCGAAGGTGCAAATAGGTTTCCGCCCCCGTCATCTCCGTCATTTCCACCTGTGCCGTGACGGAGGCCGTCGCCGCCCGCCCCGGCTCCGGCAGAAAGAAGGCCTCCGGCCGGACGCCAAGCGTCAGGGCCCTGCCTTGATAATCCGAAAGCGCCCGTGCCTTTTCCGCGGGCAGGGGGAGCCTTCCGCCGGGGAAAACAAGGGTCGCGCCACCGTTTTCCCCTTCCAGTTCGCACCGGATAAAGTTCATTTGGGGCGAACCGATGAAGCCCGCCACGAACAGGTTGGCAGGGTGGTAATACAGGGCTTCCGGCGTGTCCGCCTGCTGGATCACGCCGTTATTCATAACCACGATCCGGTCCGCCATGGTCATGGCCTCCGTCTGGTCGTGGGTCACATATACAAAAGTAGTCTCCAGCCGCTTGTGAAGCTGGGTGATCTGGCCCCGCATCTGCGTTCGCAGCTTCGCGTCCAGATTGGACAGGGGCTCGTCTAAAAGGAAAACCTGGGGATCCCGGATAATGGCCCGGCCCAGCGCCACGCGCTGCCGCTCCCCGCCGGAAAGGGCCTTGGGCTTGCGGCTCAGATAGGGCTCGATGTCCAAAATCCGCGCCACCTCCCGCACCTTCCGGTCAATCTCCGCCCGCGGCTCCTTCCGAAGCTCCAGGCTGAAGGCCATGTTTTTATAAACCGTCATGTGGGGGTACAGGGCGTAGGACTGAAACACCATCGCGATATCCCGATCCTTGGGCGGCACATGATTGACCAGCCGCTCCCCGATAAAAAGCTCCCCCTCCGTGACTGCTTCAAGCCCCGCGATCATCCGAAGGGTGGTGGATTTGCCGCAGCCGGACGGCCCTACCAGAATTAAAAATTCCTTGTCTCGAATCTCCAGATTCAGGCCGGGGATCACCTTGCTGCCGTTGTCGTAGGTTTTAGTCACATTCTTCAGAGTAATACTCGCCATTGAAAAACCCTCCGACTGTTTTTTTTGAGACTTTTCAGTTTCCTCTATTATCCCCGATTCCAAGCTGATTGTCAATCGCTTTTCCCCGGTCTGCCACGGGGCTGATCCTTTCGAAAGCCGGACAATTTAGAAGTGACCATTATTTAAAACCTTTATTAAAAATCATGGAAAACAGTTGCAAATTCATTTGGGATATGATATGATGCTTGGCACAAGATAAAAAGGCGGGTGCTGTGCGGTGGTTCGGCTCCGCAAAGTGCCTGCGGAAGGAACGGTATGTATGGAGATTTTCATTACAATCTGTCAATTAATTTCAGCCGTGGCGCTGACCTGTATTGTGTTGCTGCAATCGGGAAAGAGCGCGGGGCTTTCCGGCGCGATTGCGGGCGGCTCGGATACGTTTATGGCGAAAAATAAGCACAAATCCGCGGATAGCTTTATGGCGAAGGCCACGAAATGGGTGGCGGTTGTGTTTGTTGTCCTTACGCTGGTGTTGAATATTATATAACAGCGTACCCCGGGTCTGTCGTTCCCCGCGCCAAGCCAGGGGAGCTGCCTTAAGGGGCGCTAAAGAGAAAACGGGCGTGTCATTCAATGGTGGCGCGCCTGTTTTCTATGCCTTTGCAGCCGTTGTCAGTGTCGTAGCTTGCGTATAAACAACAGGGCTTATCGCGATCTGCCGGCAACAAGACGATGGAAGAAGGCTTGAAAAAGCATTATATTTCTATTTTCGTTAGAAATATAATGCTTTTTGCCTTAATTCATGTCTTTAACAGGGCCTGTTTAAAAAGACTTAATTAGAAAAAGGAGACGAGTGGCAGGATAAAATGGCGGCGTATCTGACAACAGGTGCGCCGCTTTTGGCATTTTTTCAAAAACACAAATGCATTAATAACCGCGGCTGATTGTGGAATGGGGACAAATC
>Ga0153972_1000215_pt1 | contig 17285 bp, 16 predicted proteins | sample TSGA056MetaG_FD_104732 | JGI IMG/M metagenome (GOLD analysis project Ga0153972, IMG submission 104732) | Attine ant fungus gardens microbial communities from Georgia, USA - TSGA056 MetaG | ecosystem: Host-associated > Fungi > Mycelium > Unclassified | place: USA: Georgia, George L Smith State...
GAGCCGACATTTTCAGATTTTTCACACGGTTTTCGTCCGAACAGGGATTGCCATACTGCCTTAAACTCTTTGAAACAAGAGTTTACAGGGGTGACGTGGTTCATAGAGGGCGATATTAAGGGTTGCTTCGATAACATCGACCATCATGTACTTGTTGACATTATCAACTCCAAAATTAAGGACGCACGACTGATTAAGCTGATATGGAAATTCCTAAAGGCAGGCTATATGGAGGACTGGAAATACAATTCCACACACTCCGGCTGTCCACAGGGCGGTGTCATTTCACCGTTACTTTCTAATATCTATCTGAATGAGCTTGATAAGTTTGCGGAAAAAACAGCGAAAGATTTTTACAAACCGAGAGATAGGGTTCGCACTCCCGAATATGCCAAAGTTGCACATAAAAAATACTATGCAACAAAACTGTTAAAAACGGCAACAGGGCAGAAAAAATCCGAGCTCTTGAAAAAAGTAAAAGTCTTAAAATCCGAATTACGCAAAGTTCCCTGCACTTCAAAAACTGACAAAGTGATTAAGTATATCCGCTATGCGGATGACTTTATCATCGGAGTCAAGGGCGACAGAGCGGACTGTGAACGTATTAAACAACAGTTTTCGGAATTTATCAGCGGAAAACTAAAAATGGAACTTTCAGAAGAAAAAACGCTGATAACGCACAGCAACAATTACGCAAGATTTTTAGGTTATGACGTTCGAGTAAGGCGTGACCAGACAGCAAAGCCGAGCGGTGACAAGCTATTACGCACACTGAATTATACAGTTGAACTAAATGTGCCGTTCGCAGATAAAATCATGCCATTCTTATTCGACAAAGCAATCATCAAGCAAACGCATGGCGGTGAAATCGAACACATAGCAAGAAAATACCTTTACAGATGCACAGATTTAGAAATTGTGGACACGTATAACTCTGAACTTAGAGGTATCTGCAACTATTATGGTATCGCCAGCAACTTCATAAGCCTGAATTATTTCGCTTATCTTATGGAGTACAGTTGTCTGAAAACCCTTGCGGGCAAGCACAAAAGCACCAGCAAGAAAATCAGAGATAAATTTCCTGCCAAGGGCGGCGGCTGGGGCATACCATACGATACTAAAAAAGGACAAAAATACCGTGTTTTCGCAAAGTTCACCGACTGTAAAGGTGGCAATAGTTTCAATGATGTAATAGTTGAGTACGCAATCAGACACGCGGGGATGACTACAACGCTTGAAAAGCGGTTATCTGCAAAGGTCTGTGAGTTATGCGGAAAAACCAACACCCCTCTTGCTATGCACCATGTAAACAAAGTGAAGAACCTCAAAGGTAAAGAACAATGGGAAATTGTGATGATTGCCAAAAAACGGAAAACATTAGCCGTATGCAAAGATTGTCATCACAAAATCCATCACCCTTGAATTTTAGTAGTCTGAAACAATGATGGCGAGCCGGATACAGCGAGAGTTGTAAGTCCGGTTCTGGGAGGGGTCTGGGCAAACCTGCCGCAGTAATGCGGTAAGGCGGCTCTTTCCTACTCTACGACATCATACCGTCCGACCTTGCCACCTATGGCGGCGAAGCAAAAAACCTGTTAAACGACTTGCAGAGCCGCAACGAAAGAATGTTCCTTGTCACCTTGCTTGTAGTAAACCTTGCGGACACGAAACAGCAGCTTGATAACAACGTCTTTCAATCGGCGGGTATCGCGCAAAAGCATAATTGCACCCTGTGTCGTTTGGACTATCAGCAGGAGGCCGGTTTAATGTCGTCCGTCCCCATCGGTATCAATCAGATTGATATACAAAGGGGCTTGACGACTTCCAGCGCGGCGATTTTCGTACCGTTTATGACGCGGGAGCTATTCCAGACCGGCGAAGCCCTGTACTATGGGCTGAACGCCCTTAGTAACAACATGATAATGGCAGACCGCAAGCAGCTTAAAAATCCCAACGGGCTTATCTTGGGAACGCCCGGAAGCGGAAAGAGCTTTGCGGCGAAGCGGGAAATAACCAACGTCTTTCTTGTCACCAACGACGACATCATTATATGCGACCCAGAAGCCGAGTATTTTTCCCTTGTTCAAAGGCTTGGAGGACAGGTTATCCGCGTGTCGCCCACAAGCAAGCAGTATGTCAATCCTATGGACATCAACTTAAACTATTCCGACGACGACAACCCCCTTGCGCTGAAAAGCGACTTTATCCTTTCCTTTTGTGAGATTGTCGCCGGAGGGAAAGAGGGCTTGCAGCCGGTGGAAAAGACTGTCATTGACAGGGCGGTACGCAATGTTTACCGTGAGTACCTCGCAAATCCCGACCCTGCAAAAATGCCGATTTTAGAGGACTTGTATAACGCTCTGAAACAGCAGCCGGAGCAGGAAGCGCAGCGCGTGGCGGCGGCTCTTGAAATCTATGTGTATGGCTCTTTGAATGTATTCAACCACAGGACGAATGTTGACATCAACAACCGCCTTGTAGCCTTTGACATCAAGGAGCTTGGCAAGCAGCTTAAAACCTTGGGTATGCTTGTCATTCAAGACCAGGTATGGAACCGCGTCACCATAAACCGCGCCGCGAAAAAGGCCACACGCTACTATGTCGATGAATTTCACCTTTTGCTTAAAGGCGAGTTAGGGGCGTGGAGCGTGGAAATATGGAAGCGGTTTAGAAAATGGGGCGGCATACCTACGGGCATTACACAGAACATTAAAGACCTTTTGGCAAGCCGGGAGGTAGAAAATATTTTTGAAAACAGCGACTTTGTATATATGCTCAATCAGGCGCAGGGCGACCGGGAAATCCTTGCAAAGCAGCTTAACATTTCCCCGCTGCAACTTTCCTATGTGACCCACAGCAATTCCGGCGAGGGCTTGCTATTCTATGGCAACGTGATACTACCCTTTATTGACCGTTTTCCCCGCGACACCGAGCTTTACCGCATAATGACGACGAAGCCGGAAGAAGCGGCGGCGGGCGCGTAAAGGGGGCGTTTTTCACTGGAAACTAATTGTATCATACAGGGTGACAGCTTGGAAGCCCTCAAATCCATGCCCGCCGATAGCGTCCATTGTTGCGTGACTTCCCCGCCGTATTACGGACTTAGGGATTATGAAATCGAGGGGCAAATAGGGCGCGAGGACACGCCGGAGCAATATGCTCACCGGCTGACCGAGGTATTCCGCGAGCTATACCGAGTATTGCGCCCGGACGGGACTTTTTGGCTAAATATTTCAGACACCTATTGCGGCACCAACAGCAAGGGCGGCTATGCTGACCCGAAATATCCAAAGGGCAGGAACGGGCAGCGCGTGTCAATCGCCCGTTTCGTGCAGGGCTGCAAACCCAAAGATTTAATCGGCATACCGTGGTTTGTAGCCTTTTCCCTTAGAAATGACGGGTGGTATTTACGGAATGACATCATTTGGGAAAAGGCTAACCCCATGCCCGAAAGCGTCCGCGACAGGTGTTCGCGCAGCTATGAACACATTTTTTTACTGACAAAATCAAAGAAATATTACTTTGACCCCGTGGCAATCGCGGAGCCGATAGCGGCAAGCACCGCAGCCCACTTGAAAACGGGACGCAAGGCGAACAAGTACAGCGAGGGCATACCGGGGCAGAAATCGCAGGGTATCAATATGGCGCGGGAGGGTGTGACCGACGACTTGATACCCGCGCTTAGAAACAAGCGGGACGTGTGGCACATCAACACTATTCCGTACAGGGGAAACCATTTTGCGGCGTTCCCGCCGAAGTTAGCGGAAACGTGCATTTTGGCGGGCTGCCCGGAAAACGGGATTGTCATTGACCCCTTTATCGGAAGCGGCACAACCGGGCTTGCGGCGAAGCGGAACGGGCGGCAATATATCGGCATTGACCTGAACGCCGAATTTTGCCGCCTTGCCCGTGAACGCATTGGCAGCGCGTGAATGGAGGTGATGAATATTGAAAGGGTACAAAGCCCGTGACAAAATCGTGCAAAAAATGACCCGCGACGGCTTGACCGAGGAAAACAAGGCCACCGGCGAAGTGGAGCGTATCAGCAAACGGGATGCGGAGCTATCTTTTGGTAAAAAACGGGATACCGCCGCAGCCGAAAGGGGCGGCAACATTAAGCGGCGGCAAAATCTATATAAGACGCAGCAGCCCGCGCCGGATGCGGCAAAGCCGCTAACGGACACCGCGCAGCAGCCGGGACAGGCTATCACGAGCAAAATCGCGAAAAAAAGCCCCCTGCCCCTTGCGCCGGATAGTCCGGCGAAAAAGGACAACGGCACCGCCGAGCGCGTCATAGACCGCTTGGACACCGAGCATAGCCGCCATGCAAATAAACGCATGGTAAAACGGGCAAATGAGGAAATCCGGCAACAGGGGCAAAGGCCGTCCCGGTTGCAGTTTACCGAAGCGGAACGCGCCGACCCCGCGCTTGACAAGGCTATCCGCAAATCCGACAAGGCGGCTGACAGACTGGACGCGGCACAGGCGAAAATCCCCAAACAAAAGAAACCCGTTGTTGAACGCGCTTTTGACGAGCAGAAAGGCAAGTCAAAGGTGCGTTTGCGTTTTGAGAAAACCGACAAGCCCGTAAACGGCAAGCTGAAACATAACCCTCTTGACCGTCCCATGCGGGAAATCGGCGTTGCCGTTCATGGAGAAATCCACAAGGTAGAAAAGGAGAATAGCGGCGTTGAGGGGGCGCACAAGACTGAAAAGTTAGCGGAACGCGCCGGAGGCCGCGCAGCCCGTAAAATCAAGCAGGGCTACCGCAGCCAAAAGCTGAAACCCTACCGGGCGGCGGCGAAAGCGGAAAGGCAGCTTACAAAAGCCAACGCTGACTATCTCTATCAAAAAGCCTTACGGGACAATCCGCAGTTTGCGGGGGCTAACCCTTTGTCAAAGGCGTGGCAGAAGCGGAAAATCCGTAAGGATTACGCGAAAGAGCTTAGAAAAGGTACGCAGGGCGCGAAGAAAACAGCCGCCACAGCGAAGAAAACGGCTCAAAAGGCTACCGAAACCGCACAGAAAACCGCCGCTTTTGCCGTCCGTCACTGGAAAGGGATTGCGGTTGTCATTGCCGTACTTCTCATTTTCATATTCCTGTTTTCCGGCCTGTCCTCTTGCGGAAGTATGCTGCAAGGCGGCTTTACGTCCATAATCGGCACTTCCTACACGTCCGAGGACGAGGACATTATAGCCGTCGAGGAAGCGTATACGCAGCTTGAAAACGGCTTGCGGACGCAGATAAACAATATTGAGCGCGATTATCCGAACTATGACGAGTACCGCTATACCCTTGACGAAATCGGGCATGACCCCTTTGAGCTTGCAAGCTATTTGACGGCAAAATACCAAAGCTACACCCTTGCCGACGTACAAGCGGAATTACAGGCGATATTCGGGCAGCAGTACACTTTGACGCTGACGGAAGTAATTGAAGTGCGCTACCGTACCGAAACCCGGACGGACACATGGACGGACGCGGACGGCAACACCCACAGCGACACCTACACCGTGGAAGTGCCGTATAACTATTACATTCTCAATGTGACGCTGAAAAACAAAGCCATAAGCGGCATTACAGCCGCAAACCTTACAGCCGAGCAGTTGGAAATGTACGCGGTCTACATGGACACCAAAGGCAACAAGGATTATTTATTCGAGGGCAACATTTACGTCAATCGCGGCGAGTACAACGACTACGACATACCGGGCGACGCGCTATCCGACCCGGCCTTTGCCGCGCTGATTGCGGAAGCCGAAAAATACCTGGGCTATCCGTATGTTTGGGGCGGCAGCAGCCCGTCAACGTCCTTTGACTGTTCGGGCTTTGTGTGTTGGGTACTCAATCAATCCGGCGTTGCAAACGTCGGCAGGACAACGGCAAACGGGCTATTCAATATGTGCGACATCATACCGGCAAGCGAAGCGAAACCCGGCGACTTGATTTTCTTTCAAGGAACCTACAACACCACGGGCGCAAGCCATGTGGGGATTTACGTCGGCAACGGAATGATGATACATTGCGGAAATCCCATACAGTACACAAGCATTGAAACGTCCTATTGGCAAAGTCATTTCTATGCTTTTGGGCGTTATTAAATTTTGAAAGGAGCTTATCAGACTATGGCAGCTACACGACTTGACCGTATCGAACAGGACATCAGAAAGACGCGGGGGAAAATCACCGAGTACCAAAACCGGCTAAAGGAGCTTGAAGCCCAAAAGACAGAGCAGGAGAATTTACAGATTATTCAGCTTGTCCGGGCTATGCGCCTTTCCCCGCAGGACTTGACCGAGTTTTTACAATCCGCGTCGGTAACACCCACCGCGACCACCACAGACACAGATTATTATACCACACAGGAGGACAGCGAAGATGAAGAATAAAAAAATTATCCGTATACTTACCGTATTTTTAGCCGTTATGCTCTGCATGACAGCTTTTTCCATGACCGCCTTTGCATACGTCGAGGAAGAAACGGAAACCCCAACCGAGCAGGAAACCGAAGCTACCGACCCCGTATCACTCACGCCGGACGGCAACTTGACCCTTGTTGACGACTTATCCGGCGAACAGACCGAGGGTAAGCAGTTTATAACCGTCGTCACCAAAAGCGGCAATTACTTTTATCTGATTATTGACCGGGCAAGCGACAGCGAAAATGTTTACTTTCTCAACCTTGTAGACGAAGCCGACCTTTTAGCTTTGATTGAGGACGCGGACGGCGCGGCGGCAAGCACGACGACACCCGCCGTCACACAGCAGCCGGAAGTTACCGCCGAGCCGGACACTTCCGAAACGGAAGCCGAGCCGGAAACCGACACAGGCGGCGGTATCGGCGGCACCCTGCTTGTCGTGCTGCTTGTGGCGGCATTGGGCGGCGGCGCGTTCTATTACTTCAAAATCCTAAAGCCGAAACAGTCCGTTAAGGGCAGCACAGACTTTGACGAATTGGAATTTGACGACGAGGACGAGGAAACCGGGTATATCAGCGACGGCGAAACTGCCGACACCGGCGGACAGGAGGACGAGGACGAATGATTTTAGTTATCGCGGAAAAACCGAGCGTCGCGGCGAGTATCGCCGCCGTAATGGGCGCGGACAAAAAGAAAGACGGCTATATCGAGGGTGGCGGCTATCTTGTTTCATGGTGTGTCGGACACCTTGTAGGCCTTGCCGACGCTGCCGCCTATGATGAACGCTATCAAAAGTGGCGGTATGAGGATTTACCCGTCGTGCCGGAGAAATGGAAGTATACCCTATCCAAAGGCAAGGAAAAGCAGTTTAATATCTTGCGGGGGCTTATGGAACGCCCTGACGTGGAAAGTCTTGTATGTGCCACCGACGCGGGGCGCGAGGGGGAGCTTATTTTTCGTTTCGTCTACCAAATGGCGGGCTGCAACAAACCCTTTGCCCGTTTATGGATTAGCAGCATGGAAGAAAGCGCAATCCGGGTGGGCTTCCAAAACCTCAAAGACGGGCGCGAATATGACGACCTCTACCATTCCGCGCTATGCAGGGCAAAGGCTGATTGGCTTATCGGCATTAACGCGACCCGCCTTTTCAGCGTCCTTTATCATAAGACCCTAAATGTCGGGCGGGTGCAGACCCCAACCCTTGCAATGTTGGTAGACAGGGACGCGAAAATATCCGGCTTCCAAAAGGAAAAATATCATATCGTGCGTATCTCTTGCGGGGACACCGAAGCGTCAAGCGCGAGGATCCCCGGCATGGAGGACGCGCAGAGCATACAAACGGCTTGCCATAACAGGCAGGCCGTTTGTGTTTCCGTAAAAAAGGAACAGAAAACGCAAAACCCGCCGAAGCTCTTTGACCTCACATCATTGCAACGCGAAGCTAACCGGCTTTATGGGTACACGGCGAAACAGACCCTTGACTTGGCGCAATCGCTCTACGAAAAAAAGCTGTTGACCTACCCCCGCACAGACAGTCAATTTCTGACCGCCGACATGGAGGACACGGCGGCGGGGCTTGTAAATCTGCTTTGCGGCAAGCTGTCCTTTATGCGGGGCATGGAGCTTACGCCGGACACGGGGCGTGTGATAAATAATGCAAAGGTGAGCGACCATCACGCCATTATACCCACCGCCGTGCTTGCAAAGACGGAGCTTGCCGCGCTGCCGGAAACCGAGCGCAATATATTAACCCTTGTCGCCGTACGGCTGCTGTGTGCCGTATCGGAAAAGCATACCTATGAAGCGATTACCGCCGTCTTTGAGTGCGCCGGTCACGACTTCACCGCAAAGGGCAAAACGGTTATCGCGGACGGGTGGAAAGAGATTGACCGTCTTTTCAAAAATGTGCTGAAGCTCAAAGAAACGGACGACGACGCGGAGGACGCGGGGACGCTGCCGCCCATCAGTGAGGGGCAGACTTTTGAAAACGTCGCCGCAGCCGTCACCGAACATTACACATCACCGCCGAAACCGTATACAGAGGATACTTTACTTTCCGCTATGGAAACGGCGGGCGCGGAGGAAACGGACGACGACGCGGAGCGCAAGGGCTTAGGTGCTCCCGCCACCCGCGCCGCAATTATTGAAAAACTTGTATCGTCCGGCTTTATGCAGCGTAAGGGCAAGCAGCTTATACCGACGGGCGACGGTATTAACCTTGTTTCCATTCTGCCGGAAGAAATCAAGTCCCCCACGCTTACCGCCGAATGGGAAAACGCCTTGACGCAGATAGCAAAGGGCAGCTTACCGCCGCAGGATTTTATGACCGGCATTGAAAAACTCGTCACCTTGCTTGTACGCAATAACGCCGCGCCCATGCCGGACAAGGCGGGGCTGTTCAGGCAGGAAAAGGAAGCAATCGGTACTTGCCCCCGTTGCGGCGGGACTGTCTATGAGGGCAAGAAAAACTTTTATTGCGGTAATCGGGATTGTGGCTTTGTTATGTGGAAAAATGACCGCTTTTTTGAAAAACGTAAAAAGACGCTGACAAAGGTTATTGCCGCCGCCTTGTTAAAGGAGGGCAAGGCAAAAGTCAAAGGTCTGTATTCCGAAAAGACCGGCAAAACCTTTGACGCGACTGTGCTTTTGGCTGACACCGGCGGGAAATACGTCAACTACCGTTTTGAGAAAAGGGAGTAGAAAACTTTCGTAGCAAGCATAGGAAGCGGGTACCCACTTCCGTAAAATCCCCGTTTTCGCCACTTGGCGATACGGGGATTTTGCTTGTTGGGAAGTATCCCAAACCCTCTATAAAAAAATGAAAGGAACGAAAAAATGGACGATTTTATTAACTTGGAAGCGTATATTTCCAATCTTGGAAAATACGTCGAGGGCAACCCGGCGGGCGAATGGGTATCATTCCCCACCACCGCCGAACACTTGAAAGAAGTCTTTGACCGTATCGGTATTGACGGCAGGAATTACGAGGAATGGCACATCACCCAATACAACAGCGATATTACCGGACTGACCCGTAACCTTTCCGAATATGAACGCCTTGACGAACTGAACTATTTAGGCAAGCTGCTTGAAATACAGCGCGACAGCGACCGGGACAAATTCGCGGCGGCTGTCACGCATGGCGAGTATGCCGGGAACATCAAGGACTTAATCAACCTTGCACAAAATCTTGATTGCTACTGGCTGTACCCTGCTGTCCGCAGCGAAGAAGATTACGGCTATTATCTCATTGACGAACTGGACGCTATGGAACTTCCCGCAGAAGCGAAAAAGTATTTCGACTACGAAGCCTACGGGCGCGACAGCGTTATCAATGAGGGCGGCGAGATTACCGACCAGGGCTATATCTTTAATAACCGAAATACCTTTACGGAATGGTACGACGGGCACAACGTGCCGGAGGAATACCGGGTGACACCGCAGCGTCCGCAGCCGGAACGGGACGCGCCCAACATTGACTATGACGCTATCGCCACCCGCGCCCCTGCCGTGGCCACCGCGACACCACCGGAGCAAGCGCAGCCGCAGCCGGTTATCCCTCTTGTGCTGAATGCGGAAAAACCCGTCGATAAGCTCAAAGAGATTACCGAAAGATTAGAGCAGGGTATAGCCGGGATTTTTGAAAGCGAACAGTACGCGGACTATCTCAAAACGCTATCAAAGTTCCATAATTACAGCCTTAACAACACAATTTTAATTGCCATGCAAAAGCCCGACGCTTCCTATATTGCCGGTTATTCCGCATGGAAAAGCAACTTTGAACGGCAAGTAAAAAAGGGTGAAAAGGGCATAAAAATACTTGCGCCGTCGCCGTTCAAAATAAAAAAGGAAATGGATAAAATCGACCCCGACACGCAAAAGCCGGTTATCGGCGCGGACGGAAAGCCCGTCACCGAAGAAAAAGAGATTACTATACCCGCCTTTAAGGTTGTATCTGTTTTTGATGTTTCGCAAACCGAGGGCAAGGAGCTACCAACGATAGGCGTTGACGAGCTGACCGGCAGCGTCGAGCAGTACAAGGATTTTTTCGCAGCCCTTGAAAAAGCGTCGCCCGTGCCGGTTGCCTTTGAAAATATCGAAAGCGGCGCAAACGGCTATTATCACTTGGAGGACAAGCGGATTGCCATACGCGAGGGTATGAGCGAACTGCAAACGCTGAAAACGGCAATACACGAGATTGCACATTCCCGCTTGCATGATGTTGACCTAAACGCCCCGGCAGACGAGCAGCCCCGCGCCGACAAGCGCACCCGTGAAGTGGAAGCGGAAAGTATCGCCTACACCGTTTGCCAACATTACGGGCTTGACACTTCCGATTATTCTTTTGGGTATGTCGCAGGATGGAGCAGCAACAAGGAGCTTGCGGAACTGAAAGCGTCCCTTGAAACAATACGCGCCACCGCCGCCGAGCTTATCACCGAGATTGACGGGCATTTTGCAGAGCTTCAAAAAGACCGGGAGCAGATCGCCGAGCGTCAGCCCGGACATGAAGAATGGAGCGAAGCCGCCACAACCGAAAACGCACCGGACAATCCGGGCTTGCCGTCCGACGATATTAGCGCATACTTGCCGGAGCAGGGCGACACTTTTTCTATTTATCAGCTAAAGCATGACGATAGCACAAGGGATTTTCGCTTTGAGCCGTTGGAGCGATTACAAGCGGCGGGGCTTGCCGTTGACCCGGCGAATTATGAGCTTGTCTATACCGCGCCTATCACCGCAGACACCGGCAGTTTAGGGCAGATTTATGAAAAGTTTAATATTGACCACCCGGAGGACTTCAAAGGACATTCCCTTTCCGTTTCGGATATTGTGACGCTCAACCGGGACGGCCGGGAAACCGCGCACTATGTTGACAGCTTCGGATTTAAGGAAATGCCGCAGTTTTTACAGCCCACGCCGGAGCGTCCCGCCTTTGATATGCAGCATACGGCGGATTACTTACAAAAGCTGCATGACGATGTAATGAAAGCAGACCCAAACAAGACAATGGGCGTCGCCGCTTACAATGTGGCGATAAAGCGGCTTGAAAGATTGTCCGTCAAGATACCCGGCGACCACCCGCAGCTAATAGCTCTTGTCAACCATGCCGCCGAAAGCACGGATTTAACCATGCTAAAGCAGCACATGATTACCGTTCACAATGAGTTATACAACCTACTAACTATCTTGAAACCGCAGAAAAATCCACCGAGCAGAATTACAACATGATTGACGGCATTATGAACAATACCCCTACCGTCGCGGAGCTTGAAGCAAAAGCAAAGTCCGGGGAGCCTATCAATCTGACCGACCTTGCAAACGCGATAAAAGCCGAGAAACACGCGCCCGACCGCGACAACGAAAAAAAGCCGTCTATCCGTGAGCAGCTAAAAGCTGACAAGGCGCGGCTTGCTAAAGAGAAGCCCGCGCCGGACAGGGCGAAAACGAAAAACGCGGATTTGGAGGTATAGCCCATGCGGAAATATGAAAATGTGGACGTTATCGCCGCTCTTGGCGCGGTTGTGGAGCTTAACACCGCAAACTATAAGAGTGATTTCAAATATGACATTGATATGTTCAAAGCTGCCGCACGAAACCCGGACGGCGAGAATAACCGTTTTTTATGGTTGTCCCGCCCATCTGGGACATATTGCTTTCCCGAACGCGACGTTTATATCAAAGACACGGCGGCGTTCAATTATTGGAACGGGTCCGCTACGACACTTGGAAAAGACACGCCTTTTGACAAAGTAATTGTCAATGACCGCGTTCTTACCTATGCCGTGGATATTAAAGGCGCGGAAAATGGCAGGATTAAAGGCGACTTGTACGAACTGGATTACCGCGACCATATCCGGCAGTTAAACCGCGTCGCGCTTCCAAAGCATACGGTTACGGTAAAATTTGAGGACGGGACAACCTTGACGCTTCCCCATGCGGAGTATGACGGCAAACGGGAACGGCTGTATTATCAGCATGGGAAAGTTACTGATTTTCGTACAAACCCGGAGAATGCGGACACTTTGCGTATTGTTCTGACACAGGCGCAGGAGCAGCGCGAAAAAGAAGCCCGTCCCGCCGCTTTCAAATTGCGTACAAGCAATAAAAAGCCGTCTATCCGCAAGCAGCTTGCCGAGGGCAAGGCCGCAACCGCAGCCGCGCCCAAAAAGGCGGCGGTCAAGAGTAAAAATAACGATTTGGAGGTATGAACATGATTAGATTTACAGTAGAGGAAACTAACCTTATGAGCATTTACAATACGAGGACGCGGCGGGGGCTTATCAAGGACATGACCGCCGCGCTGCCTTTCATGGACAGTGATATGCGCGAACTGACCGGGCGCACATTGGAAAAGCTGAATGCCCTGACGGATAATGAATACTTACAGCTTGCCATTGACCCCGCCGAGGAAGCATGAGCGAGATTAAGCGGCTAACGCCGCCGCAGAGCCGCAGGGTAAACGCCCTTGTTAAAAAAGAGTGCTGTAATTATGACGGCGGCAACTGTATTCTTTTGGACGACGGGGAAACGTGCGTATGTCCGCAGATTATTTCTTTTTCCCTGCTTTGCAAGTGGTTTCGCGCCGCCGTCTTGCCGATTGACAAGGAACTGTACGCCGAGCTTTACGCGCCGGAGGACAAGCGGCGGTGCGTTGTCTGCAACTCCCATTTCGCGTCAAGCTCAAACAGCGTCAAATACTGCCCGGATTGCGGCAATCGGATACGCAGACGGCAAGCCGCCGAGCGTAAGCGGAAACAACGGGAAATGTCACGCAGTAGGCACGAAAAAAGCCTTGTATAATGCGGCTTTGCGGACACGAATTTGCGGCGGCAAGGTATTTATACCTTTTCTCTCGAAAATCAGCGTCTAAAGCGCGACAAACAGCCCACGCAAACGGGGCGCGACAGCCGGTTTTTATCGGTTGCCGCGCCCCGTCTTTTTTATTAAAATGGTAACTCCTCTTCCTCTACTTCTATACTAATCGTAGAAAGCCGATTGTATATATTATCAAATAGGATTTTTTGTTTTGCAGTTTGCAAACTGGTTACAAGACTATAAAAATCTACAATAGTTTGTAATGATATATCTAATTTTGGATAAAAACTATATCGCCCTGAAATAAAGCATCGTATGAGTTGACTGTTGTCTTGTATATATTCCTCAAGTGCAGAGTTTCGTATTAACTCTGCTATTTTGGAAAGCGTACTGCTTATATCATTAATTGGCACATATTTTTCTATATAATGGGAAATAGCTCCAGACAAGGCATTGGCAAAGGAGCGATATATTTTCTTTTCTTTATCTGAAAAATCAATCTCACCTAACACCCCTTCAGAAATTGCTTGTGAAACCTCTGTAAAAGAAGAATACCTCTGTGTAGGATTTATTTTAATCATTTTTTCGATAATATGTGAAAATTTAAAATCATCTCCGATGTCTTTTACAAGATGACGAAAAAGCGTACCGACAAAATAAATTTCTGTTATATGATTATATTCTTGATTTAATTGTACTTCGTCTGGCATTTCCGTGGCTGGCCAGTTTAACAGAATGCTATTATCTTCTCTTATTGTCCCATCTAATTGTTTGCCAAATCCAAAGTCTATTATCTTTACATTTTCATTCTTATCAATCAATATGTTGGCTGGTCTTACATCTCTATGTAGTATATTGTGCTTTTCTAAATATTCAAAAGCCATAATAGTTTCTGAAAATATATCATTCCAGTCCTTGCCCCAAGGGTCAGGTTCATATTCGTCGATAGCGTCGCCATCAATATATTCCATTTGCAGATAGCCTGTTTTTGCATCAGGATAGAGAAAATAGTTGTAAATCCTAACAATGTTCGGGTGTGACAACCTGAATAATATTTTTATTTCATCAACAAAACGACGATAATGGTCGTCAATATAACGCGCATCTTGTGGGACATACTTTTTGAATGCAAAAAACATATTAGTAGTTTCATCTTCAAATAAATGTGTTTCCCCTGTTCCACCAGGATTTCCCAGAGGCTTAATATAGATAAAGTGCTTTTTTATATCAAAGGTTGCAATATCGCCTTTTTTCAAGTAAATTCCTCCAAATATAGATATTTACTATATTTTACTGTAGCAAGCGAGAAAAATCAAGTAAAGAGAAAAATATGTCGCGTTATCTCGCGTTATCTCGCATTTTCTCCTTTTCTGTTTCCGGCTGCTTCAAAATACTGTCAACATTGGATTTGATAACGCCGTACTGCTTCATCTGCTTTTTTAGCTTGCCGTACTCTGTATATAGCGTTTCTTTTTCCTTTGTAAGACGGTCATATTCCGCTTGTAGCGTAGCCACGTTGGGGAGCTTGCCGCCGATCCGCGCCGCCTTTAGCGACTTGGCGGCGGCTTCATGGAGTATCAACGCGCTTTCATGCTGCTGCCGGTAACGCTCTTTATTCTTTGCGTCGCGGTAACCGTCATAGGCGGGCTTGGTCTGCTGATATGTCGATATGTTCTTGATAAGCAAAGCCATATCGGATAAACGCTTTTCAACGTCTTTCAGCGCGGTACCGGCCTGTTCATTGGCGGCGGTCACTTCTGTAACTTTCGCCTGTAAATCGGTATATTGCAGGATATTATTTTCAGTCAGGAAATTAAGAGTCTTTGCCGCCTGTTTCAAATTATTTATTTTCGCCCAGTGAGCATATCCCGCGCTCTGTTGCGCCTTGATATTATTCTGAATGTCAATGATAAGATTGATTGTTTTATCGTCGCGCTTCGGCAATGAAACACGCTGCTTTTTACCCTGTATGCGCTCGGTAATGCTCTGTTCGGTGTAATCCTCACCCAACGTCTTACAGCGCGTAAAACGCTCTTGACCGGGGGCGCGGAATGAAACATATTTACCGCGCTTGATTTCATATCCCGCCGCTTCCATGCGCCGTAATAAGTCCTCAAAGTCTTTCGCTTGCGGGATAGTGGTATCAATGGCAATTTTTAGCTTGCCTTTGAAGCTGCCCCCGGCTTTGTCGGCGGCGTACTCGGTGTAGCTCCGGCCTTGCTCTTTCGCCGGACGGGTGACGCGCTGCCCGTTTTTGTCGGTATATTCAATATACTTTCCGGGCTTCACGATTGATAAGCCATTTTCCCGGCATAGCCTGTCACTGATATTGCGGATATTGTAAAGGGTCTTTCGATTGGAATTATACTTATGATGGTCTACAAAATTAACAGCGCAAAAAATTACATGATTATGGATATGCCCTCTATCAATATGTGTCGTCATAACATATTCGTATTGCCCTTTCAGCACTTCATCTAAAAGCTGCTGCCCTATCTCATGCGCCTGTTCTTTCGTTGTCTCGCCGGGGTCAAAGGCCTGTATCAAATGGTGTGCAAGATTATTTCCCTTGTTCATTGCTTGTGACAAGGTAAATTCAAACTCAATGTCTGCCGTTTCATAGGAACAGCCATAGGAGGACACAAGCAGCTTATCGTCTGTTTTGTCCGGGTTAAGGATATAGTCAAGGGCTTTGCTCAACGTGCTTTTAATAGGCTTAATCTTTGTAGTCGCCATATTTCAGCCAATGCCCCCTTTATCTCGGCTATGTCCTGCTCGTAAATGCTGCCCGTGGCATTGACGCGCTTTGCAATCTGATTGATATTCACGCCGATTTTTTGAAGCTCGGCGGTCATCGCCTTAATGTCTGTATGGTCTACCTGTATGATGTAGCCGTCGATTGCCATTTTCCGCATATATGCCGCAAGGTTGCTTGTATGCAGCAGCTTCATTTTTTCCTCAATCAATCCGCGCTCCTGTTTGGTGACGCGGAATTTTATTTGTATGTTGCGTTTTCTGCCGTCCATGTTTTAACGCTCCTTTCGCATTTATAGAGGGTTTGGGATACTTCCCAACAAGCAATTTTTACCGTTACGGCGCAAGCCGGAAAAGGTGAAAATACGGAAGTGGGTACCCGCTTCCTATGCTTGCTACGAAACTTTATTCCCTAATACCTACAACAACGGCAAAACGCATTTTGCCAAACAGGGACAAAAGAAAAACGCTATGAAAACCGTAAAGGCTCATAGCGTCGTTCATTCCGTATTCAGTTTTTGCAGGGGCTTAATCTTCCCCCTTGGCTTCCTTTATCCCTTTTGCGGTAGCTGTCATAACCGTTAAGTCCCGGCTGTCCATTTCATCAAGCAACGCGTCAAGCTGTCTGCGCTGCGTATCTTTTTCCGCTTTCTTGTTCGAGAAAAAATATTCGTCTACCGATACATCTAAAAGGGTGACAAGCTCATATAGCACTTGCAGACTTGGGGGCTGTCCCTCGTTTTCAATATCAACAAGATAACGGGGCGTTATTCCCAACATTTCGGTTAAACCGTTTCGCGACCAACCTTTTTCGTCCCTAGCCTTTTTAATCGCTTGTCCTAAAGCCCGAAAATCAAATTGCTTTGTCTGTTCTTCCATTATCATTTCACCCTATTACAGTTTACACTTCACTTTCCTTTTCATAAATGAGTTTACATTTCAAAGTGTTTCCGTAAATAGTTCAAAATATTCTACTTGATATTATTCGTCTGACCGTCTATAATATGATTATACCATGAAGAAAGGACAATTAGACATGGATTTTATTTCCGTTCAAGACGCTGCCAAAAAGTGGGGATTATCCGAAAGACGGGTACAGAAACTTTGCGAAGAAAACCGTATCCCCGGCGTGGTGCGTTTTAGCCGTATGTGGCTGATACCGAAAGACGCGGGAAAGCCTAAAGATGGGCGGTATAAAAGCAATCGAGCAAAGGATGGTAAAACGGAATGAGCCGTACCTATCGACATAGTATAAAGCTGTTCACCAGAAGCTTGAGGTATAATTAACTCAA
>Ga0153972_1000216_pt1 | contig 17258 bp, 18 predicted proteins | sample TSGA056MetaG_FD_104732 | JGI IMG/M metagenome (GOLD analysis project Ga0153972, IMG submission 104732) | Attine ant fungus gardens microbial communities from Georgia, USA - TSGA056 MetaG | ecosystem: Host-associated > Fungi > Mycelium > Unclassified | place: USA: Georgia, George L Smith State...
AATGAATGCTGATGTCCAGATCGACGCTGTTCTTATTGCACATCTCCACTATTTTTTTCAAACAGTTTGAAGCCGACATATTGGAATTTACCGTACAGTCATATACCGTCTGGCCATTGGATTTCAATGTGGAAATCAAGCTATTCTTTACATTTCTTGCCTCTGTTGACTCGTTTAAATACCCCGCTGCTCCGCTGCCGGTTCCTCCGGCCGGGCAGTGTCCCGCATGTAAGTTATATTTTGCCATGCTATTTTTCCTCCGTTTTGTCAATTAATTTCGAAAATGTCTGATGTAATCCGGTACTTGCCAGGCCGCTAATTGCCCCGTAAACCATATTTTCGAATGTAATCCCACTATTGGTGATGCAACCAAAAACAGCACCTAAAACAAGCATAATAGCCGGTATGTAGATGTTGCTGATCTTATCCAGCCATGTAATGTGTTTGATGCAATAACCGATTGCCAAACATGCAATCACCACGATCGGCATGTAAAAGTCTGTTATAAATGATAAATCCATAATTATTCTCCTTTCTTCTGCTGTTCCATGCGGTCTATCCGCTTGTGAGCTTGCTTTGTGCTCTCTTCAACCTTCACTACTCGTTCCGGTAAATCATCCAGCTTATCAACTTGCTCTTTGATATGTTTAATGTCCGAACGCATTTCTGCGTCCTCTCCGGCTTTTGTATGACCCCTTTCCCGCATTGTAACAATGTTTCCAATAAGTGCCACTAACACTCCGGCTGCCGTGACCAGGGAAATCCAATCCGTTATAAGTAATTTGTCTATCATGCCTTTCTCCTTCTCCCCATAAAAATAAGACCCCGGAAGGTCTTTATGCGCCCATTATTTCCAGCTTCCAGTAGCGTATGCCTGCACGGCAAAACTTCGCGTAGTTGTCAGTGTAGCACCACGAACAATAAAAAAGTTCGGCAGTTTTGTAGCCGATCCATCACCATACTGCATCATCCACGCCCCATCGCTTTCACTCCCTTTCAGCGCCATGACCACGTTAGGGGAGATGGTAAACGGTATTGTGTAGTCTCTGCCAATCTGGCTAACGGATACATATAATACACCCCATACTGTCGATACCGTGGTACTTATGCTGTAAGACACCCACTGTTCCAGTATCCCACTACTCCATTTACGATATTGTAATCCGCCGCTGGAGTCTCTTCCCTCTTCGATTACATAATCTACTGACATATTGTCTATCTTATCATTTAAAACTTTTCCCTGGCGCGCATCAAGAACTGACCCACTAACCATTGTTGTTAAATCATTAGCCACTGCTTGACTTGCTGCATTGCCAAGTGCCGGCGTATTTGATAAATCACTATAGCTCCCGCTGAAAGCTACAGCTTTTAAATTCTTATCTATTTCATTGACTTTTTCATCTACTGTTGTGATATTATCATTTATCTTTTTGGATGACCATGTAGTCCCAAGTCCAATGTTACCATCATCAATACCAACATTTCCCGCGACGATCTCATTAACCCGTTCAACCGCTTCCCGCGCATCATCGGCCAGCGTCTTGTAGGCTTCGCTATCTGTGTTTATTTTGCTAATAGCGTCTTCGACCGTAGTCACCCCTGGCACGGCGTTTGTTGACACGTTTTCCGCCTTGACGATGCTTTCACCTTCTTCGCACCGCACTCTGCTTACCTCGATACTGACCGGTGTTTCAACGTCAACCGCTTTAGTTAGCCGAACCGTCTCGTCGCCTATAACAGTATATTCTTTTCCGTTTATTAAACGTAATCCGTTAATATAAACCCTGATCATGTCGATCGCGCTTTTATACTGCGGAATGTTGATAGGTATTTCCGTTTCTCCGTCGCGCGTCGTTGTATAGTTTGTTTCGTATGTTGCCAGCGGGAGTATACTTTTAAATTCATCTCTGACTGTATCAAACCATGCGTTGAAGTTTGTTTGATTTGTTTCCCGGTCTTCTTCAAATGCCTTTTGATACTGAATAAACAAACTTGATGTATCAACCTGATCTATTAGCCCGGTCACAAACCCGCAAACATTATTATCCCCCCGTACATCCTCGATGTTTGCTTGTGTAATCTCGGTAACTCCTTTGCCTACATATATATAACCAAGGCAAATATCTTTTACACTATCGTTATTTGTTAAAGCCGGTCTGGTTGGTGTTTGTGCCGGCGTGCCGTCAAGTACCTGTATTGTAATATCCCGGTTTATATAGCTAAGACGCATGACGACAGCCGTATACCGGCTTAAGGTTGCATGTGATTTTTCGTTCTGCCGTGTTTCTGCGGCGTCTAGTTCTGCCCATTTACTTTCAATAAAGCATCGCCCGGCGCTGATGCTTACATCCATTCCGCCGGCTGCAATGACCTTTAGGCCGTCAGATACATTTGCTAATACTCCGTTTGACACAATACCTTTAAAATATTGACTCATTTGATCCGCATTGTATACCCTGTCATACGTTCCGTCTTCTAATTTTAATGCATTAAAATAACCATATGTTAAAGCCATTTGTTATACCTCCCATTTACTAAATACCGGCAATACATGCCTTCCGTTTTCGTCTTCTACATCTGTAATCGATGTAATACGGGGGTTTGTTGCAATTCCGTATTCGTTGATCACATGCACTAAATCGCCTAAAAAGTAATCTCGGTTAAGCGTATAATTTCCCTCTGCCGATACCTCGCCGCTGAACAATTCAGTGATGCCGCATTCTGCTAGTTTTTCGGCCCCTTTTTCGGTCAGCATTGCCCCGTAGTCGTTACTGTTTATTTCGCCATCGTTTGATTGCACCTCCCTTGCGTCTACATAAAGTTCTCGCCGACCAAGGCCGCTTCCCGAACCAACTTGCTTTGTCCTTCTGCCAAGCCCTTCGCCTTCTCCGGCCACAAGTGCTATATTTTTATATTCTTTTTTATCATACTGATAATCGCTGTTCTCCAAGTTGTCATATTCGGCTGCAAATATGACAACCGGGGTTTCAGCTTGACTGTATGACCGATTCGTGCCTTTGTATAATTCAAAAACAAATTTTTTATTTCGAAGGACAACTTTAAATCCGTACTCGTACGTCGCGCATACTTCGATTATCCATTCCGCTACATTGTCGTATGTAACCTGTGTTGTTGATGTTTCGCCAAAACCTTGTCTGGCTCCCAGTACAAAATCTGATATTTTTCTGTCCGCAATGCTGGGGTTTATAATATTATCTGTAATCACTTGTCTAATTCCATCTTCAACGGTGCCACTAAGCTTTGTTTGCGACCATATAATCCGCCTGGTCAGGATTGTTTCTAATGATTCGCCAGTCACAATCAGGAAATTCCCTTGTTCGACGTTGGTTGTGAGTTGAATTTTCCCGATAATCATCACATTGTTGTAAGTATCTGTGTCGCTTTCATAATCAGATTCGCGATACAGATATCTATCTTGCACAAGCAAATCTATGTTTTTAGCAGTCGCCGGAAGGTATAATTCAAAGTCGCCAATGTCAGTATAATTTGTTGTCCAAATCGCTGATATGGCATCATCAATAATTCCGATTGTTTCGTATTCTTTGTTCATTACATAGACGTCTATGATTACACCCCCTCAAATTCACTGTTATGGATAAATACGCACTCCAATCCTTCGACCAATCCGTCGACCTCGTAACTAAATGTGTTATTGCCAACTTCTAACTGAAACCACGTGGAGCCGCGGCGCATTTTGTTAATAATGTTTGTTTTTACGCCTTGTCTTGTTAATGTCACTCCCTTATTGCGCTTGTTCGTGTTGATAATAATAAGATCGCCCGCATCCAGCTCTATGTTGTCCAAAATGAAATATGTGTTATCGTCTACATTATAGATTTTAGGATTGCTTACCCCCATCAGTATTCGCAGCTCAATCACACAACCGCTTGCAATGTCTCCGTTGTTTTCAATACTTTCGATCGGCACCGCTTCGAACGCGCTGAACGGGATGCCGGATTCCTCGATATTAAAGGCGAAAAGAAATTGTGGTAAGACCGACCTGAAATTTGTGATAATTTCCTTCATCGCTTTGAAAAATGGCTCCGGGCACAGGATTGATACCTGCGCTCTTTCGGAATTTTCAAACAGACTTATTTCTACCGCTTCAACGATTCCTTCAATATATACTTCGCGAATGCCGTTAGCGTAATCAATTCTTACTTTTCTCTTAGATGCAAAATATCGGTATAAACCGATGCGATTCTTTTCAATTTCGGGATTTATAACTATTGTTATGACAATGTTTCGTACCCCGACTGTCGCCGTGTTTACCCGCGCACCGTCCATCTGTGCATTTGTCGTTACTCCTATGTTCGCCACCGGGGGGTTAAGGCCATCAATGTTTATCACTGTATAATTTATGTTTTGAGTTAGTGCTAACGTTTCATTGTTTTGATTCGTAACAGTTAGTGTATACATTATTGACCTCCACTCGCCCATGCTAATTGATTTTTTGTTTGCCGGTAAATATCTAATCTGGATAGCGCTTTCGGGCTATTGTTGTTTTGCGTGTAGCTATAGTAATTATTGTTTACTACGCCCTTGCCTCCTGTTGCCATCTGTCCAACTTTTGCTACTGCATTTCCTGATCTGATATTCTCTGACAATAAATTTGCGCCGGCCGTGGCAGTAAACATCACTTCCTCGTCCGTCGCCTCTTTTAGCGCGTTAATAGCTTCTTTTCCCAGTTCCTTTGCTGTTTTAATCACTTCAATCGCGCCTACTTTTAGTGCATTTATAAAGCCTTGATTAAAAAATCGGCCAACTAAATATGTCTCTTTTGCCGGTGACGCTATACCCAAGGCGCTTTTAATTGCGTTCAGAGCGCTTTTCCCGATATTGTACGCCACATCCCAAAGACTGATGCTGCTCATGCCGTTCCCGAATCCTCTTGTGAAATCAGCTCCGGCCGTACTTGTTTTTACCGATTTTAGAGCATTAGCGGCGCTATCAACTCTGGTTTTTGCCGTTTTGTAGGTATCCACCGATCCGACTCCGGTATTGAATTCACTCGTTTTAGACTTGCCCGTTCCGCTCATGTTAACCGAACCAAGTCCTTTGTTCGTCTCGCTTGATATTCTTTTCGCGTTTACCGATATGAGGCTTTGATTGCTGATAAACCCTGTATTAAAATCGCTGCTCTTTGAGCTTCCTGTCTTTCCGGTATTCGACGCCCCCAGGTTTTGATTTGAAGATTCTGATATTTGCAGCGCGCTGGTGTCGATCTCGCTTTTTCGACCTTCTAATGATTTTTTGAAATCTAGCGCCTGTTCATCACCCGTCGCGCCTGTATCGGCACTACCCAAGTTTGTATTTGCACTGTCAGATATGTTTATTGCTGCATCATCAACAAGTGTCTGGCCCGAAGCCAATCCCGTACTTGCATCTAGCGCAATTTTCCATCCTGGGGTAACATAATCGCCGTCTCCGATATGCTCTTCGATGTTTTTGTTGAACTTTTGTATTTGCTCTTCGCTATACGGCGCGCCTTTGATAAATCCTTCGCCTACTCCTTTTGCGCCTTCTTCTCCTGCCGGTACTGTTTTCTCTTTATATTTCTCTAATTCGGCCGTTGATTTATCGACCATTTCTCGCATATCCGTTACCATCTGTTCAGTAACTCCCGGAGTCCCGGCCGCAACCGCTTTCTCTAGTGCTTTCAGCTCTGACTCCATCGTTTTTACTTGCTTTTGCAGGGTGCTCCTGGTTCCCTTTTCGGCCGTAACGAAATTACTTTGCATATTCTGTAACGCGGTGCCTATTTTAGCCGAATCTCCCGAAACGACAGCGGCTGATAGCCCCTCATGGTTTTGGATTGTAGAAATGTATCCCACGTAGGTTTCTTCGCTGTCTTTCAATGCCTGCTGGGTTTCCTCATAGGCCTTCTTTGCCTCTTCGTTGCCTTCGATAAGGGTTTTGTTTGCCTGGTAATACCCTTCTGCTGCATTGCTTCCGCTTGCTAACATCTCCTGGTATGTGTCCAGCGCTTGGGCTGCTTCGTTTTTGGTCTGGTTATACTTCTTTTCTGCCTCATCAGCGCTTTGTAAGGCTGTTTGGTATTCTGCTAATGCAGCGTCCCTATTCTTCAACGCTTCTGTATATGCATCTTCGGCCGCCATAAGGACCGCCTCGGCTTTCTTTTTTTCGATGAGCTGATCAATGCTTTCGCCAAGATTGCCGTTTTCCTGTATAATCTTCCGTATCTCTTCCTGCTCTATTCCCAGCGCTTCGGATAATTCATTGATAATAAAATTGGCTCTGTCCTCGTATCCTTCTTTAACATTGCCGTTTGAGTCAATGAGTCCGTTTAATTCATCTTTTAGCTCGGTCAAATATCCGTACTCTGCATTTATCGCATCAAGCGACTCTGTCCTTGCTGCCTCCATTTCCTTGTAGGCGTCGCTCATTTCGTTAATTGTTGAAATATTTTCCTTTTGCGATTCTGTTAATCCATAATTCTTCTCAATTACCGATTCTTGCGCCTTATTATATGCGTACCAGCCGGCGACAAGGGCTGTTACGGCAGTTAAAACAAGCCCTATGGGATTACTGATGCTCATCAGTAATGCCGGAAGTCCTTTTAAGACGGTAATAAACGATGATATCTTAGTCACCGCGAATGCTGTTGCTATCGCTGTACCTACCCCGGTAAGGACAGGAATGATTGTGTCGAGATTGCTCAATATCGTCGTAATCGCTTTAACAATCGTCTTTGCAAGCGATCCCGCAGCTTGCCCCAAGGAATTCATTGCATATTGTCCGTCGCGTGACTTAGCGAATTTTTTCAGAGTGCTAATCGCTTCTTTTATTGGGTAATTCATGCCGTCATAGATCGCTACACCCATATTGCTGAATGTATTTTTCAGCATTTTGGCTTGGTTTTCTGTCGTTCCGTAAAATGTTTCCGCTTCATTTGTCAGCGCAATATTTTCATCCCATGCTGTATTCGCTGTATCTATCGTAGACCCAAGTAATTCCGACGCATTACTCATGCGCTTCATGGTATCAGTTTGGCGCAGAGACGTTACCCCAAGTTCGTCTAAAATCACATTTAGATTCTCCCCGCCAGCACTTGCATCTGATAAACCGTCAAATACCGATGTTAAAGCACCCGCAACATCGTTTTTCCACTTATCTTTAAATTCAGAAGCGCTCATTCCGGCAGTACTCGCCCATGTTTTGAGATTCTTTGTTCCTAAAGCTACATCTTTGTCGATGTTACTCATAATTGTGCTAATCGCCGTACCTCCGGCCTCCGCCTCGATACCGACCGATGATAGAGAAGCAGATAATCCCAGTATTTGCGCGTCGGTCATTCCTACTTGCGATCCGGCGCCGGCGATTCTCATTGCCATGGCCATTATTTTCGGCTCGGTGGTCGCTGACTTGTTTCCTAAATCAACGATGGTTGATCCGAATTTGTCAAAATCACCTTGCGCCATACCGGTAATATTTGCGAATTGCGCCATCTGCGTGGCTGCATCTTCGATCTCCAGGTCTGTTGCAACGTCCATGTCTGCGACCGTCGCGCTAAACTCAACAAGTTTATCATTAGCGATTCCAAGCTGTCCGCCAAGGGACATTATGGTTGCTACATCGTCCGCGCTTACCGGCTTTACCTCTGACATTTCTAATGCTGATTGTTTAAAATCGTCCAATTCTTTTTGCGTTGCATCAACCGTTTTCCTTACGCCGGCAAATGCTGTTTCAAAAGACGCCCCCGAACTCACAATATTTGTGGCCAGGTCTTTGACTCCTTTGATCGTGGCGCGGATTCCGTCTGCTAACAGATTCGCAAGAGCTCCTTTCATGACGGTAAACCCGTCGCCGGCGCTCTGCACCCCATCGTCAAGCTCTTCGATGGTTTGATCAAACTCATCTGCCGCGCTTTCCGCTTGATTTAGCTTGTTTTTGTTTTCCTGCAATTCGGAGGATAATCTTTCGATCTCCTGCCCCAGCTCTTTTGCTGCGTCTGATCCTTCCCCCTGCTCCAGCGCAACGTCTACATATTGTTTCTTTAGCCCTTCCAGCTCGGCTTCCTGTGTATTTATACTGTGTTCAAGCTTTTCGCTTGCTGTTCCGGTTTCTTCTAACTTTTGCTCATATTTTCCCAATTCCGCTTCAACTTGTGCAATCTTCGCTTTTTCCTGTTCGATAGCGACAGCAAGATTTTTTGCATGGGTAGAATTTTCCCCTTTTTCTTTTGCGACCTGCGCGTACTGCCTTTCCAAGTTCGCCAGAACTGTTTTTTCGCTATTCAGTGTAGTGTTTAGCTGCCTGAGTTTTGCACTTAACCCATCTGCCGACGATTCCCACGAGTCCATTCCGGCAGTTGCAGATTTGAATTCCGCATCAGCCAATTTTACCGCTCTTCTCGCGTCCTGCATGGCTGATTTTAGTTCTGCTATATCGGCCTTAAATTTTGTTGTTGTTTCAAAACTTTCTCCCATTTTTCCACCTTCTAAAACCAGTTATCTCCGGCCGGTCGCCTTACTTTGATTTGTTTTCCGCTTTTTGCCCTTTCAACTTCTTTGCGTTCCCGTACTTGCATCACCCGCAAATCCTTATAAAGTTTCATCACCTTTGCGTATTTCATTTCCTCAATTTGCCAAGGTGTAAGGGATTGATACGTTGTACAGATATTGTGTTTTATGCTGAAAAAAAGCTCACAAAAAGGCAGGGGTTCTCCCTGCCCTTCTAGTTTTTTTCAGTTGGCAACTCCTTCATTTGTAAAAAAGTAAATCTTATAATCTCTAAGACAACCGGCAAAAGTTCTTTTACTTTTACTCTCTTCCATTCGTCCTCCGAAATATCGCAAAAGAATCCTGAAAGTATTACACGCAAATCTTTATATGCTGCATATATTTTTTTCAAAATATCCGTATCCGAACTAGCATCATCAAGATTTAATATATCGATGATGTTTTCAATCGTCCCAAACATGATGTCGTACATCTCGCCCTCTGCAACACGTTCAACATTTTTTCCCGTTTGATCGTATATGTTTAATTTCATAGTTGGTCTCCTTTTTTATAAAAAGAGCAGCGCTCGGCTGCTCTTTGTTATTTCACTATCCGTCTGTTCGTGCCGTTAATTTATCTGGCGTGGTAACTTCATCGAAAAATTTCGTCACATCTGCTTTTCCCACTCCTAAATCAACATTGATTCCCTTTGCTCTCTTTTTTGTTTCTTCAAAAATATGAGTTGTTGATATGCCGGTGTATACAAGTTCCTGTCCGTTTGCATCCGTTCCATCATTTTCTGTAGCATGTGAGCTGTCCGGGATTCCAAATGTTCCCTTGTATCTCCATACATACACCTCTTCGCCCGTTGTCTTCTTGGTTATGTAGCCAAGCGCGAAATATTTAACCTGCCGCTCTCCATCCACCATCGCTCCCGTACTTTCGATATAATCCTGGCCGGTTATTTTTGCTAATACATCAAGCGGAATGCCCGATGCTGATATGGTGATTTCATCTGATCCCTGTGAATTAATTACAATCGCTGCAACGTTATCGTAGTAGTGCGGTTCGTTTGAACTTTCTGTTGTCTTTCCTATTTCCGCGACGCCGGCAAGTGGTGTGACCTCGCCAGCTTTATAAGCTTCTTTATCGTCTTTTATTACTTCTGCAAAGACTAAACCCTCAACACCTCTGTATTCAAAAATTTGTGACATTTTTTTAATCCTCCTTATTTTTTAGATAATAAACAGGCATACCTCTTCCGGTATGCGTTGGCTCGTCGCTTGCCAGGCTATGTCCATTGCTCGGCACGATGAAGCCTGATTGTTTCAATTTTTCTTTCGCGTCCGCCAAAGCTATGTAAAGAAACGCCGGGTTACTTGTGTAAAAATTTACGTCATATCCCCATATCACTTGATGCGCTTTGTTATTGTAAAAAGCTGCGTCCGGTGATTCGTTGTTCCAATACGTGAAAAAATTCTCTGGATACTCTTCGCCTGGCGGCAAGCCGCCCTGTAAAAGCACCGGATATCCCATTTCACTTAAAATTCTAATTAGTAAATCTTCCACCGTTTCACCTCATTACTTTTTTTAATGCTTGCTCAAAGACTTCTTTTTGCAACTTATTCACAGCTTTTTTTGTGGCCGCTCCATATACGGCGTCAAACAGTTTTTGATCTTTCGCCATTCGCGGTGTGCCATACATCAAAAAAATAGAAGCGGTTCCTTTCGGAAAGGTGAAGCCGACTTCTATTTCTGCGATATCTCCAAACCATTCGACTGACTTCGAATCTTTTATACTCGCTGCTGTTTGCCAGGTTCGGTTGTGTGACGCCATCCCTGCATGTAGTTTTGGCGTGATGTAATCGTATGACTTTTCCAGCGCTTCCGCTGTGACTTGTTTTAAATCACCGCCAAATCTGTCTAATTCTTCCGCGTACTCCTTAAATCCCGCAAAGGTTATGCGGAGCTTGTTTTTCTTTCCCATTTATGCGCCGCCTTTACGTCGTTCACACTTGAATTTCATGTACTGGTTTCGCAATTCAATGTTTTCCGGCTTACCTAAAATATCGTAAATCTCGCCGGTGTCAAGAATACAAATTCCGCAATCTGCCTTAATGTCCGGGCGGAACCATGTTTCGATATTGACCGTATCTTTAATTGCGTAGACGTCATTGATTACGGTTTCAGTTCCCCCGAAACTTCTACATGCGCCGTTAAAGCGGTAACGGGCTTTATCCTCTTCACTCATTTCTCCGATGTTTGGGTATGTTTTTTGATTCACGCCTTTCACGTAAGTAGTCGTCGGGATCAGTAACAACATGGGAGTATTAAATGGAATTGTTTGTTTGTATCTAGCCATCGGCCGCCTCCTTGTATGCTAATTGCGTAACGCGTTGTATAAAATACGGCGAGAATGATGCCTCTCCAGACACCGGGTTCCATAGGTCCGCGACGCCCCTTGCTACAACTCCTCCAGCGATTCTTGGCGTAAGATGCCTTTCATCGACGCCGGCGTCCTTCATGTACTCTTCTACTTCGTCGATATACGCCTGTAAAAGTTCGTTCTGAAAATCACCCGTAATCCCAAGCAGCGCTTTTACTTTTTCCAACATCATTCTCACCTCTTAAATTATCCCTCGGTTTTTTTGATCAAGTAGCATCCTGATGTATCTAAGATTTTACCGTCAATAACGGTCAGACCTTTGTTTACCCATTCATTCGCGTCCTGATCGAAATACCTTTGGATGCCAAACTGCATATTGGTGTTAATTGCGTAGTCGTTCGGAACCCAGAATATGCCAACAACATCCCCGGCGGCGGCCGTTTCAAAGTCAGCGATTACATCTGGTTCAACCAGGTCTACGTTGCGACCGTAGAAGGAGCCGGCACTGTTCCCTACTGTCAGTTCGGTCGCTTCTTTAAAAATCGGACGATTGTTTGCATCTTTCATTGTTAATAGATACGCTTCCACGGTTGACGGCGGGAATAAGAACTCTCCCTGTCCTCTTTTTGCTAGAGGTACGACTGCAAATAATTTCTTTCTCCATGCCGTCCAGTCAGCAAATTCAGTCACGGTCATTTCTACTATATTGGTCACACGTTGGTCTTGCGTGATTCCTAAAAGCTGTCCAGCGCCGGTTCCCGAAATAATTCCTTTGTCCATTGCTTCGACATAGGCTTCGACCATGATTCTCACAATTTCTTTTTCAAACAGGGCAAGACTTACGATCTGTGACAGCAACGTTTGAGATACTCGGATTTCGCCAATGTTGTACTCAAACGTGATAAAGTCTTTAATATCTCCGGCTTTTTGCCGATCAGACACCGTCGTTTCGGAAATCCATTTAAATTTAGCTTTCAACTTACTGATTGGAAACTTGACACCGCCTTGGACATTCAGCTTGCGGACTTTGCTATATACCTGTCCGTAAACTTTAGTTACCTCCGTAATAAACTCATTCATGATGTTCTGCGGAATTATTGCGCCAAGGTCCGTTGTTGCCGTAGCTCCAGTATCGCCGCCGGCGCGTTGAACAAGATTCGCCGGAATTGTTACGCCGCGCTGGACATAGGCCATGAAAGCGGTTCTGTATTCCATACTTGCAGATGGTTCTTCTTCGTTTGTTCTTGCGCTAAAGCTTCCTAAACCTCTAAGCTCCGCACCGCTCGGAATACCTGAACGGCCTTCCCCTTCTCCTTCTCCTTCCCCTTCTCCTTCGCCTTCGTCGTCCTCCTCCAAAAGTGCTATTTCCTCCTGCACTTCTTCCAGTTCGTCAACAATTTCTCCCAGGCGTTCGTTGATGGAGCGAACTTCTTCCGCATCATCAGAAGCAAGGGCCTTGTCGCGCAGTTCCTTTTGTTTTGTTTTCAATCTTAATAGCCTTTTTTCTAAAATCCTCTTTCTTCCCACTTTTAATATCCTCCTAATAATTTTGTTTTTTCTTTTAACAACGACAATTCGCCCTCGGTCTCCACCGTGGTCCCGGCAGTCTCCACCGCTGATCTGGCATTCTCCAACGCCTTTTCATTGTCTCGTGCGCTTAATTTCGTTGCCTCATAAGCCGGGAACGTCACCGCGCTTACTTCAATAACGCTCCCTATATCTAAAATCCTCCGTAGGGGATGTTCAGATTCCAAATCGTCCCACTCTTCCCGATCAATAGAAAACATAAAGGACATCCCCGTGATGTCCCCCCGCTTAACTGCACTATATAGATTCTTTGCTTCTGTGTTGTCGTCTACGTCGAGTTTTACGCGTACTTCCATTCCTTCATCATCCACTGCCAATCGCATAGTGCTGTTTTTCGTATTTTTTCTACTGCGCGCAAGCGGCAATTTGTTTGTGTCGTGATTCACCAAGAATCGCACGTCGGTTAGGTCGGTCTTTTTTAACGCTCCCTTTTCTATGATCTCGTCAAAATATCCCAAATCTGTTTTTTTATCGTAAACAATTGGGCGACCAATCAGGAGGTATTCATCTCCTTTGTTGTCCGCCCTGACTTCGCATTCGTAACCCCGATTAATCAGTTGATTCATTATCTTCTCCCTTCAATTTGCCAAGTTGGTATTGATCTGCTATATCTACATTTACATAATTTAATGACATTGTTCTTTTTCCCTCCAATTCACTTATTGGCGGGAACCCGAAGGCAACACGTTTCTCGTTTTCGTATAAATCGCCGCAATCTCCAAGTATCCGAACTATTTCAATCGTTTGTTCAATGCTCACAAAGACAAGGTCCTTGGGGTAAAAGCGGATTTCATTACCAAAAGCTTTTTCCCGATCTGTAAACAGGGCCTTTGTAAACGCTTGACTAAACGAAATGATAAAAGGTTCTAATACCCGCTGATAAAAAGCTTCATACTGCTCTTTCGTATAGTCGCCCGTCAGGATTGGGGTGGAGATACCCCAATTACGCAGTATCTTTTCATCCAAAAACTTTAACGTATCCGAATCTACCAGTTTTGCGTTTCGGTCAATCGGTATGTATTCCGATTTTAAATCTAACGGTAAGATGCCGGATGAGCTGTCGGCAATCTTCTCTTCAAATTCTTTTATTGCTTCTTTCGTGTTGCCTGCATCCATGAGCGTGTTGTATTTTACGACACCATTGACTTTATAGCTGGCATTCATGGCCTTCGCCAGTCCTTTTAAGAGATTGTCGTTAATTTGCAGCGTATCCAGAAGGGTATCATTGTCCGGCTGCCCCGCTTCGTTGCCACCCAAAAACTCATTGACCGAATATTTATGCCTTAGATGGATAACGTCACAATATGGCAGCGTCGTCTCGTAATTGTTAGCGAACCGAAATGTAACATATAATTCATCGTTACTGTCTTGTAAAAAATCGACTTGTTGCGGCAGAATTGGGTATAGCTTTGTGTATTTTCTAATCTCCTTTCCCGTTTTTTCATCTTTCCAAACGTAGTATGTCGGGATAATAAATGCGTTGTAGTTTAAAAGCAATAACCACATTGTTTTTTCAATAAATTCCGTCTTAGTCATTAAGGGGTTTGGATAATCAAGAACGTTTTGCAGGTTCCCCTTTACCGGAACAGAATCAATGTCTGCGTTTTTTACATGCTTCGGGTTTAATTTTTTCATTTCATTTGTGATACACATTAATATCTGCTGTACGACATCGGATGCATATATATCAGTTCCAAATTGGGAAAAGATTGGCGTATACCCATTCAGCATATTTGCGTATGTAGTATTTTCTTTTTTCTTTCTCCAAGGCAAAAAGTCAAGCCACCCCATTTAGTTCCCTCCTATCATTTTCTTAAAATCTGTTCGATATCTCCTGTATGTCTCATAAAGGATAATTGTTGTGACTGCCCCATCTATCCGCATGGTCGCTTTTTGCTTCACACAAAAACAGAGTCCGTTAGACTCTGCTCTAATCCCCGCATTTTTAAAACACCATCTGTCTACGGGGTTTTCATTATAGTTTACAATTTTCTGCCTTAAATCTTGTTCCAGCAGCTTCATCGCATTACTTAACGTCTGTGCATTTTGCAAAATAAGAATCAATTCTTCGTTTTCTTTTGTCCATCCATATTCGCCCATTTGCCGAATCCATTCCTTTGCAAATTTTTGGTCATATCCTGCTTTCCAAAGTTTGATGCCATAATCTACATATATCTTATAAAACCAATCCGCCACAATGGATAATTCAATGTCGTTCCCCTCGCAAATTGTTATATGCCCCTGTCGCGTCCACTCTTCGTACTTAGCTCCGTCTTCAATGTCAGGCGATTCCCTTAGTTTTCCTTCCGGAATGAAATAATGCGAATGAATGTATTTTTTAGGATCGTTCGGTTTCATCATTAAGATTTTTGCATTGCAAAGGTCTGTTGTTTCTGCCAGATCGACGGCGCCCAAACAAACACTATTTCGAAAATCTTCCAAATCGTATACTGCTTCATAGTTGTAGTCTTCAATATTAAGCCACGCTTCCGTGCCGCTTTGCTTAATATTGAAATCTTTAGACAATACAAAGATTCGATCTGCTTTTGACTTCCGCGCTCCATCAACTTGCTCTTCTAAGTACTCCCATTTTTTTATGATTCCAATTGTGGGGTTTGATTTCATCCATAATTTATTTTCGCGGTTCCCTTCCCATATTTCCATTTCGGAATCTTGTGTGTATAACCAGGGTAGAGTTCTTTCTGCTGCCAGACTATCATCTTCGCCATTTATGATTGCCCTGGCTTTTTTTAACTCGTCGTCCAGGTGTCCCTCTTCGACAAATCCTTCTGTCGTAATCCCAATGAATTTAGGATTGTCTTTCAATGATTGCGACTGTTCGATTGATTTGGCAATTACATTCGTCTTCATTTCGTGAATCTCGTCTAGCACCGCAAAGTCTATGTTTCGGCCTTCTTTATTACGGGTTCGATCAGACAATTTGAAGATTTTCGTATTCGTGTTTTTATTTAATATAAACGACTGGTTGCGCTTTGTATCCAGATCACCCGGATCAATTAGTTTTCGCATGGTGTCAATCGCATCATATACAATCGACGCTTGCATGTCGTCGTTGGAGGAACAGACAATATCTGCTCCTTCGTTTCCTACTACCAATTCTGTCAATCCAATTGCGGAACATGTTTCGGATTTTGTGTTTTTTCTCGCGATCAACAGAAGTACCTTTTTGAATCTATCAAAATTTGTTTCCGACATTTTGAAAGAGTATAGCGTTTCAATAAAGGCTTTTTGCCACAACATTAATTTCATGGGCTTATTGTAAAACGGGGATTTGGTAAGTCTTACGCAATTACTCATAAAATCCATTCGCATAACCGCGTTTTGAGTATCATAATAATATCGGTCATTCGATAAATCCTCTTCCAGATTTTCTAATTCCTGCCACAATTCTTGACCAATTAATATTTCCCCAGATTCCGCACGGCCTTTGTATTCCAGTAAGTACGAATTATCAGGTGTCCAGATTTTCTTCTTCAAGTTTTCTTCTGACCCACTTTCTAAGCGGAGACTCCTCGTCGCTTTCATCAAGGCCGGCGGCTTTTGCGATTACCTTTACAATATTTGTATACTGTTGCAATAACTCTTTATACTGCTTCTGTGCTACGGTCCCTTTTTGCTGCTGTGGGTTTTTGGGATTCACTTTGATAAATGGCAATTGCCTTAGTTCTTCAAGTTTTCCTTCCAAAAAAACAGCTTCCCGAACTAAATTCATGAGTGCCGGTTCTTCGCTAATGATTTGTATTAGTTCTTCTTCTCTATTCATATTTTTACCATGTTATCGGCCATTCTTTGCAATATTCTATGCATATACAACAGTTTTGGAGTTCGCCTTCATAGGTACCCACAAGTCCTATTAACGTTTGGGTGATATATTTCAATACAATCACACCGCTCACATTTCCGTTAACAACAGCATAATCACCCATTGGCAGTGGCTGCATTGTTCCGTCTATCGTTCCCATAAAACTATTAGCAGGATCATATCTAATTGCATATACCGTCCCCTCGGCCGCAGTCCTCCACTGAAACTCTTTTATTGGTGAATTTTTAAAGCTTGTGATTGTTCCAAGATTTACTATTTTCCTGTAAACCGGCTTCCCTAACCAGATTTTGTTCGTCAGCGTTTCCGCGCCTTTTTGATAGTTGTCTGTCGGTTCCGGTATTTCTCCAAAGCTTTTGTTTTCTTTAACAGCATAAATTTTTTCCGCCATAATTACCCTTTTCTCCTTCTTTTTATCATTTTTTCAAACTAAAAATCTCATTTTTTGACTTTCTGCGGATTCCTCTAACCCTCCGACAGTTCCCAGGTAGACGTTCTACGATCGAGGTGGGGGGCTGTATGTTCTCCACCATTTATCAATATATTTCATCCATTCATCGATATCCCTATCATCACTCTTTAATAACCGATTCACACACTCGTCCTTTGATGTATTGATGTATATCTCTTCTGCTCCCAGCGACTTGACAAGCCTTTCCCTCTCTGCGCTGAACGGATACCCGCCAACGATATATGCGTTCTTCCATCGTCCTGTACGTGTTCGCACTTGTTCCAGCAATAAATCTCGTAAGGCAAATACATTTTGTTTCAACTCGCTTGGCTTTACATATCTGTCCAAGCCGCTTATACATTGCCATATGTTATCGATATCAATAACCAAGTCCCCACGCTGTTTAACCTTTTGCACCCATGATGTTTTGCCAGCAAGTGGAGAGCCGTAGACTATGTATATCTTTTTATTGTAGTACCACCCCAATTTGCCATGTAACTTGTTATGACA
>Ga0153972_1000219_pt1 | contig 17104 bp, 21 predicted proteins | sample TSGA056MetaG_FD_104732 | JGI IMG/M metagenome (GOLD analysis project Ga0153972, IMG submission 104732) | Attine ant fungus gardens microbial communities from Georgia, USA - TSGA056 MetaG | ecosystem: Host-associated > Fungi > Mycelium > Unclassified | place: USA: Georgia, George L Smith State...
CACAGCACTTTGGGAAACAATCATCCGCCGGGTATCCAGCGTGCAGTTGCCGAATGACAGCTGTTCCCCGGCATTGATTTCCGGCTGCCGTCTGGACAATGCCCGGATACGGGCAAGCAGCTCATCCATTTCAAACGGCTTTGCCAGATAGTCATCGGCGCCGCTATCCAGGCCGCGTATTTTATCTTTGGTTTCGCCCTTTGCCGTGAGCATGATAACGGGTGTGATGATGTGTGACAGACGAATCTCCCGCAGGACGGCAAGACCATCCATCTCCGGCAGCAGTATATCCAAAACAATTACGTCATATTGCCCGGTGAGGGCATTGTCCAAGCCCTCTTGCCCGTCAAAAGCGAGGTCTACTAAAAAGTTGTCTTTCTTTAACACCTGCTTTACAGCATTGGCAATCAACTTTTCATCCTCAACCAATAACACTTTCAAGACTTATGCCCCCTTTCTGAAAAAGTGCGGAACATGCGACGGGCACGTTCCACACTTTTTCCGGCCTATATACAATCAGATTGTGATGCCCTGCGTAGTTCCGGTGGTGCTGCCGTCATCTTCGTAATTACTGCTCCACTCGTTTTTCCATTCTTCAAGCCATTCTTCGGCATTGAAGTCGTTAATGTCACCTTCGCCGCCGCCAAACCTGAATCGAGTACCATCCTCGCTCACTTCGATACCTTCGGGTGGCTCGTTTGTCCAGGTTTTCCCGCCATCGGAAGAAAATTCCCAAACGCCGTCCACTTGACGGGCAATAGAATCTCCATAGGTAAAGAACGAACCGCCCTCACTACCTTCCGGCATCACGTCACCATAACGCTCATCAATCTCTGACTGGATGGAATTGATCATATCATCAACTTTCTGCCTATAAGCGTCGAGATCAAAGTCCTCTATATCTCCTTCGCCCTGCCACATGGTCATACCGCCGTTTTCGTCCACCTTCACACCATCCGGCGGGGTGTCTGTCCAGGTTTGTCCGCCATCCGTGGAGTATTCCCACTTCTCGCCGTTCCAGCGCATCCGTGTATCATTGACACGCATATCTGCGTTGCCGTCACCGGCATCCGCATCACTGTCGGGTGTTTCCTCCGCGTCCTGATCTGCGTTTTGCGGGATGGCGCCCGTCTGTGACAGATTGTTCGGTTCCGGGGATCCCCCGGCTGCCTGTGCACTGTGGTTAAAGAAGATCAGGCCTGCCATCAATATGGCGATAGCAAGGACAATCGTACCTCCGGCCAACAGTGTCTTTCTGCTCTTTAATTGTTCCATCATTGTTTGTGTACCTCGCTTTCTGTTTAGTTTGGCCAATCGACCATAAGTAAACTATACAAGGGTTTCCTTTAGCAAACCTTTAGTTTCCAAAACAATTTCAAAAGATGTTACATCGTATCCGGCAATAGTCGATTCATAATTAAAACTGGCGGGACCGTCTCCGAAACTTGCTATCTTTTTACTTACATCTGTTCCCGACGATGAAAACATTTTAAAGTATTCTTCCATTGTTCTGCCCCATGGGACTACTTTTTCCAATAAAAATGCCATTTATGTTATTTTCCTCTCTGTCATTATATTTCCTGCGTTTTTCATATAAAGGTGTATATTGTATAAATTCGTCATGATGTGTGAATGATCTCACCACGCTGTCACTAATATTTATACTCCACCCCTACCTTTGGCAGTATACGGTAAACTAAATCTTTTTACATACGGCACATATGGTTTTACTATTTTGAACAGAATGCATGATTCCAAAGATCTCTTTCTAAAATCCATTTGTGCGCAATTTCAGCCGCTTGCTCAGGTGTTAAATCGGTTGTGTCCAAAAGCGTGACCTGAGGTTGAGTTTTATCGGCATTATCTTTAAGCCACTGATTAAAATCAACTGAACTCTTAATCCAATTTTCATCTGATATTCCCCTGCCATTTCTCATGTGATTTTCCAACTTTTTATCATCGCACACTATGGCGAGATAATGAATGTCCGTAAATAAATCACGCTCATCCTGATTTTCAAACTGCTCAGGAACAGCACAACCGCATTGCACGACTGGTTTTCCTATCTGCGAAATGTTTGCACAAACCCTCATCCACAGCTTGCGGTATTTTTGATAATTATCTTCAGGCGTGTTATATATATCATGCCAGAGCAAGTCGCTCTCCATCACAATATAGTCGGATTCATTTTGAAATAATATTTCGCACATGGTTGATTTACCAACTCCGCTTGCTCCTGAAATAATAAATAACGGTTGTTTTTTAGTTGGGGTCATTTTATTTCCTCACTTTCTAAATTCCCCTTAGCAAAAAGGTTATCCTTACCCATGCCGCAAACATATGGGTTGCTGTCAAACACATGGCAAAAATCAAGAAAATCCGTTTTTTGTTCTGGATCGTTCATAATCTTAACTAAAATTTTACGAGGAATCGTTCGGGCATATGCTCCCGGACCGGCCATTTTTATATCCTTCACACCGCATTTTTTCAAAATGCTTTCCAGTTCATTCGGTGTAAACAGATAAGTAATCACCCATGGAGCCTCGCCACGTTCAAACTGTAATATTTCATTTTCAGGATCACTCATTAACCCGTGGCTGAGTGTATATTCACAACCGCTTTTATTGAATGCAAAATCGTTTATAGCGTTCTCTTTATTTTGTATACACCATTGCACCCAAGGATCATCGCATTGTTCGTCCAATATAAATTGATTTTTATTGAGCGGATTTGTAAGATATGGCAACGAACCAAAACGGCTGGAAACGCTGAACATCACTCTTTTTCTTGCCAAACTCACTAAATTTTCAATGACACTTTCCTGATGAGGATATGTATACGAAATAGGAGCGTCAAAGGATATGACCATATCAAATGAATGATTGGAAAATGCTGATAAATCCTCCAATGTACCTTTAATAAAATGAATATTATTTGCTACTCCTGCATGTTTTGCAAGCTCTTTTGCTTTATCAATCATCGGCTGTGAGATATCAAAATGCGTTACTTCCAGCCCTTGTTTGGCAAGTAAAATTGAAAACCGACCACATCCCGCACCAGCATCAAAAACTGTATGGATACCACCCAGTCCAGATAACAGTTCAGTTTCAATATGATGTTTTTGCACAATATCATCAATAAAAGTTTCTTCCCGTTTGCTCTCACGTTCACCCTTGTCCGGTTGGTTCCAAAGGCGTTCGGAGATTTTTGTGCTATAATCCATTATTCTCATGCCTCACTCTCTATTTCATAAACTCGTGTTTGCCCTCCGAACTCGCTTTCTTGTACATAAAGCGTATGTATAAAGTGTGCTACGGTAGGCTGCTGGCTGTTATAACTGGCATCCGCTGCGTCCGATTCTATAAATTGACGCAGAATCAGTCTGTCGGTTTCAATATGTAAATACATAAAATCACCACTCCTTTTTCCATAGTTCACGATTACAAATCGTTTCAAACCCAATACAAGTATAAAACTCTCGCCCGCCGCCAAAACAGTAAGTGGCTCCAAGCTTTTTGGTCTTTTCCATAGCTTCTGTCAAAGCAATGGTGGCAAGTCCCATGCGGCGATATTTTGGCACAGTAGCCAACGGTTCAAGATAGGCATACTTATTCTGTTCATCAAACCACATACCAAGCGCACAGGCATATTCACCGTTCGGTGCAACCACCACCGTCATTAATGATTTATCAGCATGAGGAGCATTCAGGGTCTGCATATTCCCATCCGTATTGATTTGTGGGGGCACTTCATCATGATCAAACCCACGCCAAAAGCACTCGGCAAGTTTTTCATAATCCACATTCGTGCCATCAATGATGTAATATCCCTCCGGCAGTTCACGCTCGACAAAATTGTTCTCATACCGAAAGATTTTTACCGGCTCATTATGTGCCAACTGGTAACCATTTTGTTTGAGTAAATTTTGTTTTTGCTGCTCTTTGTCTGTAATCCATACTTTTAAACAATGAATGCCGTTGTCAAAAGATGATATCTTTTTTTCAGCCCATTCAAGCATTTCCAACAACAGAAAATGATATGCTGGTTTTGCATGTAAATGAACTGTGCCAATTGGCATTTCGTAACAGGAAACCGCAACCAACTGGCCGTCATCTTCCCATAAGCCCATGCGGTGCGCACGAATATAGTCAAACCATTGTAAATGGTGAGCATATTCAAAATACTGAGGTAATAAGTAGCTGTTGAGTGTTTCAAAATTGTATGTGTCAGTCAAAAATTTATGAACACGGCTGAAATCAACTAAAATTTTATATCGCCTTTGTGTGATGCTCATATCAATTCCTCCAAAATAAAATAATCCTTCTCCATCGCTGGAAAAGGATTATAAATAGCTGCAAATCACACAAAAGTACACTGCCCCTGTGCTTTACGAATATCCGATAACCCAATTCCAACGAAAACCAAGCCCAGCATTTGCCGTGCTCATTAAAGCTGTTCGTTTGATAAATAGGTTATCGAATAATCATTGCGCCGCCTCGCTTCTTAAATTTGAATGTATTATAACATATTGTCTTAGCCGAAGTCAATCCAAGTTCAGATACTTGTTCAGATATTACCATTTCGCTTGCAGAAGCAAATACGGTACAGTTGAGGGATAATAAGCAAACAATGTGCCGATATATACAAGATCGCCAGTGAACAAATATCCTTTTCCCTGTTCATAAAAGCACATATGCCCCGGCGAGTGACCGGGTGTATGTAGGACTTTTATGTGTCACCCCCCGATGTCAATAACGTCCCTGCCTTTACCGAGAATAAAAGATACTCATTACAAATCAATGCGCTTATTGGCAGGCAACTGGGAAGAAACTCCAATGATTATGAGGTTGCATACCGTGCCGGAGGGTTAATCAATGTTTTGTCATCATGGATAGCTGCCGGTTGTGTTGAATCTCCGGATGAGATGGTTTCTATTTTATCAAAAATATTTATATAACAGGGGTAATAAAAAACGCTATATCACAGCTGTAAAATAAAGCATAGCAACTTCACGGCCTTGAAAGGCTTTTGTCAATCCTCTTATGCTTACTGCTGTTTCGTTCATAGCGCTACCTCCCAATAGATACATTTGAATGTTTTTAAGGGAAAAAGTTTATTGCAAGCATAAGCGTATGTATGATAAAGACCAGTTTTCCCTTGTTTTTGACCTGATTCTGGAGTATAATTATTTCAACGTAGTAAAATTCTTTTCCGTGCCGTTTATATTGTTGGCATGGGAGTTTGAAATTTATATTTTGCATACTTTGTATCCGATTGGAAAAATCATGGAAATAGTTGAAAAAGTAATTGAAGTTAAGGATTATGTAACAAAATCAAATTTGCCTGCAAGCGACTATGTAATTAATCCTTATATTGGGTGTCCTCATGGTTGTAAATATTGTTATGCTTGTTTTATGAAACGGTTTACAGGACATAGCGAAGAATGGGGAACATTTATAGATATAAAGAATTGTGATAAACCTATCAATATCAAAAAAATGAAAGGTAAGTCGGTGTTTCTTTCATCGGTTACAGATTGTTACAATGAATTTGAAAAGAAGTATAGAATTACACGAAAAATTTTAGAACAGTTGGCTTTGGTTGATTGCGATTTAGAGATTTCAACAAAATCAAAGCTGATTTTAAGAGATATAGATTTATTAAAACAATGTAAAAACTTAAAAGTGTCTATGTCAATCAATACTTTGGATGAAGAATTTAAAAATGATATGGATAATGCAAGCAGTATTAAGGATAGACTTTTCGCCTTAGAAGAATTACACCGCCAAGGTATTTATACAGTATTATTTATGTCACCAATATTTCCGCATATCACTGACTTTAAGGCAATTATAGAGAAATCTCATTCTTATATTAACGAATATTGGTTTGAAAACCTGAATTTAAGAGGAAGCTATAAACAAAAAATATTATCCTATATTTCCCAAAAGTATCCGCAACATTATGGTGCTTATGAAAAAATATACCTCCACGGTGATAAAGACTATTGGACTGATTTAGCGATTGAAATAAAAGAGTATTGTAAAATGAACAATATTAAATATATTAATTATTTTTACCATGAAGAATTAGTAAAAGCTAAACAGGCTAATAACGAAGTATAAAAACAAGCAAACTGCCATGCGATGAAGCAAAATATTTCACTTCTTGATTAATGAGATTTTCAACAGCAAAAACAGAATAACAGCCGCACCTCCATATGACAAGGCAATTAACACCCTGTCATATTTTTTACCCAAAAATCATAAAACCCGGTTCTTTCTGAAATGCCCTGCTCGGCGGCTTTTTCGTAAAGAGAAGCGGCGGGTTTCTCACCGTCCGCAAGCGCAGTTTTAAGAAAATCAACCGCCCGATCATACGTCGTGTCGCGCTCCGGCATCACGCCGGACAGCAGCTCGTCAATCGTGATGGGGAGCGTTCCAACCCACTGAAAGCCCGTTTGCGGGTCGAGTTCAAAACCTATCGCCTGACCTTTTGGCGCGAGATTGTTTTTGCCCTGCACGATTGCCCTTGTATACGGCTTGCCCTTAATACGCCCAACCGTGAGGACGGAACGCGCCGCCGCGGGCTTTGCAGTATGTGGAAGGATGGTGAAGTCGTTATGAAGTGCAGACTAAACAAACGAGGTAACTGCTCAGTATGGTTGAGAAATCTACCGCAGGCGATACTGAGTGTTGGGAAATAATTGCGGTCAGGCTCAACCGTACTTTTCATTTCTCAATAAAAAATGAAAAGGAGAACGGTTATGAAACACTTGAAAAGCATTGCAAGGGAAAAGAAAGCTCTTATGCTTCTCTATATTGCGATAGGGTTAGCATGGACATTTTTACAAAGTTTTGGTTCACGCTATTTTCAAAAAGTAATTGATAACTTTACGAACAATACCCTAACAATCACAAATATTGTTATTTATGGTTCTGCACTAATAGCTCTGTATGTTTTATGCTATATTCAGAATTATCCGGAGCGCAAACTGGAACACGGCATTGCGTTGAGCTTAAAGACCAAAGCTCTGAGAAAAATGTCCGTCATTGACTATCTTTCTTATGTAAAAATTGGTACGGGCACGTTAATACAACGAATTGAAAACGGTTCGGCGGCAGGGAGTAATATTCTTTTTGGTTTCTATTTGCGTCTTGCCGGCGAGTTGCTTCCACAGATGCTATTCAGCATTGTTTTCATTTTCGTTATCAATCGCACAGTCATGATAGCGATATTAATGGGCTATGTAATTGTTTTCATCGTTACTAATCTTTTATTAAAAGCGTTGTACAAGATTAAAGCAAATATTCTTGTGAACGAGGAAAAATTCAACCATTTCATTGTCCGTGGTTTTATGGAAATGGTAGTTTTCCGGGTAAACCGCCGCTTTGAACATGAGATTAAAAAAGCGGAAACAGCTTCCGGTGCAATTGTAAACTCCAAAGTAAAGATGAAGTTGATTCATGAAGCATTCTTTACCATTTTCGTTATCCTTGTCGGCATTTTGAAAATCGGTATTATCGTGTACGGCTGGACAACGAAATCCTTGACTATTGGGGAAGCTGTAGCCTTAATCGCTCTACTGGATAATGCGTATATACCCGTAGCCATTTTCAATGTGTGTTATGTGCAATACAAGCACCTATAACCTATTACCAATATCAAGATACTCATGCACAAGGAACATACCAATATAAACAATGCTGCATTTTTAAATCTCAAACCTATGAAAGCAGCAGAAATCAAGGTAAATGCTACTGTAATTAGCAATACCAAACGAAAAAGTTTTTTGATTTTCCTGTTTACCAGTATTTTCACCGTACACCCCAATCAACAGTATTCCATTTATACCCCATACGCCGGACCGTCACTATTTTTTGAGGCTCGCCTGGATTATCTTCGATTTTTGTACGCAGTCTGCGTATATATACGGTAAGAGCATTATTATCTATATAGTTTTCGTTGCAATCCCATAGTTTGCCTAAAATCTGTTCCGGAGAAAGAACAATATTCGGATTTTTCATAAACAGGCATAACAATTTATACTCACTTGCTGTTAAGTCAAGTTGTTCTCCATTTTTATAGGCTTCTCCTTTTAGCAGTTGTACGTTTATGTCATTAGAGTTTAATTCGGTATCAGCTTGATTAAAATTGTTACTTCTGCGAAGTAAAGCATTTATTCTCGACATAAACACCGCTAGTTTGAACGGCTTTGTTATGTAATCGTTGCCGCCAATATCAAGCCCCATTACTGACCTAGAAGGCGTTTTTGAACATATGCTCTGCAAAACTTAGGATAATATATATTTGGAAGTCGGTCAATATAATGAAAGCAAGTGCCACAACGCTACGATGATATATCAGTCATGAAAGCCGTTCCGTTCAGTCGCGTCTTTGAGATGCTTCGGAAACAATTTCATATAACCGCTCAGATATTTTTTAACTTCTTCTGTGTAAAACGGCAGGAAGTCAGCAAATATGGTTTTCACGCAAGCAAGGAAAAAATCATATTGCTCTTTAGTAAACATCGGAATGGCACATACCACATTGCCATATTCATCTTTGGCGAGATACCCATCCGCAATGAGCTTTGCAGCAATTTCCTTTTGATTTTCTGATAGTTCCTGCTTTTGGAGAACGGCTTGACATACATCAATTTCGTGACTGAACAGCATCTTTCGGTAAGCAAAAGGCGCAAAATGATAGGAATAATGCGCCAGTTTGCCATTTTTAAAACTGTTCATAGATTTTTCCATGCTGATGCCGACGTCGCTGCCGCACGAGCCGTCGTTGTAAAATCCGGTATACTCCCATAATCCGCCGTCATAACTGCCCTCGCCATGAATACGAATTTTTAACTGTGCGGGTTTTAATGCTGTTTCGGTCATTTGACTGCACCTCTCTTTTAATTTGGTTCGAGCCAGCGAAAGCCGGTATGTAACCGTACCCTCCGGCAAACCGAGTATTTGGGAGATCGCTTTACAAGACAAATTATCATAATAGTGCATTACGATAATGTCTCGATATGACGCGGATAGAAACGCAATTTGCCGCCGTAAATTTTGGTATTCATCCTCGCGGATGAAAGTGTAATCATCATTTGTCGCAGGGACATTTACTTCATCATAGCTCATGGTAGCGCGCTCTTTTGCTCGGCCACGCTTAAAAACCTTGTGTGTGATGTCAGCAATCCGCCAAAACCACGGCTCAAATTTATTGTCGTCCAGTAAACTGTCAAGGCTTTTGATAGCTTGAAACAAAATCTCCTGCGTCAGTTCCTCCGCTTCCTCTCGCGAAAAGGTGCGGTTCAGTGCGAACGCAAAGGTTTTGTCAAACATAGCGGTAACACGGTCATAATCCACGTCATTCTCACCTCCCACTTATAAAGTGCAGTTAAAAGCCGTTTCATTGGGAAAAGATTTGCATAAATTGTTTTTCGTGCAGCCTTTGTCACTGCGAGCTTATGAATAAACAACTATTATTATGTTGTTCATATCGTCACTCCATTTTTCGCGTAGTCGCGGAACGCCAACAATGTTGTTTTATCCCACGCAACACCGCCGGTTTTGCGATCATTTTCATCAATCATTTTAGCAGAAGTATAAACTTCCAATGCTTTTTGTATCAGTGGTTTATATTCATTTGGCAGATGTTCAATACCCCACAAAGCGCCCTCATATTTGCTGAGATATTTTTCGTTTTTCTCGGTTATTATCTGCAATACGCGGCAAAGGTTGAGAACGCCGTAATAAGGTGATTCACAAATGTTTTCTTCATCAACAATCCAGTTGAAATCGTCAAGCACCGCCGCCGTAAAACTCTGCCAGTCCACATCACCGAATACGTTATCAATACCCTTTCCATATAAGCAAATACCGCGCTTTTTAACACACATTAAATGTGCTGGGAGATCAGGGTCGAATTGCTCTGTTCCGTAGGTTGCCGTTCCGTTAAGTATACGTTCGTGCCACATTTCGCTATAATGCAATTCATACGGTGTTGGCTCTGGTGTATTTTGCGCTGTTGCTAAATTTATAACACTACACTCAATACAACCGATGGTCGGACGGGTTTCGGCGTATCGGGCAATCGCAATATTCACCGATTCGGCAAGATCGATTTTGAGTTTATCGGCAACCACAATAATAAAATCCATATCACTTTTCGGCGGGAAATAGCTGCCCATTGCCAAAGAGCCGTGGAGATAAATGCCGACAAGGTTATCAGCTAATTTGTTCTTTAGCAATTTAACAAAGCCGTTTATGTAACTATAAACTGCTTTATCGCAGTTCGGCCGTATTTGAGATGTAGATGTGCTCATATATTCACCTTTTCCGCAAGTTCATCAAACCAATTTTTCGCTTGCGGTATTTTCTCCAATATATCATCGAGTGAACTTATCCGTGTAGAATGGATGCCCGACATTTGAGAGAAGATATAGCCGGGGGTTAATCCGTTAAGTTTTCCCAAAATAGAATGCTGCCGAGTGTCCCATCTGCGTATTCCGTTCCGGGATAGGTATCCACAAGTTTAAACTTACCGTTGGTATATTCAGAAACGACTTTATTCCAAAATGTAACCGAAGTTTTGTTATTGGGGTGATATTTCAACTGCCAACGCCCGCGATGTAAATCAAATGCGGTTTTAGCGGCAAAACTGCCCACTCCAATACGACGGTATTTGTACATCACAAAAAATTCAGCCATAGAAAACTCGGTTTCCTTATCCGGTGCTTCATGATAATTATTAACCATGACAAATCCCGCAAGATGGTGGTCAACAAGTATAAAATATGCCCACCGATTTTCTTCCGTCCAATAACAGTCTAACCATTTGTACCCATACAGTCCAAGCGGGTTCACATCGCGCATATCCCATTGCGAAAATTCATAGTCGTATTTTTCAAGAAGATTTGCGAGGATTTCCCGTTCCTCCAGTATTACTGTTTTTAGCTCAATATTCATATAAAATTCATCTCCTACACAAGCAAAACGGATGTCCTCCCGTATCCAGCATTGTGATATAATCCTCACCGCCGTATTGCACGGCGGCTTTGATCGCGCCAAAACGGATAGCTTTATCCACAGCAGATTGTACATCGTCTACCGTAAAATCTAAATGCATCTGTTTTTGCTGTTTTCCTGGTTCTTCCGGCCAAACCGGCGGCACATACGGAATATCAGTTTCCGTGAACAGAATCGTCAAGCCGTTGTCGGTTTTTAGCGCAAGACAATTGTATGCGATTGTCTTTTCCCAACCCATTAAATTAGCATAGAAGTCGCGTACACATTCGGCGTTAGCGCAGTCAATCATTAAATCTCCGATGGTTAGATTGCTAATCATTATCGCACCTCATTATCATAAAGTCCCTCCGGCAGCTTTCCGGAATGCCATATGTCTTCATTGATCGTTTTCGTTGGTATGACCGTTGTCATACCACTCCGCAAACGCTGTTCGCAGCTTCGACATTATCGTCCGCATCAATGGGGACAGCAAGGCAAATATTAACATCCATTTTCTTTCACCATCCTTAAATACATCCTCATCCCATCTTCTTCATTCTGTCGGTATGTAAAACCACAATGCTCTGCTACTGAAAGCGCAAGCGTGTGAAATAAATCGCAAGCTATAAAAATTGCTTCCCAAAAATGATCGCAATCGCTGTCGGTATATGTTTTTATGTATGCGCCATATAGTTCCGCAGGTAGATACTTATTAAAATATTTTCCCCACATTCCCGACGTTACGGAAAAATTGTTATTGATTCCAATATACCATTCGGTCATTTTTTCAAGTTCGATATGCACAATCTCCGTATACATCCGCATGGCGTATGGCAGTTGATCTCTGATGATTCCCTTGGCAACGTTATTCAGACACCACCAAAACTCGTTACAGCAACCATAATACTTTTCTTTCACGGGCGGCTTAATCCAATACCCGCTGTCGTTGGTTGGAGGTATTTCAGGCAATATGCCGTCCTTATCCAACAACGGAACGGTCAATGTGTCATCACGGAAGTTTTTATCCGTTTCGTCTTTAATTTCAACGCCCAAATCAATGCGGGTACCATCCTTAAATAACATCAGCCAAGCATAACGGCTCGTAAAATCATGGTCAATGCCCCATCCCAAGTCGTTAGAATCCGGCTCTTGAACAATCAGCGGTTCGCCGAAATTTAATGGCCAGTTTTTATCATTGATGAAAGATGTTGTTTCAGTCACTGTAAAAACAACGTCATAATCGCGGCAGTCATCTTTTTTGACGTTTGGATTTGCGCGGGAACCGTTCATATAGACCGCTCGAACACGCTCGTCTGCTTTGGCAATGCTTAATATCAAATCCATCATTTCTTGTTCTGTTCGCATAATACTAAATCACCTTCTTTTCACATGGTGTTCCGACATGGCGGCATATGTAACTGTGTATTTCTGTTTTAACATTTTTGTTACAAACATCATACTTCGTTTAATTTGATTTTGCAATAATCTTCTTTAATCGGCGTGTTGTAAATGTGGCTGCGGTCAATGGTAACATATCATCTCTGCTCTGTTACTCCTTGTGCCACCTTCATCTGTTTGATTATTAACTTCCGTCGCTCAAAAGCGGTTTTGTCAATTTCACGCAGATGCTCATTCAGCTTATACGGACTATCTTCACCGGCATACAAACTGCTTTCGCTTTCGGAAGGCAAGTCTAAATATGAAATATTGTTGCTCCTTAAGGAACGCATTGTATCAAATCGGAATACAATGAAAGGGATACCATATAAGGAGTGTGATTTAATTTGCATTTTTCATTCATTACAATTTTTGAAGCAATCGTACTTGCCTCATCATTATCTTTAGATGCGTTTGTCGCAAGCTTTGCCTATGGGAGCAATAAAATAAAGATACCGCTTAAATCAGTACAAATCATAAATATTGTGTGCAGCTCTATTTTGGGAATATCGGTTTTAGTCGGTACTATAGTCAGACAGTATCTTCCCGGCTGGCTTACGGCAGCAATTTGTTTTATCATTCTGTTTGTATTGGGAATGGTAAAATTATTAGACGGTATTACAAAATCAATCATCAGAAAATATAATAATCTGAACAAAGAATTAAAATTCTCCATGTTCAACCTTAAATTCATTCTGAATTTATACGCAAATCCGGAAGAGGCGGATGTTGACGTCTCAAAAACGATATCGTCGGCGGAGGCCGCTGCGCTTGCTATTTCTTTGTCATTGGACGGTGTGGCAGTTGGGTTTGGCGCCGCGCTCGGGAATGTAAACGGGTTGTCGGTTTTTCTGTGCTCTCTTGTTACCGATGCGCTTGCGGTTATATTGGGATGCTATATTGGCAACAAAGTTTCGAGAAAATTACCCTTTAACCTTTCATGGTTAAGCGGCGCAATACTGATCATTCTGGCGTTTATGAAATTATTCTGACCAATCTATTCCCGCCCGACAGTATACAATGTCCCGTCAGATGTCACAGTAAGGATATTTAAATCCGCCTCGGTGATGTCTGCTATGTATGGATTGAGACAATCATTGACCATTTCGGTCCAGGCATCCACATCAATGGCTACATAAGAAAACTTATTCATATATGCGTCGTAATTCCCCGGCAGGGTATAAAAGGCTATTTCGCCGACAGTTTGCCCTTGCAAGTTTCCCCGCAGTCTCCATGGCTTCCGGTCATGGAGCATTCCGGAGATATTCCCTCCAGCTTCATCAGGTCGGCGCCCCATGAATACATCGCATCCAAAATAGGAAACAGGCTCATTCCACGTTCGGTCAGGGAATACTCCACCCTGGGCGGCACTACCGGATAAACCTCCCGGTGGATGAGGGCATCCTCCTCAAGCTCCCGCAGTTGTTGGGTCAGCATTTTGGGGGTCGCCTCCGGAACCAGCTTGCGAAGCTCATTGAAGCGCAAAGTCCGTTCAGTGAGATGCCACAACAGCAGCGCCTTGTATTTACCGCCAATCAAATGCAATGTAGCGGATACCGGACAGTTTTTGTTGATTACTTTTTGGTTCATCTTTACCCACCTGTTCTCACAGTACCTTTTTGGGTACTATATTACAAAAAAGTACATTCTTGCACAAAAGATATTTTGTGTTATGATAATATCAAACAATCATTTAAATGTCAAATGAGATAGGAGGTATTCCGATGATGACTCCGATGACGAAGGAATTGTTTGATATAACCGGGATGACCTGTTCCGCTTGCAGTGCGCGGGTGGAAAAGGGTGTGTCCAAGATGGAGGGAGTGGGTGAGGTCAGCGTCAATTTACTGAAAAACAGTATGACCGTTGCCTATGATGAAAGTGTACTGGATACGAGACAGATTGTCGATACGGTGGAAAAGATCGGTTATGGCGCCGTACCTCACAAGCAATCTGCAAAAAAAGCGACAACAGCCGGTGAAAAGCCGGTGGATACTGCCGCTCTCGAAATGCAACAGCTAAAAAAGCGGTTGATTGTATCGCTGATTTTTACTGTTCCATTGTTTTACATTGCTATGGGCGAGATGGCCGGATGGCTTATGCCCGCATTCCTGACCGGGATGGAAAACGCTATGATCTACGCCTTTACCCAATTTTTACTGGTGATTCCGGTGCTGATTGCAGGCAACCGTTATTTTCGCGTTGGATTCAAGAATCTGGTGCGGTTATCCCCGAATATGGACTCACTAATCGCCCTTGGCTCCGGTGCGGCGTTTGTGTACGGCATTTATGCCATCTACAAGATCGCCTGGGGCTTCGGTCACGGGAACACGGATATGGTCCATCAGTTCTCCATGAATCTGTATTTTGAATCCGCCGCTATGATTCTGACCCTGATCACTTTGGGCAAGTTCTTCGAGGCCAGGGCAAAGAGCCGCACCTCCGACGCGATCACTCAGCTGATGGATCTCGCTCCCAAAACAGCTACTGTTCTCCGCGGAATCATAGAGCAGGAGATTCCGGCGGACGATGTCGTGACAGGTGATGTGCTCATCGTTAAAGCCGGCGACGCAGTTCCGGTAGATGGTGTTATCGAGGAAGGCAACTCCGCTATCGACGAATCGGCTATCACGGGCGAGAGCCTGCCTGTGGAAAAGCACCCTGGCAACAAGGTCACCGGCGGCACCGTCAATAAAACCGGGTACTTCAAAATGAAGGCCACTGCTGTTGGTGAAAATACCACTTTGGCCAAGATCATCAGCCTGGTGGATGAAGCAACCTCATCCAAGGCACCTATTGCTAAGTTGGCGGACAAAATCAGCGGCGTGTTCGTTCCATTGGTCATCCTCATCGCCATTGCGGCGGTGATTATCTGGCTGCTGCTGGGTTACAGCTTCGAGTTTGCCCTCACCATCGGTATTTCTGTGTTGGTTATTTCCTGCCCCTGTGCGTTGGGTCTTGCCACCCCCACCGCCATCATGGTGGGAACCGGGCGGGGCGCCGGGGGTGGCATCCTAATCAAATCTGCCGAATCACTGGAAGTGGCTCACAGCATAGACACGGTGGTACTGGATAAGACCGGCACCGTCACAGAGGGAAAGCCGGTTGTGACAGATATTCATCCTGTAAGTACGGAGAAGGAACATCTACTGGCTGTAGCCGCCTCTTTGGAGAAGCTATCCGGCCACCCTCTCGCTGATCCTATTGTGGCGCACGCCGAAACTAACAGCCTGCCGCTTCTGGAAGTAGAGGATTACAAAATGATTCCCGGACAGGGCATTTCCGGCACAGTTGCGGGCACCATCTGCCACGCGGGCAATCGCAAGCTCATGGAAGCCGCCGGTGTGGAAACGGGCGAGCATACCACCATCGAAGAGCGTTTTGCGGGAGAGGGGAAAACGCCGCTGTACTTCGCCGAGTCGGGAAGACTGCTGGGTATTATTGCGGTGGCCGATGTCGTAAAACCTACAAGCAAGCAGGCTGTTGCAAGGCTCACCGACATGGGAATTGATGTTATCATGCTCACCGGGGACAACGCTCGGACAGCCGAGGCCATCCGCAATCAGGTGGGACTGAAAACCGTTGTCGCCGAGGTGCTGCCCGAGGACAAGGAGCGGGAGGTTCGCGCCCTGCAGGAAAATGGCCGCAAAGTGGCTATGGTAGGCGATGGGATCAACGACGCACCGGCACTGGCCAGAGCGGATGTGGGTATCGCCATCGGCGCAGGCACCGATGTGGCCATTGAATCCGCCGACATCGTTCTGATGAAGAGCGACCTTATGGATGTACCGTCAGCCATCAGCCTGAGCCGCGCGGTGCTGCGTAACATCAAGCAGAATCTGTTCTGGGCCTTCATCTACAACACCATAGGCATTCCGGTGGCGGCGGGTGTGTTGTATCTGCCCTTCGGCATCCTGCTCAATCCGATGATTGCCGCTGCGGCCATGAGCTTCAGTTCGGTTTCGGTCGTATTGAACGCGTTGCGGCTCCGCTTCTTCACACCCAAGTGGCAGCATAAGGAAAGTTAGTGGTATCATTTGTTTCTATCTGCAAAACTGAGATCAAATCTCATTATCGAAAGGAAAGGTGTATTATGACAAAGACAATCAAAATTGAAGGCATGAGCTGCTCCCACTGTAGTGGGGCTGTGACAAAGGCACTGGAAGCGCTGGAGGGTGTGTCCGAAGTACAGGTGAGCCTGGAAAACAAACAGGCAGTCTTCCAATTAACAGGTGCAGCAACCACCGATGCTGTTCTTCGGGAAGCTATCGAGGATGCGGGATATGACGTGGTTGGAATGCAATAACTTTTACGGCATCACATTGAACAAAACCACCACCTCACGGCTGGGAGTTTTGTTTGTATGAGGCCAATATGTTTACCTCCTTCTAATGCGTTTTGAAATTCCAGGTCGGCGAGATTTAATACTAATTATCCTAAAGATATTGACGATTGATAAAAAATCGATATTATAAAGTAAATAGACTTTAATAAAAGGTATGCTAATAAATACTGCGGAGGAGAGAATATATGAGAAAATCTAGTGTATTGACACGTTCATATTTGGCATAACTACTATCTCAATCTGAGGCAGTAGTAAATATAGGATATAGTGAGCTTAGCTTGATTCTTGCATCACTTGTTCGAAAATGCCAGTTTAC